>OGEZ01001215.1_pt1 | contig 14062 bp, 19 predicted proteins | sample 1570831 | NCBI WGS metagenome assembly OGEZ01 (sample SAMEA2582059, study PRJEB24529) | metagenome | biome: Human gut stool | place: China | collected 2011
AAACGGCTGCCAAAACGATTACGACCGTTAAAACAGTCGTTAACGTTCTGTTGGCAATCAGTGGATTGGCGCTGGCAGTCTTAATTGTCTGGAGCTTATTTAAACACTGTTTTCTGGCCGTTTTCAGCTGGTCGACTGCCTGGTCAGTAGGACTGTACTTTGGCTTTGTCTGGCTGATCAAGCTGGGAATCAATCAGGCTGCTCAAGCGGAACCAGACTATGCTTCAACGATTGCAACCATTGGCAATGACGTTTTAACCAGGGGATGGAGAATTGCCTGGCTGCTGTTGGTGCTGGCTTTGGTTGGCTGGCTTTTGCGCGGTGGGCTGCGAATTCTTCGTCGTCATTGATAAAGTCTTGAATTTACCAGCTTAATTTGGTAAAATTTCAATGTTTGTTATCTAAATCTATATAAGAAAAGAGGAGTTAGTAATGTCAGGACATTCAAAATGGCATAACATTCAAGGGCGTAAAAACGCTCAGGATGCCAAGCGTGGCAAGATTTTCCAAAAGATTTCTCGTGACTTGTACCAAGCCGCTAAAACAGGTGATCCTGATCCAGCAAACAACCCTCAACTGCGTCTGGTAATCGACAAGGCTCATGCAGCCAACATGCCTAAGAAGAACATTCAACGGGCAATTGAAAAGGCTACTGGTGCTGGTGGTGCCAAGTTTGAAGAAGTTACTTACGAAGGCTATGGCCCAGGTGGGGTTGCAGTGATGGTCTTTGCCTTGACTGACAACAAGAACCGGACGGCCGCTGCAGTACGTTCTGCATTTACTCATTCCGGCGGTTCGCTGGGTGCCAGTGGCTCTGTTTCCTACATGTTTGATCGCAAGGGCTTGATTGAAATTCTGCGTGACGGTCTCGACAAGAGCGAAGACGACATGCTGATGGATGCTCTGGATGCCGGTGCTGAAGACATGAAGGCTACTGACGACAAGTTCCAGATCTTCACGGCACCAAGCGACATGACCAGCGTTCGTGATGCTCTGCAAGAACAAGGCTACGAACTGGATACGGCTGAAGTAACGATGATCCCTCAAAACACGACGGTTGTTCCTAGCGACAAGGTTAGTCAATACAAGCACTTGATTGACGAACTGACTGACAACGACGATGTTGCCGACATTTATGAAGCTGGGGTTATCGAAGACGATGACGATGCTGAATAGTTTCGTTTTTAGGCGCGGGCAATAATGCCTGCGTCTTTTTTTCTCCAAAGCATTCAATATTTACCAATGTCAGGTAATGCATTTCGGTATTTTAATGCTAATCTTTAGAAGATCACGCCAACAGCGACGCTTACAGTCGAGAGTGGCGTGATTTTTTTATTAGAAAACTTTTGCAAGCGAATAATCGGCATTAAAAAAATATCATCCTGCTTCTTTTGGCATATAGCATTGTTAGAGGAGGGATAATTTTGAAAAGCGAGTTCTCAAGAGACATTGCGGTTTTAATTCGCTACCGGGTGTCGGATCTCTATGTTCTGCCATATCGCAGCTACTATCGACTTTTAATCATGCATGAGGGCCAGCTGCAGCTTTATCAGCAATGGCCATTACCACTTGGCAAGCGTTTGATTGCATATTTAAAGTATCGTGCTGATATGTCAGTCAGTGAGCATCGTCGCCCACAGTCAGGATCGCTTTGCTGGCACGCGCCTAGGGGAAAGGTAGACTTAAGATTATCGTCGGTTGGTGACTGTCGTGGACAGGAGTCACTGGTGGTACGTTTTATCTATCGTTTATGCAATGATTATCGGATGCTGGTACCGCCGCAATGGCAAAAACTGCAGCAGACTGCTAAAAAACGGGGGTTGATGCTGTTTGCCGGACCAATGGGATCAGGAAAGACAACGACGATGTATCATCTGGCGCGTCAGTTCGTTGACCAGTGTGTTGTTATGACGATAGAGGATCCGGTTGAGATTACCGAGCCAATGTTTATTCAGCTGCAGGTCAACGAATTGGCTGAGATGGGCTATCAGCAGCTGCTTAAGGTTGGCTTGCGGCATCGACCACAGATCTTTATCATTGGCGAGATTCGTGATCCACAAACGGCACAGATGGCAGTTCAAGCAGCCTTAAGCGGTCATCTGGTCATGGCAACCGTGCATGCCAGAAATGTCTACGGAGCGTTGACTCGTCTAGAACAGCTGAACGTCGATGACTTTTATCTGCAGCAGGCGGTCAGCTGTGTCTGCTATCAACGACTCTTGCCGACTGTAAAAAAACAATTGGCGGTACTCTTTGATCTATTGGCTGATGATGCATTGCAGGAAAGTTTTACAAAGCGAAAGGTGGGGATGACCGATGCTTGGCAGCAGCAGCTTAAAAATTGCGTGGCCAAGGGCTGTGTGGAAAAGAGCGTGGCCCAGTCATACCAAGCCGGTTAATTTTAAAGCCGGTCAACAGGCTGATTGGTTTTTACTGATGCATGATTTGTTAGCGGTTGGCTTCTCGCTGCAGCATGCAGTTCAATTCTCACAGCGAGCCTATCCGCGGCAGGCTGCTTTTTTTTCAAAAATTGATCAGCAGCTTAGGGCCGGTCGTCTGCTGGCAGATGCGTTAAAGCCATATTTAAGAATTGAGCTTTACTATCAGCTTTTGCTGGCTGAGCAGCATGGCAGTCTTTCGATAACGCTAAAAGAGATTGGTCAGTATTTACAGGTCCAAAAGCAGCAGCATCGTCAGCTAAAGACGCTTTTGGAATATCCGCTGATTTTATTGGTGATGCTAGGGACGATTTTGGCGGCCTTGCTGATTTTTGTTTTTCCCGAGCTGCAAAGCTGGCAGCAGCAGAATCAGCTGCCAATCGGCGAGCAATGGCCAATTGGCGAAACACTGATAATTACAGGCGGTGTTTTTTTTAGCTATGGAGGATTGGCAGTAATTCACTGGCGGCATATGTCAACGCTAAAAAAAGTAAGACATCAGTGTCGCTGGCCGCTGTTTGGCAAAATCTTTCGTGAATACTATGGTTATTATCTGACGTCCAATTTAGCTATTTTGCTGCAGCATGGTTTCTCTTTGCGTGAAATTTGCCAACTGACGAATAAATTTGATGATGATTCGTTATTGCATCAGGTTGGTCAGGCAGCATTTGAGCTTAGCTCGCAGGGAAGACAGTTGACCGACCTAATCTTGAAAGCACCTTTCTTACCGGATGAACTGGCTATTTTTATCAATCGTGGCTTGACCAATGAACAATTAGGCCAGGAACTGACTTTATTTTCCAAGCTCAAGTTTAAAAAATTTCGGCAGTCAACGATGCATATTCTGGTATTGGTGCAGCCAGCGCTTTTTATTTTGATTCTGCTGGGATTTTTTTAATGTATCTCAGTATTCTTTTGCCAATCTATCACTCACTGCAGGAGGTTTACTAAGATGTTAAAGAAGCAGAAACGGCACGCGTTTACGCTATTGGAAATCAAGGAACCTAAAATTATTTTTCGACATTAAAACGCCAATGAATTTTCATCTTGCTGGGGCTGACTTCGATTTTGCTGATTAAGGATTTTACAAGCTTTACTTGTTCTTTGTATGGCAGTTCTAGAATGTTTTTCTTGCTTAAAAGTAACAAAGCTTTCTTGGGATCTAATTCCGGTTGCTTAGGTTTACGTTCTTGTAGCTTGTTTTCGAGCGCTTCTTTTTGTTGCAGCAGCTCATCACGCTTTTGGTTTATAATGCCAATTGAAATACCATTAGAATTTAGGTATAGATCCACTAGTTTATTTAGCTTGTCGTTAATACAATTTAATTCGTCTTTTAAGGGCTTGTCGTCAAACTTAACAGTATTGACAGGCATTTGGTCTGGATGCAGTTGCAGGTGTCGTATGGTCTTAATTATGGCGCTCTCAAGATCGTCTTTTAGGTAATCAGATCGATTTTGGCAAAGTTCAGTATCTTGTCGATAACTAAAGCGAATACGTTTTCTTATTGAACTGACACAACGATAATAGTGATAGTCATCTGCATACTTTAAATAGCGTGTTTGAACCATCATTGATGAGCCACAAAAGGAACAGCGTAAAAGACCTGAGAGCATGTATTTAGCTCGGAAAGGACGGGGATTAAATTTTTGGGCATTAGTTAATTGTCGGCGTTTTAGCTCAGCTTGGGTTTTATCATAGTCTTCAATTGAAATAATCGCTTCATGTTGGCCAGGATAAACATTGCCTTGATAAAACTGTCGACCAGTATATACAACATTATCTAAAGCTTGACGAACGGTCCGATAAGTCCAAGGACGATCCTTAGTGATATGACCTTCGGCATTAAGCGAATCAACAAGTTTGGTAATTGATACACCATCAAGATAATCACGATAAATTCTCTTAACAATCTGTGCTTGTAATGTGTTAATTTGATAAATACCAGTTTGTTTATCGTAAGTATAGCCGAACGGAACCTTAGACCAGCCCATGGCTTTACCAGACTTAGCACGTCCTACTTTGCCCATCATCATACGTTCTTTGATTTGTTCACGTTCGAATTCAGCAATTGAGGCTAGCAGCGTGAGGAATAAGTTTCCCATCGGGGAACTAGTATCGATTTTTTCATTAAGTGATACGAAAGAAATCTTATTTTTATCAAAGATGTCTTTGACAAGATAAAGTGTATCCTGAACTGATCGTGATAATCTGTCTAGCTTGTAGATCAGCTCAATATCGAATCTGTGGGACTTAGCATCCACAATTAGTTTCTGAATAGCAGGTCGATTCAAAGAACCACCAGAAAAACCGGGATCAACATATTCTTGATAGATCTGCCAATCTAAAGCACTACAATATTTGCGTAAACTAGCTAGCTGCCCTTCAATTGAGTAACCTTCTTCAGCTTGGTTGAGTGTAGAGACACGTGCATAGATTGCAACTTTCGGCATATGAATTTCCTCCATTTTTGTAAGGCTTATCTAAAAAATGATATACTAGTGCTAGCCAATGTTATATTCAATGTCTTCCACAGTTGTGGGAGACATCTTTTAGTAATTGGATTTACCCATTGGCAAAGATGGTAAGGTACAAAGAAGAACTTTTCTTTAGAGAGAGGAGAGTTCTTTTTTTATCTCCTTAAATAAACATATGTTCGATTAATGTGTAAAAATTAAGCTCGGCGCTGTGCCGGGCTGTTATCTTTCTTTTTAAGAGCACACCTAGTATCTGGATAGGAGTTTTCCCTACAGTCATGATTTACTTATTTAGTAGAGTTTGTCGTACATACGTTCTTTCAAGACTCTTTTTAAACCGGTCGATTTCGACCGGTTTAGTTTACTCAAAATTAATGAAAAGGCCATGTAGGTAACTAGCTTGTATTTTTTCTAAATAATTATCGCAAATATATTCTCTCAAAATGCTGTTAATATAATAAAAGTCTTGTTGAGTAAGTGAATCTTCTGAAAAGTATATTAAATTAGCAAAATAGATTATCCCAATAATGTGGGTTAATACTGATAGTACATCGTCTGAGAAGTCATCAATTTCATCATTTTCATGTGTTGTTAAAGTTGATAAATCATTGTGAAATATATCCTCTTTGGAATTAGTATGAACGGTATTTGAGAACGAAGTGTAATAACTAAGTAATGGCTTTATATCATTGTAAATAATATTATTCTTGAATAACTTATCAATTAATATTGTAAGTTTCCCAATTTTATAAGTATCTAATGCTGAACGAATGCTGGAAATTTGAGAAGAATGGCCATAAATTTTTCGTTCTTTTCTTTTTAGATAAATATATCCTTTGATGACATAGGCAATTAGGCGAAAAACTGATTCCATCATGGATCTTAAATCTCTTTTTGATGATTCAAAATGTTGTAAATTAATAAGATCAATTGCACTAACGAGATCACGTTTTACTAAGTTTGAATAATTATTTAATTCAGAATCTAATTTAGAATAAGGAAGTAAGCTATAAATGATATAAGAAATTTCATAAATTCTCCTAAAATTCGGGTTACTTATTAAGTCTTTTCTATTTTTCTCAAATTTACTAAATAGTGTAAAGTCTTTTTTATAATTATCTTTAATCATGAGAATCAATAACATGTCTCCATTTTTTAATTATATCTTGCTGAGAATCTCTCTTTTTTGAACTTGAGTTTTTTTCAGTTTGATGATCCTTTTCCTTCACTTGATTATTAGTTTCATTATTCTCTTTTTTAATAAAAGCGTTTATTTTTTTTACAAGTGATTTAGTATCTTGATTATTTACATAAAAATCTTTAATAATTCGTGAATATAATAGAGTTCTTGATTTAAACAGATAATCTTTATAGTCAGCGCCAAGAATGCCTTCTGTAAATTGCCGTAACTCATCGTTATGTGAGTAGTATTCTTTTGTAAATACTATAATAGCTAAAATAGCAGGAACAGAAAGAATCTGATTATCAAGTTTTTGTTTTATATATATATCAATAGTTTGGTTCGTCATTTTACCTCACCTAGTTTTTGCAGAAGTTCGTTAGTAATTTCAACAATATTATCTTTTGTACTAGTCATATCATATATGAAATTTTCTAATTTTCCAGTTCTAATTCGCTCATGTTCATATAATGTTTTATTAAAACGTTCCTCTTTTTCAAATGATTCTTGTATATTGTTTCGTTTTACATTTTTAGTTACTTTTTCTCTTTCATCTTTTGATTTACTTGTTAAAGTGAAAATAATACCTAAATTAATAAGCTTATGGTCTTCTAAAACGAGATCCTTCTTAAGAGCTTTTTGTAATAGATCGTAACCTAAAGCGGAAAATACATCAGGTGCAATTGGAACAATATAATAATCGCTAGCTAAAAGGGAAGCCTGAGAATAAACAGAATAGGTTGCCGGGGTATCAATTAATATAAAATCATAATTATTAAGAACTGATGGCTTTGCGATTAATTTTTTAAGCCTTTTTTCAGCACCACGAGCAGTAGTTTCAAATTCGGTTAAAGATAAATCACCAGGAATTAAGTCAAATTTTTCGTCTTCATTAGAAAATAAGTGTTGAACACTATTCTTGATGGTTGGCTCTTCGTTATTATTTTTTACCATACTATTATTGCTATCTATTAGTAGGTTCGCTATAGTGGGACCTGTTTTTAATAATTTTTGATAAAAGTCAATGCTTCTAAATTTTGTCATCAAAGCTTGAGTTGCATTGAATTGTGGATCCATGTCTATTACTAATACGCGTTTATGAAATTCCTTAACAAGTGTATAAGCAATATTTATTGTTAGAGTTGTTTTGCCAACTCCACCTTTCATATTAATAAAACTGATTACTTTACAATTAGGATCTTCTTTTGCCATGTTTGCTACATTCCTTCCATTATATTGATTAATGTTTATTTATTTTTTGTATTTTCTCGTTTTCAGCATTTATCATTCCGAAGATAAGGAATACAAATGGACTGATAACTGGCATAACAAAGTCTTTTAGAAACTTTGTTATCCAATGATTCGGAAAAATTAAATCTGAGGTAAATGTTATTAGTGCAGATATAAAGAAAGCCATCAAAAATATTTCTTGAATTCTACAATTATTTTCAATTCTTCTGTATAAGCTTCGCATTTCATCACGTCCTTTCTTCGGAGAGGGCTTTTTTAATTAAAAGGATCTTGTCCTTGCTGTATTTGATAAGTGTCTTGAATTTCACCAGATGTCTTCATTGTATCCGGTACGGACTGGACAGCTTGTTCGGGTGACATTCCATTATGTTCTGCTAAATAGGCAGCAGGTGACTCGCCATAGCGATTAACAAAATCGTGTAAGTCGTTAGCAGGTGGCAATCCATTGCTATTTGATTGTGAAGCTGGTTGCGAATTGCTTTGCTGAGTTGATTGCACAGCTTGTTGTTGAGAAACATTCTGACTACTTTGTTGAGTGGAAGTTTGACTAGCTTGACTATCACTAGAAGTAGCAGAGCTAGACGAACTTTGTGTATTTTCCTTACTTTCTTTATGCGTCTTATGATGCTTAACGGCTTTAGTAGTAGTTACTGATGAGCTACTGCTTTTTTTATTTGATTTTTGTGATGAAGAGTTATCACATGCAGTAAGCGTCATTCCCATTAATGCAGCTACGCAAATTAAACCTAATTTTTTCATACATAATCCCTCCAATAGCTTTTATCGTCGATCGGTTTTGGGCGTATTATTAGTATCTGTTTGAAATATAATAGTTATGCACTTCTTCCCTGACTACATTGTCAAGGTAGTTTGGCACTTCGTATGATTCCATAAAATCGTATACGTTTATGGTTTCTTTTGGCACGCCTTGGCAATAAAAAGGAACCATAAGCTTAACTGCGCCGGTGTTTGCTTTATATTCAACGGAGTGTTTGCCCGTGAAGGTAGCATGGTAGAAGCAAATATCAGTTTCATCACCATTTAAGATGTGTGAAATTTCGTGAGCAAGCTGAAACGAAATTTCAGCAGGGCGATGCCAGTTAAGGTTCATGACAATGCTGCGGTAATGGAGCGAACAGCCAGGCGGAGTTTCAGGAGCCAGCTTATCGGTCCAGACAATATTAATATTATGGTCAAAGGCTACCTTTTCAAGGTAGTTGCTAATCTCGGTCATTTTTTACCACCTCGATTATGATAGAAGCTTTCGTTTTATTGCTGTCTTGCTTTTCAAAGTGAGATCGTATTAATATAAACTTAGGTCAAGAAAATGAGAAGGGGGGAAGACAATGAAAAAAATATTTAGAGCAATTAAAGACAGGTTTGAATTAAGTGCTTTTGTTTCTATCATAATTGCAATGCCAGTAGCGATAGCAGTTAAAGACTTCAACCCTGGTTTTTTCATGTTTTTTGTCTTTCCCTGCTCATTTATTTTTCTTCGGTATGATGATTCTTCTCATCAGTATTTAAAGTATTGGGAGACTCATTTGAAATGGCGTTTCCACTAGTTTTAATTTCCAAGCCTAGCTTATCAGCTGGGCTATTTTTAATGGCTTTAAGTTGTTCCCTTTTAAGGGAAATGTCGAGATGCTCACTATATCGATCCTGGCACCACTTAACAAGTCCTTGTTTTAGAAAATCAGTGCCTCCAAAAAGTATTAGAACCGCAAAGGGATGACTATTTCCAAAACCCCAAAGTTTATCAATAAAAATACTTAATGTTTTTAAATTAACAATGTTTGCAATGAAGGTGAAGAAGCCAGGTGAATGGATATCTGCTGTCATTTGGACGGTTTGTAAAATGGAATCATCTTTTGGAAAAATAGTTGCCCAGTCGCCCAGCGTTAAATTTCCACCATGATTTGCATATATTCGAACGTAGATATTATTACTGTAAATGAAAATTGGTGAAATTAGCCCCATAAACTCTGTAAGATGTTGTTTATCATCAATATTAAAAAGGGCTTGATGAGCATTCAATACCCAAACGAGAGTGGAAGGTAGTTCTTCTCTTCCAATAGTAGAGATCCATTTTACACTCCTGCGTTTAATATAGTTAGAGATTGCGAAGCCTTTGCCATTGCTTGGAGCATTTTTGATTCGTTCTTTGATGTAATCTGTATCTTCATCAAATGCATCGCTGGTAATACATCCAATGGCAAAATGTGATGATCTTTTGCTTGGCACTAATACAACATCACCTATATGCATTCCAAACACGAAATGGTAGGTCATATTGGATCGACCAGTTAAGCTTTGCTTGCTGATATCTGGATCATTGCTTTTCTCTTTAAAAATGTCCCTAATGGTTTCTACTGACTGAATACCTTTGATATTCAATACGTCATCAACGTGAACATTGTTATATCTGATCCCAACATAAGAATCGTCTATAAAATCTTCGAAATATTTTCCACCTTCAGCTCGTAAAAGCCAGAAGTGAGTATTAACATCGAATTCTGGAATATATACTTGTTTACTATTCATAATTTCAGTTTCCATAGTTTATTTTCTCCCACCGCGCAGCAGCCGTTTCATGTATTCCAGGTCCTGTTCAGGGATAGGCTTGCCTTCAAAAGTGAAGATGGTGTCATCATCAGCGAGATCTGCGGTCTTGAGATCGTCTTCCTTGGGGTCGCGGCCAAGCAGGTAATCAGTGGAGACGTTGAATAGGCTAGCTAGTAAAGCTAAAGTATCTGATCCAGGAATAGCTCTTTCGGTTTCCCAAGCGCCAATGGTTTGTTGAGAAACATGCATTAATTTTGCCAGATCTTTCTGAGTTAGATGTTTTTGTTTGCGCAATTCTTTTATATTGTTTCCTAACATATAATCACCACCAATTTTATTAGTATTTATTATGTATATAATACTGTGTTACTGTTTTTAAAACCAATAAAATTAGCGTTTAACCAACAAAAATAGAAAAATATGTTGCAATACTAATTATATTAGTATAATATAATACTCGTAAGGTTGATCAAGACCTTAACAAGAAAGGAGCGTAGCGGTTTGTCGAGGCAACAAAAAAGAGCCCAACAAAAAGCTGAGCGACGTGAAACGGTTCGGTTCTGGCTAGAAATCATTACCTTTATCGTCTTACTGATCGATCATCTAATTGTTTGGCTCTAAACATAAAGCAAGGGGAGTTGATTCTCCCCAAGCTTTAGTGTACCTTGACAAGTTGTAAGAATCAATGAAAAAAGAAACACGAGAAAGAGTCGAATTATGGCTGTTAGTAGGGATTCTCATTCTATCCGTACTTAGTCTATTCGGCTTCTAGGGGATGATAAGTTGACAAAATTAAAAGAGCTGCGAACTAGTCGAGGCATTACCCAGCAAGAATTAGCTGATGCGCTAGGCACTAACCAGAAGGTGATATCGTCGTGGGAAACTGGCAACGCAACGCCAAGACCGGCGATGATGCAGAAAGTAGAGGATTATTTTGGTGTCCCGAAAGAGGACATTTTTTTTGAAGCTTTCAACTATTATAATTAGTTAAAATCTTCAAAAATGAGTTTTATAACTAATTTAAAAAGTAAAGGAGAATGGCAATGCAAAACGTGAATACAGAATCAGTGATTCGCTATGTTGGTGAGTCCGAGCAAAAAGTGATCGATAGCCGTGACGTTGCACGGATGATCGGCAAGACTCATCGTCATCTGATGCGTGACATTCGCGGATATATCAATGATATGAAGGACAGTCCAAAATTGGACTCTCCTAAATTCTTTATCGAATCAAGCTATATCTCAGCTCAGAACAAAGAACTCCCTTGCTATCTGCTGACTAAACAAGGATGTGAGTTTGTGGCCAATAAGTTAACCGGTCGCAAAGGAACAATCTTTACCGCAACGTATGTCAGCCTGTTCAACGAATATGAAGCTGAACACAACGGGAAGACAGTAGTCATTGACAACAAGCTTGAGCACGAAAAGCTTGCATACAAGCGCGAGTGGCTGATTGAAATGCGCAAGCAGAACGTCAACAAGGCGCACGAGCTGCGCAATCAAGACGTCAAGCTGTATCTGGAGCTTGGCAAAGTTGCTGACGATTACCAGCGGCCACGTATGGCCACCGACTTCCGCAACGAAGCAATTCGAGCCATGTCGGCACTGCCGGTAGGTGCACGCCGAGAGTATTCAGCAACCGAGATTGGCAACATCATTGGCGTGTCGCCGATTGCGATTGGCAAATGGGCCAACAAGCTTGGTGTCAAGCGTGATGCTGACATGAGCTACCGCGATCACGATGGAGCTTGGCGATACTTCCCTGAAGCACTGAAAGTGTTCCAAGACAACGCACTGGAGATTCAAGACGACGATTTAGGACTGTAGGAGGTGGCAGATCATGCGAGCTATCTATTACACGGTAGAAGGCGGCTATAGGCAACTACTGGCAACCACTTATGGAAACTATGGTATAGCACCAACCATCTCTAATGAAGAAAGAAAAAGGTTTTCAGAAGAGATGGGTCATCCCTTGAGAAACCTTTTCGTAAATATTGATGGTAATGACTATCAAATCTGCTTAAAGCGGAAGGCCAGTGTTCTGTTTAATAATTCCCGTAAGAACTGCAGTAGCCACGTTTTTAAGAACACCAATTGAAACTGATTTTAAGGTACTGGTTGCTTTTTTCGTTTGATTCCATACTTCATCATCACGAATCGAGTCAAGAAGCTCATGGCCAGACCAAGTAATATCAAAAACCACTAATGAAAAACCAGAAGCGTATTTATCATACCTTGCATTTATATATTTTCCATCAAGTAGCTGCAAAAAAGTATACGTTATATCGTCTTCAGAATATTGATCGTTGACAAGCTCTGGAAGCATTTGAGAAAGCTCGGCTCCATAATGCAGCATGCCTATTCCCTGTGCTTCTAATGAAAGTAGGACATACCGAACACAATCATGTTTTAACTTCAATATTTTCACCTCCTTTCGTTGGGAGATGAACTAATTGTAACAGAAAGGAGAAATGCACAATGGAGTATGTTATCGAAAACTATGATGCCAGTGGGCGTCGTATTGATGACCTCGAAAAAGTAAAACTACCTCCAGACATGGAGCAGCTGATTATTAATATCTTGTTGTCAAATCAGAAAGGAGATGAAGTTAGCTAATGGAATTTGACATTTTTTCGCCGGTGATTGGCGGTTTGATTCTGCTGGTGATGGTTATTGATCATTCGCTGTTATGTCAGCGAATCGATAAGTTGGAACGGGAGGTGAGACTATGGGAACGCTCCGGGCGTTAGTCTGGTCAGCTCTCAGTGCAGGATTTGTCTACCTATACATGACTGACCACTTCATCAAAGCAAACTGGTTCGCGGTTATCTGGATCGTATTGTTTGCAATACAAAGCACTGTTTCAAGCATCAAAAAAAGCACTACTCGCCAGTAGTGCCGAAAACAAATAAATGAACAGGAGTGATTATAACATGAATGAAACTTTAGAACAAAAAACACTTCATACAGATTGGATTATTGACGGATTGTCAGTTGGTTATTTGAACGATAATCCAGAATACGCCGGTTGGCTGTTTAACGAGCAGGACAAGCTGAAGGCGATCAACAGCAATGTTGATTTGATTTTTGAACCAGGAATTAGTTTTGGTTCATGGCCAAAGTGATTCCGTCCCCTTTTAGCGAGGATCATTTCATATCACAGTTTATGAGAAAAATGGTGTAAAAGGCGGAATGAGTTTCCGTCCCCTTTTAACGAGGATCATTTCATATCCTATGCTACATCAAAATGCCGATATATCAAGCATCCTTCTTACTTTTGCCTGCCCAATATTGGGACAGGACAACCATCAGACAAGTCAATTCTGTCCAATCTTCGGACATTTCAAACGCTAACATAGGTACATGTTTAATACTACCACTACCATACCTGTCTCATCAATTATGAATATATAAAAATCCTCATCGCTGCACACGATGAGGATATAATTCTAATTCTTCTTTTGCAGTTTAAAGCCACACTTACCCATTTCGTAATAATGATCGTCATTATTGATCAACATGTACTTTACCTGCTTGCCATTCTCGATCTGCTTTAAAGATTGGCGTTTATAACGAGTCAGTTTCATAACCCCTTTACCTTTCAACTTCATCTTCCAGTAAGATCGTCTCTGAATCCCCCTAAGATCAACATGTCCATAATCTACTTTAGTCCAGAGTCCGCTACCGGCGCCTAAGTATAAAGGAGCCAGAAAATGGTTAGGCTGCACATATTTATCAGGAAAATCGCATAAAAACTGCCTTTCATAACGTTCATAAAAACGCTTAGCCATTTGTGGCAATTGATCAATCAGTTTTTCCGCTCGTGCAGTCGTTGTTGTGATTGTAAAATCAATCTTGGTTTGTGGCCGAATTGCTTCTCTGAAAAGCGGCAACCCCTTAGGCTCAAATTTTTTTCGGTTCAAATCCCATTTTTGAACAATTCTCAATTTATCAACAGGGATCGGTTCACTATCAGAAACTCGAATCTCATTAAAGATATCGTCAACACTACCCCAAGCAATATTGTCGTTGCCAAAGTGTTCATTGACTAGAATCGTCCGCAAAGCGCCTTTAAGCGAAGAGCCTGGGATATATGCATTGCCGTATCCATCTTTAACAAAAGCATGAATCTCATTTAAACGGCCTCTTTTTACA
>OGEZ01001216.1_pt1 | contig 14053 bp, 10 predicted proteins | sample 1570831 | NCBI WGS metagenome assembly OGEZ01 (sample SAMEA2582059, study PRJEB24529) | metagenome | biome: Human gut stool | place: China | collected 2011
GATAGTGTTATTATACCCAGCAGGGGCGGGTTTCTTTGCAGCCAGATTTCAAAAAATTCATCAGACTCAAAATCCAATACCGTGCGGGGAAATACCTGAACATTCTCGCATAACAAAGGCATCGGCAAAACGCCTACCTTTTTTCCGGTCTCCTTCAGGGTCTTCAAAATAGCGCTGCTCGTTGCACTGGATCCATGATGATACGTATTCCAAGTATCATTTGCAAACAAAATTTCCACTTGTTCACAAACACTGGGGCACAGTGCTTTTTGTATCTTATACATGTCTTCGCTATACATGCGCGACATGTCCTTGATCGAGCTTTCCGCTTTCCAAACACGTGCATCGGTCGTTTCGTTGATCAGCTGCTCCGCCTTCCACACACGCGCATCCGTGGTCTCGTTGATCAGCTGTTCCGCCTTCCACACGCGTGCATCGGTAACTTGAAGGATATTCTTTTCACTTTCAGCTATATAGCTCTTGAGCTGATCCAACAGGACCTGCCGCGTAAGATCCGCCTGCTGTCCCAGTTCACTTCTCAGCTGCTGTTCCAGCATACCAACCGTCGTTGTCAAACTCTGCAGCATTTGTCCGATCGTCTGCTGCTGCTTCTGAGTCTGTGCAATCACTTCTCCCGCAGTGAGCAAAGTCTGCTGGAGCGTCTCGATCTGGGTGTTTTGCTGCTGGATTTTCACTTCCAGATCGTGATAGTAGTCATAGAGGTGCCCATCGACATCGTGCAAAGTCTGGAGGGTATCCTCCAGCATCCCATCCTGACGCCAAACACTCTCCTGGATACCGATCAGCCGATTTTCGTAGCGGATCCGGAACGGCCGATATAGCGGTTTCAGCAGTTTTTTGAGAATTTTTTTCAGGACTCCGCCGGAATCCTTCTGCTCTATGGCACGGGACACCCGATTCACTACGCTTTCCTTTTGGATGCCCGCCCATACTCTTCTCTCGTCAAGGACCTTGGAGAACGCTTTTTCGTCCACCGCCTTAACTTTTTTATTTTGCTCCTCAATCTGATCCAATAACGCAGCTTCTCTGCGGCGCAGATCCTCCTGACCCGGGTTTTCATCCATAAACGGATTTTTCCACCCCGAGAGCAAAATCAAATCCTCATCAGGAATCTCAATTCCTATTGCCTGCTTTAAATTTCGCCGGACCAGCTTCTGTGCCTCAATATCCAGCATGTCCATCTTCTTGGCGGTAATATTTTCGCCATTCCAACGATATTCACCTAACACTTCGGGGATCGTCGCAAACCACATTTTATTTGCAACTCTTGACCAAAGTTCATAGTCCTCCGATAAATACCGGTCATCATAGATCACATCAAGCGCTGCAAACTTATCGCGCCGCAGCATGACGGTGGAATGGCATACTTCGCATTTGAAGATGAGATTTGCCCGCATTTCCTCCTTGGAAACAGGCGGTTTATGAATGTAATTGCGCTTTCCAAAATGCCGCTGCCAGCTGCCGCAGACGTCAATTTCCGGGTTTGCATCCAAAAATTCCACTTGCTTTCTCAGGCGGTCCTTCGGATACACATCGTCCGCATCGGCTCTTGCAATATACTCTCCTTTGGCCAGCTGAAAGCCCAGGTTCAGGGATTTTGCCAGTCCCAGCTTCGTCTCATTCTGGATAACCCGAATTCTGGGGTCCTCAAACAATGCAATGCATTCTTTTGTGCGGTCCTCAGACCCCTTTTCATTCATGATCAGGACTTCAAACTGATCATAATCCTGCTCCAGGATGGACCAAACCGTATCCATAATGTAGTTTTCGCTGTTATAGGTCGGGATCACTACAGAAACTCTTGGCGTCTCCGCAGTCTTTTGAGCCCTCGGCGTATAAAATTCCCCTCTGCGGAAAAAGCCTCGGTCAATCGCCCGCTGTACCTGGCCATCGCCCATAATTTCCGGCCGCCATCTGACCGACTCATAGGCATCCATCCAGCGGCGATGCAGCACCTGGAACAGCGTGTAGATCCCGAACTGTTTTCTCAGCGCCTCGCACAGGAAGACTTCCTTCAAAAGCAGATCCAGCTTCTCCAGCAAATCCTGTGCCTCGTCCACGGAAAGGGCATGGGGATAGGTATTGGGAGAAAGGATGCGGATCTCGTCCTTAGAAAAATGCAGTCCCCAACGTTCAAACGCTGCCGCCATTACTTTGTTCTGCAGCTGCAGTCCCTGGTTCCCCCCTACATTGGTTGCATTTGTGGATAAATATCTGTAGAAATACGTCTCCGGGATCTCCAGGTTGGTAAACTGAAGCACATGGGAAGCACGCTCGAAAAACTCATAGTCCTCTGTATAAAAGAAGTCTTTATTATATTCAAGCTGATGCTTTCGAAGGGAGGCTGCACGCATCATAATCGTAGGATGCACGAAGGGTGTATAAAAAAGGCACGCGCAGCTGAGGAATACAGGGTCCGTGTAGACATTCCACTCCCACGTGGACTCGCCAAACATATCTACCTTCAAGCCGCAGATATCAATTTCCGGATGCTGGTCCATATAGGCTGTCTGAATCGCCAGCCGCTCTTTGCCGGCGATATCATCCGCATCCATTCGGGCAATATATTCTCCTGTCGCCGCTCTCAGGCCGACATTGAGTGACTCTGCAATGCGCAGACGGGTCTCATTTTGAATGACACGGATCCGGCTGTCCTTCTTTTCGTAATCGTGCAAAATATTCGTTACAGCCTCATTGGAGCCGTATTCATTCACAATGATAAATTCCCAATCCGTAAATGTCTGCGCTATGATGCTGTCAATTGCCTCATTGATATATGCCTCACCATTGTAGACCGGCATAACAATAGATACTTTTGGCATGTTGTTTCCCTCGCAATATCTTTAATCTTGCAGGTGCTCTTTCCCGCAGAGATATTTATAAAAAATGCTCATCATCAAATGGTCAAAAATCATGTGGATATCTTCCGTCACCTGCATGCTGTTCACGGGCGCATGCAGGGAAATATCCGAAAGCTCCTTCAGCTTGCCGCCGGAAAATCCGGTCAGGCCAATGATCTTGCAGCCATGCTCCTTTGCGTATTCCACCGCGCGGAGGACATTGGGAGAATTGCCGCTGCCGGAAATGGCAACCAGAACGTCATTTTCCTCCAGGTTGTTTCGCAGCTGGAAGCGGAACACTTCTTCATAGCCAATGTCGTTCGCAATGGCCATCAGGGTCGCAACATTGTCGTTCAGGCAATGAAAGCGGAACGGGACCTCAATATATTCGGAAACGCCCTTATTGAAGTCGTTCTGGAAATGCGAGGCAGTCGCCGCGCTTCCCCCATTTCCGCAGATGTAAATGCGGCCCTTTTTCTGCCGGGTCTCATCCAGCAGATTCAGCGCAGCATTGATCTGCTCCGCATCCAGCTTCTTCAGGATCTCAATCTCCAAAGCAATGTAGTTTTGGATATCGTTGATATAATTCATGTCGGATCTCCGTTTTACTTTGTAATTTCCTTGATGGCTTCCAGCAGATCTCCTGCGGTCAGGTCAGGCTGCACATCATACTTTCCGTCTTTTCCCGCATCTCCGGTCAGCACCAGTGCCGTTTTTGTCCCCGCATTTTTGCCCGTCTGGATATCGACCGTTGTGTCACCGACGACCCAAGACGCCGCCAGGTCAATATTGTACTTGCGGACGCAGTCTTCCAGCATTCCAATATCCGGCTTGCGGCAATGGCAGGGGATTTTATAGGCCGGGTTCTCCTCGGGATACCCCTTGTCCGGATGATGGGGACAATAGCAGATGTCATCCAGATAGACGCCCTCCCGCCCCAGGAGGGTTTCCATTTTTTTGTGGATCCTCTCCACATCTTCGATCTGGCACAGGCCTCTGGCCACCACAGGCTGATTCGTTACAACGATCGCCAGATAGCCAGAGGAATTGATGGTTCGGATCGCCTCCACGGCGCAAGGCTCCAGCTCAAACTGGTCTTCCTGATATATCAGTCCGTTTTTCCGGTTGATCGTGCCGTCCCGGTCCAGGAAGATCGCCCGCTGCGGCTTTGTCAGGTTTCTTCCGGCAATAAAGCCGCTGGTCAGCTCCTGTTCCGCCCGGCGGATTCGCTCCACTGTGCCCACATCCTTGATGTATTCGGGGGAGCGATAGCCATAGACTGCCGCACCATCCCCGATCATCGTACTGAGGACATCCTTTTCCAGGTCCGTTTTCTGCCCGGCAGGCACGCGGCTGCAGACAGAGCGGTCCAGCAGATAAAATCCGGCATTCACACAGTTCTGGTACCAGTAATCCCGCACATTATGCTTGGAATCAAACCTCTGCACACGGCCCTGCGCATCGCACACGACCAAGTCAGAATCAAACGGATGCACATTGGGATGGACAAACAGCGTTGCCGCAGCTTTTTTCTCCTCATGGAACCGGCGCATCCGCTCCAGGTCGATGTCAAACAGGACATCACCGAAAATGAGAAAAAAGGACGATCCGGTCAGCTGCTCCGGAAGCATCGACAATGCCCCCGCCGTCCCCAGGGGCTCCGTTTCCTCAATATACGAGATCTTCACGCCAAAGGCGGCGCCGTCTTTAAAATATTCCCGGATCTTGTGGCCCAAGTGGCCGATAATCAGGATGATATCCCCGATTCCCTGGCGCCGGAGGCAATCGATCTGCCACTCCAGGATCGGCTTTCCTGCCACCGGCGCCATGGGCTTTGGAATTTCATCGTTGGTAATCGCACGCAGACGGGTACCCTTCCCGCCTGCCATAATCACTGCCTGCATCTGCATCAGAGCACCATTTCCACGGTTTTGGCCACCGCTTCATCGCTGGTCATGGACGCATTCCAGCCGGTGGCATGGATCTTGTCCAGGTTATAAGCAAACACAGGGACATCGCCCTTCCAGCCGCCGCGGCCGCCGGTATACTCGAAGGGAATCCCGGTCAGGCCCATCTCAACACCCACATTGTAGAGTGTGACGCCCTTTTCCGCATCCTTGAACCGCATGATCGCATCCACCAGATCCAGCACATAGATATAGGGCTTGCTCTGTCTTCCATCGCCCAGGATCCGCAGATGGGAAGGATCTTCCTTCAGTCTCTTCACAAAGTCAAAGATCACGCCGTGGGTCAGCCGCGGGCCAATGACGTTGGGGAAGCGAAATACCAGCACGCTCATGTCGTTCATATACGCAAAGGAGGAGATGATGCCCTCAGAGCCAAGCTTTGCGCCGCCATAGTAGGAAATGGGCTTGAGTGCCACGGCCTCTTCGCTGACCTCCGCACCCATCTGCTCTCCGTAAACAGCAGAAGTAGACGCAAAGAACAGCTTCTTTACGCCGCACAGCCGCATGCACTCCAGCAGGATAAACGTGGTGGAATACGTATTTTTATATTCGATCATCGGGCTCTGCGCGCTGGCCTGGATGTCGGAGTTTGCAGCCAGATGGAACACATACTCCACCTGCTCCGCCCGGAAGATCTCCAGCATCCGGTCCAGATCCGTCAGATCCTGCTCATAGAACTTGAAGTGCGGATTTCCATGCAGATGCGCGATATTGTCCTTCGTCCCAATGAAAAAGTTATCCACGCATACCACATCATCGCCCTCGGCCAGAAGTGCATCAATCAAATGGCTGCCAATGAAACCGGCGCCGCCAGCTACCATAACCTTCATAATCGTCTTTCCTTTCCTGATTTCAAATTTTTCAATTCCAATACTTGTCGCCAATATAAATTACAGACGTTCCGTCCTTTTCAAAGGAGAACGGGAACTTGCGCAGGCGCAGAGCGACCCGCAGGCGCTCCTGGTCCTTGGGGGGGCAGTAGAACAAAAGGAATCCGCCGCCGCCGGCACCCAGCAGTTTTCCGCCAAGGGCGCCGTTTGCCATTGCGATCTCATACGCCTCATCAATGGCCGGATTGGAGATCCCGCTGGCCAGCGTCCGCTTCAGTTTCCATCCCTCATTCAGAAGATCTCCGAAAGAATCCAGCTGATTTTTCTCCAGGGCCTGCCGCATGTCTTGTGCAAGCGCACACATTTGCTTCAGATTGGCCGCTTTGTCCTCTGCGCTCATATTTTTCTTCTGCTCAGAGAGAATGGAATTGGCAGAACGGGTATCTCCCGTGTAAAACATGACCAAATTTTCCTGAAGCTTCCGGTACGTCTCCGGCTGCATCATAACAGGGGATACCGAGACCTCACCGTCCTGGTGGAACCGGATAAAATTCAGTCCGCCAAACGCCGCGGCATACTGATCCTGCTTTCCGATCGGGCTTCCCAGCTTTTGAATCTCAATTTCGCAGGCCTTCTCCGCCAGCTTTCCCTTGGACATATACTTGCCCTGATAACAGTTCAAGGTATTGAGCAGGCCCACCGTAAAGGTACTGGATGAGCCAAGTCCCGTTCCTCCGGGGATATCGGCCGTAGAGGTAATTTCCACGCCATGAATCTGCCGCTCATTCAAAACGCAGTTAAAAATACGGTGCTTGATATCTGACAGATTATGCACCAGCTCATTTTCAGAGTATTTCAGCATGGTGCCGGTCTCATCAAAATAGGGGTGAATGGAGATATAGCAATACCGGTTAATGCTGGTACTGAGTACGCAGCCCCCATATTTTTCATAGAAATCAGCCAGATCACTGCCGCCGCCAGCAAAGCTGATGCGGAACGGTGTCTTGGTAATAATCACAATTCTTTCCTCCTCATAATTTCTGTATACTAGGATTCATTTTTGCAAAACAGATCGGATTTTCCTGTATTTCCGATAAATCCCCCGATAATTCCTCTGGAAGCTCATTCCCTTGTGCATCATGACCTCCAGGGCGCTTATTTTCTGAAACAAGTGCTCCGGAGGAACCTCTTGCTTTGGCAGCAAAAACGGCATCTGATACCGCAGTCTTGCCCACTCTGCCCGGAGCGTTTTCAGCAGTGCTGTCCGGCTGTAGTAGCGGACCCTTTCATTTTCCTGGTAAATTCTCAACAGCAAACTCTGCAGATCTCTCCACGCCTGCTCTCGTTGGTCTGCAACTCCCCCGCTTTTCTGATAAAAAGGGTTCGTCCAGCCGGTAAAATATTGCTTTTGGCTTTCCGTCAGCGCGATTCCCAAATTGCGCTGCAAAGACGCCGCAACGATTTCTCCGTTCTGCCGGATCAGCGTTTCTTTCTTTGCGGCAGTAATGCTCCTGCCATCCTCCCGGTAATATCCCAGGACCTCCGGCAGATTTGCAATATCTCCTACGTCCAATACCCGCGTCCACAATTCAAAGTCCTCTGCCGCGAACGCAGGATCATAAAAAAGATCATGCGCAATGAGGGCCGCGCGTCTCAGCATAAGCGTTGAGTGGCAGAGATCACACCGGAACAGCAGGTTTGCACGGCATTGCTCTGCAGATGCAGGCGGCGCATGCAAAAAGGTACTGAGGCCGAAGTACTGCTGCCATCCTCCGCAGACGATCACTTCCGGATGCGCATCCAAAAAGCGGACCTGTTTTTCCAGACGGTCAGGCACCATCAGGTCATCTGCATCGATTCTGGCAATATAGTCTCCCCGGGCGCTGGTGATCCCCAGATTCAGGGCATCCGCCAGCCCCCGATTTCTCCCCTGAATGATCCGGAGCCGCGGGTCTTTGGATTCTTGAAGGATCTCCAGCGTCTGGTCTGTAGACGCGTCATCCACCACCAGCAGTTCATAGTCCTGATAGGTCTGTGTCCAAATGGAGTCCAGCGTCTCACGCAAATGTGCGCCGGATTGATATGTCGGCAGCAAAACTGACACTCTCGGCATGGTGTCCTCCCATTCTCACGGGATCCGACGCTCCCGCTTTCTTTTGATCCACTTTGCAGCTGCCAGCATTTTTGACACCAAAGGAACCCCCAGCAGCCGCAAAACCCCTGCGATCTGCTTCACAGCCGGGTCCTGGGTGGGAAGGAGCACCCGGAAATAGTCTTTGAAGCATGCGGCCGCCTCTTTTCTCTGCGCTTTTGGCAGCTCCTGAATCAGCGCCAGATTCAGGATATACTCAAACTGGAATCCGCCCGCAAGGGCCCGGCTCCACGAGGTGTTGGCTTTTTGCAGCTTCTGAATGCTCACCCGAAGGACCTGTTCCGTCTCGCTCACTCTGGAGAGGGAAGTTGCGTTCATCAGCGATCCCGCGCGCCCGATCCGATAACAGTAAAACGGGGCGTCGACCATCCACAGTACCGGCTCCGAGAGGAACACCCGCGTCATGTAGTCCACATCTTCTGCGTAGGTATTCTCCCAAAACAGCAGTTCATGCGCTTCCAGGAATTCTCTGCGATAGAGGTTTCTCCAGACATTCCAGAAGCACGTGTGTCCATTCAGGATCAGCGGCAGCGCGTCCAGCCCCTGCAGACTGCGCGGCCCGATCTGCTCGATCCGCTGTCTGGTCCCTTTCGCCTCGTAGCAGCGGAAAAAATCCGTCATCACTACATCCGGCAGCTGGTCTGCGCCCCGCAGCTGATGGAGAAGCGTTTGAAGCGCAGCAGTCTCTATAAAGTCATCGCTGTCCACAAACAGAACCATATCGCCTGCGGCAGCTTTCAGGCCGCAATTGCGGGCATTGGACAGGCCTTTTCCGTCCTGGTCCAGCACCTTGACCTGGGGATGCTCTTTTTGATACCGAAGCGACAGCTGCCGGCTTTGATCCGTGGATCTTCCCTGAACAAGAAGCACCTCGTCTGCAGGCTCCAGAACAGGAAAAATCGAAGCCATACAGGCAGGAAGATAGTATTCAACATTGTAAACCGGAACGATTATACTCAGCTTCAAAGCTCCGTTCCCTCCAGCGCCAGCAGTCCGTTTTTCATTTGATCGTGCTATAATTTTGTATCAGCGGCTGTTTTCATGCCTTTTCAGGCCTACAGAAAGCGCTTTTTCTGGCTGATCGGCCCGTGTACATACTCCACCCACTATACAACCTGATATATTATCACACAACCAGTTCTGTTACAACCACTTTCCTACATATCAACGTTCAGGAAAGTTCTTTTTCTCCTTGAAATTCAAGCAAATTCCGCCACTTTCCGGCGCGCCTTCCTTTCCCGCTTCTTCCCCTTTTTATGACCGGCGCCCGGATCTCCTCAAAACAGAAATTCTGCGTGCTTGCCGGTCCGCAAAGCAAGGCCTCCCTGATAGAGATGTCAAATCGGAAGATATCGGCCAAACACGGGCCATCCGGGGCCGAAAAGCGGCGGCAAGCTGTCTCCCCGGCAGGCAATAAAAAAGACCGGCCAGGATCAAATGTCCCGGCCGGTCTTTCCTGTCCGCTTTGTTTTTCAGCGCTTGCCCAAAAGGCTGGGGCTGCGCGCTCCCCTGTTTCCCCGTACGGGCCACGGGGCAAGACAGCGCTTCTGTCTGTGGTGATCGTACCTGCCATCTGCGGTAGACTGGTTTCTTATTCCATCTTCATCATACGGTATCCAACGCCGATGTGCGTTTGAATGTACTGCGGCGAGCCCGGCTCTTTTTCCAGCTTCTTCCGCAGCGTTGCCATAAACACGCGGAGGGATGCAACGTCGTTTTCCCAGCTTCTTCCCCAGATCTGCTGGGTAATAAACGTATGGGTGAGTACCTTGCCCACATTTTTGCACAGCAGGCACAGCAATTTATATTCGCTGGGCGTCAGGTGGAGTTCCTGCCCATCCAGGAACGCACAGCCTGCCGCATAGTCCACTTTCAATTTGCCGTTTGTAAAGACTGCCTCCGTATTCACCGTGCCGACCTGCAGGGCGGCCAGCCGCCGCTGGGTCACCCGCAGCCGGGCGAGCAGCTCTTCCACCGAAAAGGGCTTCGTCAAATAATCATCGGCGCCGGCGTCCAGTGCATCGATTTTATCCGTGTCCTCACTGCGGGCACTGATGACAATGATCGGCAGATTCGACCATGTGCGCACTTTATGAATGACCTCCACGCCATCTATGTCCGGAAGTCCCAGATCCAGCAAAATAATATCCGGATTATGGGAAGATGCTTCCAAAATGGCGGATTCCCCATTTGCTGCCGTCAGGAAACGGTAATCATGGGCTTTCAATGTGGTTGTGATCAGGTTGCGGACCGGTGTATCGTCCTCAACCACTAAAATCAAAGGTTTATTCATGCAGCTCTACCTCCCCGGCCGGTACAGAAAATGTGAAGATGCAGCCATGGGGCACATGATCCGTTACCGTAATTTCGCCGCCATGGGCATTCACAATGGATTTGCACAGCGCCAGTCCCAGTCCCATGCTGCGCCGGCTGTCGGCAATGCGATCGGACGCGCTGTAAAACATGTCGAAAACATGGGGCTTTGCCTGATCCGGAATCCCCGGGCCATTATCCGCCACCGAGATTTCAATAAAGGCTCCGTTCCGCTTCCAGCTGATATCGATCTCAGACCCCGGCGGTGTATACTTGATGGCGTTATCCACAATGTTGATGAGAACCTGAACGATCAGCTTCGCATCGATCTGCGCCAGAAGATATTCCTCGCTGTTTTGCACATGCAGGTGGTACTCCACGCTCTTCCGGTTGATGTGCCGCAGTGCTTCCGCCACCACCTCGTCGATCAGCTCCGTCCCAACGCGCAGATTCATCCTGCCCTCTTCCAGCCGGCTGACGGACAGCAGATTTTCCACCAGGTTAATGAGCCACATGGCATCATCGTAAATGTCGGTATACATCTGCTCCTTGGTCTTTTTGTCGAACAGATCTCCATTGGAGAGCAGATTGCTGGCATTCCCGGAGATAGAGGTAAGGGGCGTGCGCAGATCATGGGAAATGGATCGGAGCAGATTGGCCCGGAGCTGTTCGTTTTTGGCCAGGACCGCAGCAGCTTCTTTTTCCTCCAAATTCTTTTGGTTTTCCAGGGCCAGCGCACATTCTCCCAGAACCGAGAGGAGGATACTGCTCTCAAAGGAATCCAGCGGCTTGTCCGACGCCGCAATGCCAACGGCTCCATATACCCGGTCTCCCGTTCGGATGGACAGGTAAGTGCAGGCAGAATCGGAAAACGTCTCCGTTCCCGCACCGGCCCGCTTGTTGTTCGTGATCACCCAGCGCGCTACTTTCTGCTCCTTTTCGGAGGTATAGCGGTCGGTTGGCGCCATATCATCCACGAGAAACAGCTCCGGTCCCATCGGTCCTTCCGAGTCTGTACGATACGCAATGATATCCCGCTGGAATATTTTCAACAGCTGCCTTGCCGTGACACAAATGATCTCTTCCTGGCTGCCGGCCTTTTGAAGCGTCTGGTTCGTTTCAAAAAGGAGCTTCGTCCGCCACGCCAACTGTGCAGATCGCTTGGCGTGAGACTTCAGTCTGGACGCCAGCGACCCGGTGAGCAGGGAGGCCAGAAACATCACCAGGAACGTAACGGGGTACCCGCTGTCATAGGCTTGCAGGGAAAATCTCGGAACGGTAAAAAAGAAGTTGAAGGTCAGTACGCTGACAATGGATGCAATGAAGCTGCAGACCGAGCTCTTCGTGGATACAGAAACCAGCATGACGCCCAAAATGTAGAGCGTGATAATATTGGCTTCCGTAAAGCCCCAGTTATAAAACAAAAAGCCGATCAGTGTGGAAAGGACCAGGATCAGCGCACTTTTCAGAAGATCCAGAACGGATACAGACGGTATGTGCATGATCTCCCGCCGCTTTGCCGAAAGCTGACTGTTCAGTCCATTATCGGGAATGATGTGGATATCCAGCTCCGGCGAAAGCTCGATCAGCCGCTCGGTCAAAGATGCCTTATGGAACCATGGCCGGCGGGGGATCCCGCTGCGGCCCAGCACAATTTTTGTGACCCCCGACAGGCGGGAAAACTCCGCGATCTGATACGCCACATCATCGCCGTAAACCGTTTCGATGGAGGCCCCCAGCTGCTGTGCCAGATGGATATTGGCCTGGAGCCGCTCTTTATCCGGCTGGGTCATCCACTGAAATTCTTTCGTTTCCACGAACAGAGCCGTAAATCCGCACTGAAAGGCGCTGGCCATCCGTGCCGCGGTACGAATGATCTTTTCGTTGGAGGGCGCAGAGGAAAGGCACACCAGGATATGCTCCCGCGTCCGGTATTCCGCCCGATTGTGGACTTCATGGGTATAGAGCGCCGCCCGGTCGGCGCAGCGGCGCAGGCCGGTTTCCCGGAGCGCGCTCAGCTGAGACAGCGAGCAGTCGGAAAGCAGCCTGCCCTTGGTCTGCTCCAGCAGTCGCTGCTGCAGCCTCTGGGGCTCAATGTCCACAAATTCCACCTGCTCCGCCTGATCAAACACATGGTCGGGAATCCGTCTCGATTCCGAAGATCCCAGGATGGAAAAAATCGTATCCTGGATGCTTTCGATATGCTGGATATCCAGTGTCGTATAGACATCCACGCCCGCTTTCAGCAGCTCCTCGATATCCTGGTATCGCTTCCGGTGCCGGGATGTATCCCCGTTCAAGTGTGCCAGGTCATCGATCAGGATCAGCTGCGGCAGTCTTTTCAGGCAGGCATCCAGGTCCACTTCATCCTCTGTCTGCCCGCCATGCGCCACGGTCTTGCAGGGCAGTGTCTCAAACTTCCGGGCAAGTTCTCTGGTCTGCGGCCACAGGTCACAGGAAAGCAATCCAACTACCACATCGGTCCCTGCTTGTCCGGCCTTTTCCGCCGCTTCCAGCATGGCATAGCTCTTCCCGGTCCCGGAAAAATAACTGGTAAAAATCGTCAGTTTCCCTTGTTTTTTGCCGCCGACCTGCTCAGGCAGGGGAATGGTATCCATGAAACGCCCTCCTTTCAAGCAGGTGCATTATAGCACACTCTGCACTCATTGTCCGCAGAGCCGGCAAAGAAACTCCGATACCCAGAAATGGGAGGGGCTGTTTTTCCACAGGATCTTCTGCGGCTGCGGGGCCTTCTGTATGGGCTTCATCTCCACCATCCCATGGTCCAGGAACAGCGGCTGTGGTTTGAGAGAAATGCATTCCCACTGCGTCTGGATATCGCCGGCCGCTCCGGCTGGCAGGACCGCCACATCCGCTCTTCCCGTATTGAGAGCCTGGACCACTTCCTCCTCTTGTCCGATCGACAGGCTGCACCGCACCTCCGGGTAGCGGCGGCTGATCTCTTCCAAAATGTGCAAAACCTCCGGTACGGCATCCAGACTTGAGAGCGCAACGCTCAAATACGCCGGTTCCTCCTGCCGCTCAGTTTCTTTCTCCACTGCATTCAAAAAGCCGTCCAGTCTTGACATGATGTAATACCCAAATGCTGCCATTGCGGCAAGTCCGCCCAGCAGGATCAACGCTTTCATGACGGCCCTCCTCTCTTATGCCCCAGAGTGGACTGTTTTTATATGTGGAAACACTTCTGGATGTCACGCTGCGTCCCCAGGACCAGGATGCTGCTGTCGGCCGGCAGGGCCGTATCGGGTGTGATCACCGTCATGGAGAATTTCCCCTGCTGCTTGATGGCCATGATGTTCACATGATACCGTTTCCGCACATCCAGCTGCCCGATGGTCTTTCCCACCCAGTTGCCGGGGACCTCGATTTCAAAGATCGCGTGGTCATCGCCCAGGGCAATGTAATCCAGAATGTGATCGGAGCTGTAGCGTATGGCGGTCCAAACTGCCATCTGCTTTTCCGGGTAGACCACATCGTCCGCGCCGTTCCGCAGCAAAAACTTCGCCTGGACGTCCCGCTCCGCTCTGGCGATCACTTTTTTCGCCCCCAGGTCCTTCAGCAAAGACGCTGTTTCCAGAGAGCTTTGGAAATTATCGCCGATGGCAACAATGCAGAGGTCAAAGTTTCTCACGCCGATGGAGGCCAGGAATTCCTCGCTGGTGCTGTCTCCGATCTGCGCATTGGTCACATAGGGGAGCACGGCATTGACTTTGTTCTCGTCTTTGTCCACCGCCATGACCTGGTGGTTCAGTTCGTTGAGTTTGATGGCGATATGCCGGCCGAAGCGGCCCAGGCCGATCAACAAAACAGTTTTCATAGATTCTGGTTCATCCTTTCTTTATCCCACGGTAATGCGCTCCTGGGGAAGCCGGGCACTCGTGGTCTGGACATTGGAAAGCGCCGCAAATA
>OGEZ01001220.1_pt1 | contig 14037 bp, 8 predicted proteins | sample 1570831 | NCBI WGS metagenome assembly OGEZ01 (sample SAMEA2582059, study PRJEB24529) | metagenome | biome: Human gut stool | place: China | collected 2011
CTTATCCATCTGTTTCATCTTGAGATTACTAAATGTCTTATTCATCTGTAAAAGCAGACCATCTATCTTTTTATGTGTTTTTGTCTTTTTACTTTTTGCCAAATTTCTCCCACCTTTATAATTAATAACTTTTGCTAGTATAGCGCATGTTTCGCATTTGTCTTTTCACATTATAACATCTATCAAATTGTTCCGCATTAAAAAAGGACGCAGAATCTCTCCCACGTCCTCACATCTATCTGGCTTTATCTTCTCTTACCTTCGATACTTCCTTATGTGCCGCTTCCTGCTTCACCTCATCCACACCTCTAGCCTCAAATGCATCTGCATTATACTGATACTCCTGCGGTTCAGCGACCATCGGTGAATATACAATCTCTGCTTCCACTCGCTCAGCTTCTGCCCTCTCCGGTTCCGTCTGTTCCTGCACCTTAGCATTCTCCATATGCTTTTCCTTATCAAGCTGCACATTCATAGCCAGATTATCCAGCTTATCAATCGAAGCATCCAGATGAAGCTCCATTGTTACAAGCATCTTTTTCACGGCTTTCATATGTGCAAGCACCGCCTTTGTAATGGGATGTTTCTGCTCTTTCTGTGAATAATCCACCTCCGGCTTGTCAGCAAAAGTGCGGAATGCATTGGCTGCTGTCTGCCCGGCTTCACGCAATCCTTTTGCAAGAAGTGCTATCTTTGCTATATCCTTATCCGTGGTCTTGATTGCATCTCTTACATTTTCTCGGATATCAAGGAGTCTTTTCTTAATTCCTAAGAACTCAGATACCCTGTATAATGCAGCTCTTCCCTTTTCCTTTGCTTCTTCGACTATGCCCTTAGCAGTAGATCTGACATGTTCTTTCACTTCTAATACCTGTGACTTTATCTGCTCACATCTGGCATTAAGTCGCTCCTGTGCTTCCGACAATGCCTTTTTAGCATTATTGACAAGTGTATCTTCCTGCATTTCTTTGATCTGGTTCTGCATATTGGTGAGTTCTTCCGTCATGGAATCAATCTTTTTCTCCAGTCCATCCACATAGCTGCATATCTCAAATACATCATTTGCCTGCTCTTTCATGGCATTCTTCTTTAATAATTCGAGAAGTTCTCTTATGACCTCCTCGTTGGTAAGTGTTTTTCCTGCTTCTATATCCATTCTGTTTCCTCCATTCTGTAAATGGGGCAGCCTTGGCCGCCCCTGTAACATGATTACTAATTATCGAAAGGGCGTTGCCTCTTTGTCCTTCTCTTTATCGGGATTGCCATGATGTTTCTCTGCACTCTCTCTTGCCTTTTCGTTGCTCTTATCCTTTGCTTTCTCATATTCAGAGATAATCTCATTATAGAGTTTTTCCCTGAAATCCTTTGTGACCGGATAGCAGACATCCTGATAGATTGGCTTGCCCTGCTCATCCACCTGCTTTGTCTTATAAGAAGGCATTGATACAAAGATCTTCTCTTTACCCTGCACGATATTGATATTATTTACGATGAAACTGTTTTCAAAATAAATGCGTGCAAGTCCCTTGATGTTACTGCCTTCCCTCTCATAAGGTGTCACAGTTACGGAAAACTCCGGCATTTCCTGTGTACGCTCCTGCTTCTGTGTCTCCTCTTTCTCCGGTTCCTTGATTCTTGCATAGGCATCAAGGATATTGGTATAGAGTTCCTCTCGAAACTCTGCTGTGATAGGATTGCACACATCCTTATAGATCACACCGTTGCTTTCATCACGCTCATTGGAGCGGTATCTTGGCATTGATACAAAAAGCTCTCCCTTGTCCTTATTCTCAAGGATTGCAATATTGGTGATCTTAAATGAATCACCGAATACCACTGTTGCAAATCCTTTGATATTGCTACCCTCTTTTGCCCTTACTTCGTTTACCTTAATTGAATACTTCATATGCTATTCCTCGCTTTCTTTTTGTTCTTTGTTTTGCTTTGGTATGATAAACTCACACCAAAGCTGTTCTATCTGTTCACAAGACAATCTGCCATTTAACCAGTTGCCAAGTGTAACGACCATTCCGTCCTGCTCATAATAGAGCCACTCCTGACTTTCAATGTTTCCTTCATACACAACTGTCACATCAAAGTCCGGCATAAAAAGTCTTTCCCCTTCATCCCATACACAGGCAATCCCCTGTCTAAGTGTCAGATTAATACTCTCAACATACACAGACCAGCCACTTATGACTATCTGCATATCATCATCTACCTCTGCAATGTCATCTGCTATATCCATAAGCTCATCCATCTCTGATACAGCTTCTTCCACATCACACAGTCTGTATCTTATATTCATCCACAACTGCCTCCTTATATCTGCATCTGACCACAAAACGCATAGTACCCTTCTGCGAACAGGTAAAAAGAGTTAATTCTTTTTCCTCTCCCTGAGTCTTGATGCTGTTGTCATAAGGATTTACCACCTCTGTACCTGTTACCTCATAGATATGAGTCTGTCCGTTTTTGTCGATAATTGTCACATTATCTCCTATGGAAATCTGATTTAGTGGTGTGAAAAATGTGCCATATCTGCTACCATTATGACCGCACAGCACACAGTTACCACTTTCTCCGATTCCTGCTGTCTCAGGTATGTGACCAATCCCGACATTAAGAACATCCACACTCGTTTCTTCCATTACCGGATATCTGATATCTATGCTCGGTATCTCAATGATGCCGATAACACCGCCTTCTTTAAAAATGGCTTCATCCTCTTTACTAATGGAGGTTTGCTCTTCCTCCACATCTGTTTCTTCATCGTAATCATCCTCCAATGTCTGCTCAAATTCACTTATGAGCTGTTCTGTCTGTTTTTCTCCGGTTGCCCGCCAGAAAAAAGGGACTGCCATAATGGCAATCCCTGCTGTAATTAGTAGTCCTGCAACCACTTTTCTTATGCTCATATTATTCACTCTCCTATCGTGTTCTGCCCTCTCTGTCGGCTGGATAAGCACCTTTATCCTCTGCAACAATTGCTGCAGATTCCATCCTGTCATCTGCTTCTCTTTCTTCCTCCGGTCCGCTCAGGTCTGCATCTACAGCCTTTGAATTTTCAAGGTCAAGCTGGGCATTAAGCTCACATTGCCTAGCCAGCTTCTGCTCCAGTTCCTTACTGTATGCAAATGGCTTGTCATACTCTGCCTTTGATGCTTCAAGATCATTCTGGTACTGCTCAATCTTCTTTTCTAAGAAATCAATGTTCTCATGGAGTCCATTGAACAGGTTTTCCAGCTTTACCATGCTGCCGACCGGACTTGTGGAAAGTTCTGCCTTGTACTCAGTCTTTCCATGAAGCACCATATAATTGATGCCAAGGAAGTTCTTTTCCACAAGCAGCTCAAATCCGTGGAATTTACCGATTGCAGTTGTCTCTCCGGTCTTGCAATTACTGATTGCTTCAAGCATCATCGTTCCGCCATCCACACGCTCAGTATAAGTTGCTTTGCCTATAGTAATGGCAAATTCCGGATTATCAATCAGCTCTTTATCCCTTGCCTTTACATCCTCTCTTACATTGGCAAGCTTTTCTGTTGCTGTCTTAATGAGCTTTGGATACTTGATCATAAAGTTATCCTGCAAGCCATATCTCTGATTGTCATAGGATGCCTTTAAGAGCTTTAATCTCTGGACATCATTGTCAATCTCCATCTTTTCCTTGATCAAAGGATTACCGGTGGCAACCGCCTTAATCTCTGCATAGGAAAGTGTTGCCTCGTCGATATCCTCACAGCTTCGGCTTACTGCCTTGCTTGTCATGACCTGACTGATGAATCGCTGCTTATTCTCGACGAGCGACCAGTTGTATGCATCAAAGGTTCCTTTGGTGACATATCTGTAGATTGCTACCTCTTCATTTTCGTTGCCTTGTCGTATGCCTCGTCCTTCCCTCTGTTCAATAGAAGAAGGCTTCCACGGACAATCGACATGGTGCATTGCAACAAGGTGTGTCTGCACATTGACACCTGTACCACATTTATCCGTAGAACCGATAAGCACTTTCTTTTTACCTGTCCTCATTTCCTTAAAAAGTGCATCCCTCTGTGCATCTGTCTTGGCATCATGGATAAATGCTATCTCCTCTGCCGGAATACCATACTGGATAAGTGTTTCCTTCAGATAATCATAGATGGTAAAGTCCTTATCCGGTCCCGGTGTGCCGATGTCCGAAAAAATAAGCTGGCAGCCTATATGACCATTGGCATTTCCTTTCTCATATTCCTTCCAGACATTCTCCGCTACCTTATTGAGCTTTCCATCCGGATTATTTGGTGCGTCCTTATCAATCAGCCTTGCATCTGTTCCGAGTAATCTTGCCTCATGGGTAATCTTTAGGAAGTTGTCCACACTTGGATCAACTCCACCGCCTCTGATACGCTCTGCCCTCACAACAAAGTCTTCCATGACCTGCTTCACATACCAGTCAGGCTCCGACTCCACAATAATAGGCTTGCCTCCACGAAGTGCAGGCACATCAAGGTCAAGCATATCTGCTGTCTGCACATCAGCTACCTCACGGAATATATTCATAAGCTCCGGCAGATTCGTAAATTTATTGAATCGGCTCTTAAAACGGAATCCGCTTCCCTCTACAGTAAGCTCCAGTGCTGTTGTCACTTCACCAAAGTTCGCTGCCCAAGAATCAAAGTGATAAATCCCCATCTCTTCAAGTGCCGCTTTCTGCAAGTAAAGCTGCATGACATACATCTCACACATGGTATTGGATATTGGTGTACCTGTTGCAAATACAATGCCCCTGCCATCATTTATCTCCGATAAATACTGGCATTTAAGCTGCATATCCGTTGACTTCTTTGCCCCTGAACTGCTAATACCAGATACATTATTCATCTTTGAAAATATGGCAAGATTCTTAAAATTATGTGCTTCGTCCACCATAATGGAATCAACACCCAGCTCCTCAAAGGTTATAAGGTCATCCTTCCTGCTCTCATCAGATAAGGATTTCAGCTGTTCCTCCAGCTTTTTCTTCTGGCTTTCCATCTGCTTTACTGTCCAGCGTTCTCCATTACGCTCTTTCATTTCATCAATGGCATAACTGATTTCCTCTATCTGCTCATTTAACATTCTTTCCTTTCTCTCTGCGGAGATTGGAATTTTCTCAAACTGCGAGTGTGACATGATAATGCAGTCATAATCCCCAGTTGCAATCCTTGACACAAACTGCTTTCTGCGGCTCTTTTCAAAGTCACGCTCTGTTGCAACAAGAATATTTGCTGACGGATAAAGTCTTAAAAACTCACTTGCAGTCTGCCCGATAAGTGGCTTTGGAACCACCATGATTGTCTTATTGGCAAGTCCAAGTCTCTTCTGTTCCATACACGCTGCCATCATCTCAAAGCTCTTTCCGGCTCCTACGCAGTGGGCAAGAAGCGTATTACCTCCGAGAAGGATTCTTGCCACAGCATTTTTCTGATGAGGCTTTAACTCAATCGCCGGATTCATTCCCGGAAACTGCAGATGACTTCCGTCATACTCACGCAGGCGGATATTGTTGAATGTGTTATTGTAATACTCCACATATTTCTGTCTGCGTTCCGGTTCTGAGAACAGCCATTCCTTGAACTTCTCTTTAATCATATTCTGCTTTTCTCTTGCAAGCATTGTCTCATTCTTATTGACCTCATAATGATACCTGCCATCACCATCATCAATCCTATCCCTTACTGTTACAGTCTTTAGATTCAGTGTATCCTCAAAAATAGAATAAGCATCCATGCGGCTTGTACCATAAGTCTTAGTAGCTGCCACTGAATGCTTATCCATACTCTTATTCTCGATGAACCATTCCATGCTCATCTTATTCAAATGCACCTGAATACCGGAATTGTACCACTGGCTTCTGACTGCCCTTGCCCGCCTTGGTGTATTAAGCAGCTCATAGATAAACTGCTCATAGTCCAAAGGCTCAATCCATGTCGTACCAATCTTTACATCAATATCGGATGCCTCTATCCATTCCGGCTGTACTTTTTCAAGTGCTGCCACATTTCCCGCAAATCTCTCAGCCTGTGGATTATCTGTATCTGCTGCCATAGCTTTTGCCACACGCAGCTTATCCCTTACATTGCCGGACAGATACTCGTCTGCTGTCTCCCAGCCTGCATCGGGATTATTCTCATTGTAGCGGTCGGGATTTAAGAAAATCAGTCCCTCAAGCTCCTCAACAAGAACTGCCCTTCTAAGCTCTGCCAAAGCATCATCACTTAGCGTTATCTCATCCGCTACCTGTCCTGTTTTTTCCGCAAGTTCATCCTTTGCATTTGTAATATCCGGCTCATAGATAGAAAGCATATAGGCAAGATTTACATATCCAAATTCATTGACGGATACATTTAATGCTTCCACAGCAGTCTCAACCCTGTCTATGACAGTCTTTGCCTTAATCGTCTGCTTATAAAACATATCCGCTTTTTTCACCTCCCCGTCTTCGTTTACTTCCTCAAGACTGCAAAGAAGTGGGTAATCGCTGTCATCTCGAAATGCTATTCTGTTTGCTTTTGAAGTAATGGCTCCATACTGCTTTACGAAGGCATCATATTTTACATTAAGAAGTCTCTGCTTATCAGAAAGCTCCTCCTCGCTGCAGCCATCCATCTGGATATCAATCAGCTCTCTTGTTATCTGTCTGATTTCGTCAAGACTTCTGATTCTCTCCTCGGCAACCTGTGATACTTCTTTTCTTACCATCTCGGAATTTTCCCTGTAATAGAGCTTTCCTTCAAAAAATGTGTAAGTATAGTTTCTCACATCCGGATCAGCCGGGATAACTTCCTCCGTCTGCTCCGCCTCATCTGCCACTCTCTCAAAATCTGTCATCTGTGCTTTGATATTACCGATAGCTTTGTTTAGTGCTTCATACATATTGAAGTTCTCATCATCATTCACACAGACTGTATACCTGCTGTCCTGTCCGTAAATCCTCGTATCATACTCCATAGCCCCAAGCATCATTTCCGGATGCTCTGCAAAATAAGAGTTGACTGCAATGCCATTCTCAGTCACACCAAGGTGTACCCAGTCCGGCTCAATATCAATCTTTCTCTCCCTCTTCTGCAGAAACAAGATATCTGCTGTCACTTCGGTTCCTGCATTGTCTTTAAATGCAGTATTTGGAAGTCTTATTGCTCCCACAAGTTCTGCTCTTTCAGCCAGATACTTTCGGATAGTAGGATTTGCCTTATCAAGTGTTCCCTTTGTGGTAATTACAGCAACCATGCCACCCGGTCTTACCTGATCAAGTGCTTTTGCCAGAAAATAATCATGAATACGGAAGTTATACTTGTTGTACTTCGGATCAAATACCTTGTAATCTCCAAATGGCACATTCCCGACAACCACATCAAAGAAGTTATCCGGATAAGTGGTATTTTCAAATCCTGTGATACTGATATTGGCATTCTGATAAAGCTGCTTTGCAATTCTTCCTGAAATGCTGTCAAGCTCCACCCCATACAGCTTACTTCTCTGCATAGGTGCCGGCATACTCCCAAAGAAGTTACCGATACCCATAGATGGCTCTAATACATTTCCACCTCTGAAACCAAACTGCACCAAAGCCGAGTTCATGCACATGGCAATCTCTGGAGAAGTATAAAAAGCATTGTTGACTGTTGCCCTTGCAGCACTGTATTCCTCATCGGGCAGAAGTTCCTTCAGCTCTTCATACTCCTTACTCCAGCTTTCATTGTTATCATCAAATGCCTGTGATAATCCTCCCCATCCGACAAACTTCGACAAGATTTTCTGCTCCTTCGGTGTGGCAAGGCGGTTTTCTGACTCAATCAGCTTTAAAGTGCGGATTGCGTCAATGTTCCACTTGTATCTGGTCTTGGCACCGCCTTTTTCCAACTCCCAGAGATTGTAATGGAAGTTGTGCTTTTTCTGATTGTCAGCAACTGCCAGTTCTGTTTCATCCTGTAACTGAGATTCTTTGGTTGATTCTCTTTGACTGTCATCTCGATGCAAATCATCAGATACATCAACTGACGCTGGTTCGACATTATCTGACACAATACGACCATTCTCGTCAATCTTGGTTTCCCAGTCATTCGCTATTGCTCTTTCCCTGGTTTCAAGACGATTGGCTTTTACACTATCCTCGATATCAAAGAATCTCTTATAGACCGGATTCATCTTATCCCTGTCAGCCTTCTGCTTTGTCTCCTGATAATACTTCTTCTGGTCTTCTCCGCAGTAAAATGGCTGTTTTACCATATAGGATAAAATCTCATATAACTCACGCCAGTCGAGAGCACCTTCCTTTCGCACACCATTCCTGTTCTTATAGCTGATCTTCACATATCCGCTTCTGATTGAGTACTCCACAAGACCATACTTATTGTTGGAATATGCCTTTCTTTCTGCATTATCTGTCCCTAATGCAATATCCCTGATAAGGTCAAGTTTATTGGGCATAAATGCAAAATCAGACTGCACCACATCCATAAGGAATGCCCTAAACGGAGTGTAGCAGCTGCAATCTGTTACAAGAATCTCCGCCGCATCACGCAGGTCTTCATCAAGCTCTGCAATACGCTTGGCATAATCAATCGGTGTAATATACTGAAGCTCTGATGGATCTTTTTCAGTTGTTTCAGCTTCTATCTCTGCACCATATTCTGCCTGTGTTACCATGCGGTCTTCATCGGCAGTTTCCTGTGGTATCATGCCTTTTGCACTTACATAATCTCTGTTAGAAGCATAGCTCTCAGGCTCATCCGGTATTGCATAATCATCAATCTCTGATTCTGCCTCCTCCGGTTCCACTTCCCGGTATTCGGCATCAATGACCTCATCATCCTCACGGAGTCCGTCCATCGCAAGCTCATCAATACGAGGTGTCTCAGGCTGGTATTCCCCTGTAAGAATAAGGACACCAAGCTCTTTTTCGATATCTTTCCATGAAACATATCCTTCAACCTCTCCATCCTCATCTCGCCACTGAAAACGCAGTCCGTTCCCATGAAATGTGTCATATCCGTGCAGTCCCAGTCCGTCAACCGGCCAGCCTGCACCTCCCTGACCATACTCTGCTTTGATACGCTTTGCCCTGGTTCCTGCATCAATCTCTGTTTCAAAAATCTTGCATACCCTGCCTTTTCCACCGACAAAGCCTGTACCTCTCATAAGCACCTGTTTGATATACTCACCTGGTACTGTTGCAGACTTTTTGGGATTCAGGTAATTGTATTTACCTGCTAATGCAGCTTTTCTGTCCTGCTCGAACCGACGCATAAACTGATTATTGTTTTCATCCTCAGTATGAATGGTGCCAATGCTTGCCTGCCCGTTCTGGTCGAAAAAAAAGGAAGCCTGTGTATATTCGGCTTCCTTACTAACACCCAATGAATTGATTTCATCAAGTTCCCTATTCAGTTCTGTATCATCTGATTCTAGTGGAATCGCATCACTATCTGATGGAGTACCACTTCCTCTGCCTGCATCTTCGCCTGCTCTCTTATCTTCCACATCTCCATTGTCGATGACGGATTCTGTGGCTTGTGCTTCGCCAGATACTGCATCTCCAGCTGGTCGTACAGCTGATTCGCTTCCTCCTCTACCGCTGACATCTTCTCGTACATCTTCCCGAATCTCATCAGCGTCTTGTATCTTGCCGGCTCGTTCTCTTTGAGATAGTTCATCGCCATCCTTCCGTATTTGCCCAGCTTCGTGAGATCCTCCGTCTCGTCCGGCATCTCTATCTGCGGATAAAGCAGTCCGTCCACTTCCTTGTAAGTCATTTCTTCTAACATATCCAATTCTCCTTTCGCTCTCGATTGCCTTTAAGTTACGACTAAATTCTCTAAGAACACTACAGGAGACATCGCATACAATGGAACCAAGACGGTAAATGATCTCTTCGTCTTTGATATTTACGATCTGACTAAAATCCTGTTCTTGCACAGATAAGTCAAATCCGCATCTCGTCCCTACAGCATACATGACACTTGCATATACAAGCTGCTCCATGCCCATTTCCTGCTGTAAGCCATTGCGTTTCTTACTTTCTTCCTTTATCACACTACCTGATAGCTGCATAAGCTCGGTCATTCGGTTTCCGAACTCTTCTTTTATTATAAGCCAAACATCTGTTCCTGTAAACTGTTTTAATATATTTTTTAGAGACTCCCTGTCGCTGTTATCGTACTGCTCAATCTGACCTTCTGACACAAGAAAATCCAGATAATCCTTAAGATTTTCTCCCTCAAGGTCCCATGTCAGTTTGACATTCTTCCCTCCGGTATCACTGATATCAAAGATATACCTCATGCGTGGATTCAGTGCCCTCGACGGGAAGATAGCGCAGCCTTTCGCACCACGCTTTACATATCTTCCCACCTTTTTCCAGGTATCATAATCTGCCATGAGTGTGCTTTTTTCCGTAGGTCTCTGAGCTGTTACCATAACGATATTGTCAAATTCATAGCGGTATAACTGACCTGCGACCTTTAACACATCCTTCCAGTTCTTTTCTGATCTTGTGATGTTACCAATCTCAGAATCGTATATCGCTTTGACCTTCATATCAACGCCCATACCTTTGTCCTCCTCTACTTAAACATCTCTGCAAACGATCCCTTAAATAGCTTTAACTCATCCTTATCCAGCTCGATTGCAAATTCATTGTCGATTGCCTGTTTTTCGCATTTATCCTTTTTCTTTGCAATCTTACGCACCACACGAAGAAGCACATAGCACTCCTTGGACTTTGCAATGCTCTGTTTAAAGGTCAGCTCATCCTCGTCGACTGACTTCTGTGTCTGATAGATAATCTCTTTTAACTTATCATTGATACCATCTACTTCCTCAAGGGAAATAATAACGGATGCCTTAGAAGCACCCGATCTGTCCCACTCCTTATGAAGTTCCTTTACTAAAAACTCCATGTTCTTAATTACTGTTGTTGAATCACTTTTCATCTTGCTTTTCCTCCGTTTTCTTTTAATGAAGAAGGGAGCTGACCTTCGCTGATAGGCGCAAAATCAACTCCCTTCATGTCCTCTGCTCCAAGGACTATCTGCTCTGCATAATACATATCCATTGCCTTATTGATGGCATCGTCAAGCGACTCTGCCTTTACTTTCTGTACTCGTGAAAGCACTTCTTTTATCTCAACATTAAATTCCTGTTCCATATGATATCGCCTCCTGTAAAAATCTCATCACCGGCTCTTTTCTTCCTTTACCTGTCTTTCCTTAAAGCCTTCATCGTACTTTCCATCTTCCAGCCTGTCGTAAAAACAGTCCTCTTCAATCGTTCCAAAATCCTCATACATCTGGTGAAGGAAGTCATTCTGCAGCTTCTTTGGTACATCATCATCCTTTGACATATCCTGATAAAAATAGAACTTCTGCTTTAGCTTTGCCCTGTAATCATAGATATCCTCTATCTTTTCCGGTGTGCCATACTCCCTCTTGTATGCCTTGAAATTTGTAGTTGAAAGTGTGGAACCTAGATAAATGCCATGCTCCCACGATACCCCGATTGTGGTATTGTCCTTTGTAGGCTTCTCATCCTTCGGATAACGCTTATACTCTGTCGCACCAAGGGCGATTGTAAGGGAACCTGACTTCATATCCATCACCACAAGATTCCTTGGTGATAATGCTTCAAGCACCATGTAATCATGGTCATTGAAGTTATGAAATGTCTGTCCCCTTTCAAATGAGCGGTTCTCCATTTCATAATGCAGGTTAAAATCATCCACCCAGCCCTTATCGGTCATTCCAATCTCCTTAAGCTTTGCAACACATTCAGAAGAACTGGCTTCTTTATCAAACCGAAATTCTTTGGAATCGTTATAAAATCCCTGAAGAAAATGTCCCAGCTGAATATCATCCAGACAGAATCTCGCAGATACAGTTACATTTGCTGCCCTGTAATACTCTGTGAAGTTATCTGCTTCACCAAGTGTCCTTCCAAGCTGCAACAAATTTTCTGCAAGCTCTGACATGTCATCAATTGCTATAAAACTCTTATAATCATCCAGAGTCATCAGCATATTTGTCTCTGTTCCCCTGTCGTTTTCTGTTACCAGTATCATATCTTTTAAATCCATTCTTACCTCCAGTCTCAGAGAGGGACTATGCCCTCTCTGCAAATTTCCTGTTATGGTCTTCCTATCACAACAATCTTTCCTATGCTTGCCACATCCCTGTAGACCACACCAAGACTTTCATTAAGTGCCTCTACCACCTTGCCATTTCCGACATATACTGCCACATGGCTGATGTTCTTATATCTTCCATTGCTTGTAAAACTGTAAAAGATAAGGTCTCCCGGCTGTAACTCATCAAAGGAGACAGTCTTTCCGGCTTCATCAAGTCCCTGTGCCTCCGCTGCCGCTGTGGTTGCACCGCCGTAACTAATATCCACGCCTGCATCCTTCCATGAATAATAGGCTAAGGAACTGCAGTCATAATAGTTACCGCTGTCTCTTAAATCCTGACTATAAGGAAAACCAACTCTGTGTAGTGCATAGGAGCAGACTGTTTTCTGCCTGCTGTCTGTAATTTCGTTTAGGATGGCATTGATTTCATCCTCAGTCATGGAGCTTACTCCCGGACTTCCGCCTCCGCCGCCACTTCCGCTTCCGGCATATCCAAGCTGTCCCATAAACTCCGGACTCATGATCTGCTCAAGCATTTCCACCTGATCAGAATTAAATCCATAGACCGAAATCATATCCCTGTACGATTTTAGTGTGACATTCACATACAGAACCGACTTTGTGACAGTAGTTACACTGCCGTCTGCATCCGTTTCTTCCACATCCTTTGTTCCGGTGCTTGTGGTGTATGAACACATATCATTTACAACTGCCTGCAGCCAGCCTTTTGAAGTATCATTCATGACTGTTGCTGTATCTCCGACACCATGCTTGACCATATAGACTGCCATGATGTCATAGTAATTGCTTGGGTTTTCTTCCATACCTTCATAATCCACATATACAAGCTCTCCAAGGTCATATCCGGTATGCTCATTCACTTTCGTATTAACATCCCGGTTAAACTCCTGCACATAAGCACTCGTTACTGTCTGCACGGTATCTCCTGATTCAAGTGGTGGCAGAAATAAAGCAAATGGTGAATTGTAAAGGATTGCTATCACCGCTATAACCGGAACCGCAATCATGGCAACTACAAGAACAAGTAATAAAAGCACCAATCCACCAATCGGTGCCGCTGCCTTTACCCAGGTAATCGCTTTTCGCACAATCAGATCCTTTACCAGCTTTGCCACGCTGTCTGTCTGATTCTCCTGTGCTTTCATCTTATCCAGAAAGAATTTTATCTTCCTGCTCCGGTTGGTCATTTTTTCATCCTTGACCTCTATGGACACACCTGCAGCATATCCGGCTGCCATGCCGATTGCAGTACCAACTCCCGGTGCAACCGCTGTTCCTGCCGCTGTAGCAGCTGCCTTTGTCGCAGTTTTCGTTGCAACCTTGGCAGTTGTCTTGGCGGTTTCTTTTGCTGTCTCTTTAGCTACCGCCTTAGCAGTATCTTTGGCAGCTTTCTTTGCTGTCTTTTTTGCCAGCTTCTTTCCTGCCTCTACCTTCTTGATACGCTTCTTTGCCTCGGCTGCCGCCTTTTTCCTGAAAAGTGCAGCACCCTTAGAAGCAGTTCCGGTAACAGGTTGGCTTGCTTCATATGCAAGATATGCTGCCTGCGATACCTCATGCCCGCCTTCCACCTGCTCCGTTACTGCCCCGGCTGCAAGTACACCTGTTCTTCCTGCAATGTGAAGATTGGTGTTCTTAGTCTTGATGGAAGTGTTTGATTCTCTATAGTTTCGCTTAAATCTTGATAATCCCTTATTCTTCGACTCTGACTGATGAATGGTACTCTTGCGATAGGACTTCTTTCTATCCGTATCAGTTACCTTTGCACCAGCTGTCTTAGGACCTCTCTCTACTGTATAGATGTTACTCCCCTTAATCTTGGCTCCCTTCGGTTCGTGGGCATGAATCTTGGCTTTCTCCTTGGTGTGAATGAC
>OGEZ01001222.1_pt1 | contig 14025 bp, 9 predicted proteins | sample 1570831 | NCBI WGS metagenome assembly OGEZ01 (sample SAMEA2582059, study PRJEB24529) | metagenome | biome: Human gut stool | place: China | collected 2011
GAGGACAAGGTACTGCAACGTCTGATGGAAGAATCTTTCGTTGTGGAGTTTATCATGGAAATCCGACGGAAAGATCCGGGTATAGGTGGGAACAAGCTTTGGCAGATGTACCAGAGCCGGTTTGGTTCCTACAGCGTGGGTTATAACCGTTTCTATGACATCATCGAACGTTATGGCTTGAAAGTCCGCAAACGGAAAAGACGCGTCAAGACAACCGATTCCACCCATGAGTATCCGGTTTATCCGAACCTGATTAAATCATACATTCCGGATCGTCCCTGCCAACTGATAGTCAGCGATATCACCTATATACCTTACTGGACAAACCCGGAAATGGGCGAGTATGATTTCTGCTATCTTTCTTTAGTAACGGATTACTACACAAAAGAAATCATCGGTTACAGTGTGGGCGATACCTTGGAAACCCGTTATCCTCTGGAAGCATTGAACATGGCCTTGGGCTATTATAAAGGCAAGGATCTTAGTGGATTGATCCATCACTCGGACCGTGGTGTCCAATATGCCTGTTATAACTATATTTCCCGGTTGAAGGAACATCATATAAAGATAAGCATGACCGAAAGTGGCAATCCCAAAGATAATGCCGTGGCCGAACGAGTCAACAATACAATTAAGAATGAACTCCTTCTGGGGCAATCCTTTTACAGCGTATCGGAAGTTAAATCAGCCATAAGGATAGCGGTCGATTTCTATAACAATGAGCGTCCTCACTTGAGTCTGGACGGTATAACTCCTGCAGAAGCCTCCGCAATGAGAGGAACAATAAAGAAACGCTGGAAGAGTTATCGGGAATTAGCCATCCAAGGAGAAATGTCTAATGCCTTCGTTTCTCCAAACCTGGTGGAGACAAACTCTTTGGAGGCTTCGCGCCTCCAGCCGTAAGGCAAACCACCGCGGTGGTTTTTTCATTATTTTTATGAGGATATATGAGGATCAAAGATCTTTGTTTATTTTTGCCCAAAATATGAAAAGACAACCTGTTGAGTGATTAACAAAAATATGAGTCAACTCAGTATATAAATAAGTTAAACTAGAGTCAACCCCTTTTATTTATAAAGAGATTTTAAGTCAACTAAATCCGTTAAATGACAATATTTTTATCGTTCCACCCGGGTGAAACGATAAAAAATAAAAGGAAAGATTCGTCTTCCCTTTTATATACGCAAGTATTTATAACGCTAAAGTAACTTCTACCGGGCAATGATCGGAACCAAAGATTTCGGTATGAATTTCGGCTCCAGTCAGTTGTGGTTGTAATCGTTCGGATACCAGGAAATAATCAATACGCCAACCAGCGTTTTTCTCACGGGCTTTGAATCGATAAGACCACCACGAATAAATACCTTCGCGGTCGGGATAGAAATGTCGGAACGTATCTACAAACCCGGCATCAAGCAAAGTCTGGAACTTTTCCCTTTCCTGATCGGTAAAACCGGCATTCATTCGGTTCGTCTTCGGGTTCTTCAAATCGATTTCCCGGTGAGCTACATTCAAATCGCCGCAGACGATCACCGGTTTGTGGGCATCCAGTCTTTTCAGATAAGCCCGGAACTCATCTTCCCATGTCATCCGATAATCCAATCGTTTCAATCCATCTTGCGAATTGGGCGTATAGACCGTTATTAAATAAAAGTTCTCCATTTCCAACGTGATGACACGTCCTTCCTGATCGTGCTCTTCCAAACCCAGTCCATACGTTACCTGAAGTGGTTGATGACGGGTAAAGATAGCTGTTCCGGAATATCCTTTCTTCTGCGCATAGTTCCAAAACGACTGATAGCCGTCGAACGATAAATCTAACTGACCTTCCTGCATCTTGGTTTCTTGCAGGCAAAAGAAATCTGCATCCAGCGATTTGAATGCATCGCGGAAACCTTTGTCGCAACACGCCCGGATTCCATTGACGTTCCAAGAGATAAATTTCATATATTCTTATTTAATTGATGATTACTTATTAAATCCTTCCACAATGACCTCGATCTGACTCTCGGGTAATTCAGACTGAAAACTGAATGTTACCGTCTGCTGATCACCCGGCATCAAAGTAATGTAATTATCCGAGTAGTGTACCGGAAGGATACGTTTGCCTGTTTGTTTATCGAATAGTTTGATCCGATTAAAGAAACTGATATGAGCATCTGCTGTAAAAACAGTTTTCCCGGTATAAGTGTTGCCGTCTTTCGTGAAAGTCGTTTTTATATCCGGTGATGACTTCGGCAGCTCGTGCAGTGTCCGGTAATCTTTGGGCGTGGTGGTCAGCCAATAGATGTTGCGGGTCAGTTCTGTTTTCTGCCCATTCCATAAAGAAAGTTTCAGGAAATAAACACCGCTTACTTCCGATGGAACCGGAACGGCAAAGATATCTTTTACCTGACTGGCTTCGGCATTTGCCTGAGCAGACTGTTCCCATAGCTTTTTCCCTTCGCGGTTGAAGATTTCAGCCTTTACAGTCAGATTGCTTACGGCTTCTACCGTGGTATTTAATAGTTGTACCTGTTTAGTCACCAGATTATAGAACGGATGGAGCGGTTCGCATCCTTTCTTGGTCCCGTATAGCGAAGCATTTACATCCAGATACCAGTCGTACATTTGTCCGCGTAAGGCAGTCCACGGGTTCTGTGTCTTCCAGATCAGGATTCCTGTGTACCAATCCCACATATGCGAAGCCCAACCTTCCATGAAACTGCGGTACTGGTCGTAGTTGACCAACTGAGCATACCGGCAATAATCTTCAATTGTCTGTAATTCTCCGTATCGTTCGAGATGATCTCCATACCCTAAGTCTTTATGATAAATCCAGTTGGGATTACGAGTCCGACTCTTTCTGGGAAAGGCTTTCAAGTCTTCTTCCGGCATGAAAGCCCGGAAACTTTCCACTTCCGGCGAACCGACTGAACCGGCTTCGGGATTAAACGGATGCGAACGGAAGGTAAAGAACCACTCCGGTTCCTGAATACCGTAAGGACCGTCGCCATTATCTCCTAAATAATTACGGGTAAATACCGAATCTGTAGAGTAACTGGCAAAAAAACGGTTGGAATCAAGTCGGGGAAGAATATCATTCTTCAAGGCTTCGTTGATATCTTTGGCCAAAGGCCATTCGTTGGCACCGCACCAAAAGCAAAGGCTCGGGTGATTGCGGATCATCTTGATCTGGTCTTCCGCCATTTGCAGGAACAAAGCATGATTATCCGGATATTCCCAGCGGCGTTCGCGGGAATCAAGCTTTGTCAAGTCTTCCCAGGCACCGTTGCAGTCGCCGCTTCCCCATAAATCCTGGAAGACTAAGATTCCATATTTATCACACGCCTGGTAAAACTCTGGACGTTCGAGTAAGGCTCCGCCCCAGACACGGATCATTCGTAAGTTCATTTCAGCATGGAAACGGACTTCATGGTCGTATCGCTCGGGAGAAAGCCGGAGCAACCAGTCGGAATCAATATAATTTCCGCCCGTGATATAAATCCGTTGTCCGTTGACGTAAAATTCTCGTCCGCCATTCTGTTCGTTCTTTCGGGTCTGGATTTCCCGGATACCGAAACGAACCGACTGTTGATCGCTGACTTGTTGCGTAGTTTGTTCGATAAAGGAGAAATGGATTTCTTCCAAAGGTTGCTGCCCGATACCATTCGGCCACCACAACTTAGGATTACGGATTGTTTCTTTAGGGAAAGAGACAAGCTTCTTTTCACCCGGTTCCAAAGAAACCTGAACCCGAAGTTCCTTTCCTTTATAAGTAGCAACCGCTGTTCCTTTTTGGATTTGGTCAGACACATTTTCCAATTCGACAGAAGTTTCCAGGTAAGCGGGTTCCTGTTTGCTTGCACTTGGTATCCGGACTCCGGGAACTTTCGTTACCACATACGGATGCTGTACCCGGACATCTTTGGTAACAGCAATGGAAACTTCATCCCAAATACCCGTATTGCGGTCTCGTACCGGCTGAATCCAATCCCAGCCCGGCGTATATTGCATGGTACAATTGCGGGCAATCTGTCCGTCGCCACCTTGTCCGCCATTTGGATTGCCTACATGATCGGGAGGAAAAACCAAAACAGCCAGCACATTCGTGCCGTTTTCTTTCAGGTAAGACGTGATGTCGTACGACTGACGCAGGAACATGCCTTCGTGTGTTACTGTATTGACACGTTTCCCGTTGAGATAAATCTCAGCTTTATAATTGATACCCCGGAAATTCAACCACACATGTTGTCCCGGAAGTAGCGCTTCCATGGTAAAGGGACAGGCAAACCAATAAGTATAAAATGCGCGTCCGACGTGAAATATATCCGGAATCAGTTGATTGTTCAGTCCGAATTCAGGAGCCGGATATAGCTTGTTCTCGAGTAAAGTAGTTAATACCGTTCCGGGAACTTTAGCTTTCATCCATCCGGTTGCTTCAAAAGGTTGTCCGGTAAGGCGATTTCCGTCTTCTCCGATTTCACTGGCCTTGCGGGCAAACCAGCCTTCGTGCAGACATGTTTTCTCTCCAGCTTCGAGCCGTTGAATCTTGACAGGCGATTGGGTGAATGCTGGCAGATAACATAATAAAGCCAGTAACCAATAAATGTACTTCCGTGTTTTCATTTGGATATTCAATTAATAATATGGAGTAAAGATAGACATTCTCACTTAAAATCCGTATATTTGAAGTCAATTATAACCATGAATGATATGAATTGGACACAATTACTTTCCGGAAAACGCTTTGGTTTGGAAGAATATCATGAGCGGAAACATGAACGAACCGATTTCCAACGAGACTATGACCGGCTGATATTCTCTTCACCTTTCCGGCGCTTACAAAACAAGACGCAGGTGTTTCCTTTGCCGGGTAGTATATTTGTCCATAACCGATTGACGCATAGCTTGGAGGTCTCTTGTGTAGGTCGTTCGCTGGGAAATAATATCGCGAAAGCCTTGATGCAAAAATATCCGGGTGGAAGTGTGAACTTTCCGGAGATAGGTTCTATTGTCTCTGCAGCTTGTCTGGCCCATGATATGGGAAATCCGCCTTTCGGTCATTCCGGAGAGCGAGCCATTACGGCTTATTTCCTCGAAGGTAATGGCATGAAATGGGAGGAAAAAGTACGGGAAGAAGGAGGACGTTGGGAAGATTTCCTGCATTTTGAGGGTAACGCCAACGCCATTCGTTTGTTGACGCATCAGTTTATCGGGCGACGTAAAGGTGGTTTTGCCATGACATATAGTACGCTGGCCTCCATTGTCAAATATCCTTACGCTTCAACAGAAGCCGGAAAGAAAGGAAAATTTGGTTTCTTTCAGTCGGAAGAAGAATCTTATCTGCGTATTGCCGCAGAATTGGGCATTGAACGTAACCCGAAGGATCCGAACAAGTTTACCCGTTATCCGTTGGTTTATCTTGTTGAAGCGGCCGATGACATCTGCTATCAGATTATGGATATAGAAGATGCCTGCAAATTGCATATACTGACGGCTGATGAAGCCATTCAATTATTGTTGAACTTCTTTGATGATGATCGTTTGGACCATGTGCAGCGTATTATGAATATGGTAGATGACACCAATGAACAGATTGCTTATTTGCGCTCTTGTATTATCGGCCTGCTGGTAGATGAGTGTAGCCGGATATTTCTGGAACATGAGGAAGAACTATTAAAGGGAACATTTACTGATTCATTGATCGAGCATATTTCAGACAAAGCCAAACAGGCGTATGAAACATGTTCGGCTACGGCTTACAAGAAAATATACTGTTCGAAAGAGGTGTTGGATGTGGAATTGGCCGGTTATCATATATTCAGCCATCTGATCGATAGTTTTACAGAAGCCGTAATGAATCCGAATCATGCTTATAGCAAGTTACTGTTACAGCGAGTGCCCGAGCAATATAATGTCAAAGCAGTCGGAACGTATGGAAAAATACAGTGTGTATTGGATTATATTTCAGGAATGACAGACGTATATGCTCTCGATTTATACCGGAAAATAACGGGAATGAGTCTGCCGGCAGTATAAAAATACAGTTGGATTGTATACTCCTGCTGATTTTCAGAACAAAAGATGAAATTTCTCTGTTATATTAAATGGATAAAGATCTGATAACGAAAATATACGTTTGCATGAAAAATAAAGATAAAATTAGCAAAATGAGAATAGACAAAGTATTATTAACATTTTAAGCGCTCTGTTTTTACTTTTTTTGTGTAAATATTTATCCAAAAGACGCGTTATTTGTCGTTAGATATAAGAAAGGAAAAATAAGATGAAGAAATCAACGATTTGGTTACTTGCAGTCGTGATGGCGTTTGCTTTTGCAGGATTGTTGTATCTGCAGATCAACTATGTTGATATCATCCTGAAAACAAGAAGTGAACAGTTTGACGAAACAGTCAAACAATGTTTGCATCAGGTCTCAAAAAACCTGGAATTAGACGAGACTCGGCAGTATTTGGAAGATGATATTAATCGGGATCAGAATAGCTTTCTGTATCAGAATGTCATCATAACGGATTCAGACGGAGGCGTGCAGCAAATAGAATTACAGAGTTTTAGTAGTCCGAAGTTTCAGCCTCGTTCTTCGTTGAGTAATCAGCAGACCAATTCGATCGTCAATACTTCGCGTGATTTGCAGAAAACGTTGAAACAACGTTATCAGTATCAGGGCGGACTGATCGATGAAGTGATTTATAATATCTTATATACAGCTAATCTGAAACCGATTCAGGAGCGAGTCAATTTCAAGAAGCTGAACAGTTATTTAAAGAATGAATTTATCAACAGTGGATTAAACCTTCCCTTTGTTTTCTCTGTCATAAACAAAGATGGAAACGAAGTGTATCGAAGTGGAAAGATTGATGGAGAACCCCTTGCTTCAGATATTATTACGCAGGTATTGTTTCCTAATGATCCTCCTTCCAAGCAGAATTATCTGAAGGTTTATTTCCCGACGAAAGGAGATTATATTTCTAACTCGATTACATTTATTGTACCGTCGGTCATCTTTTCGATGATTCTGTTGATTACATTTATCTTTACTATTTATATAGTTTTCCGTCAGAAGCGTCTGTCGGAAATGAAGAACGACTTCATTAACAACATGACTCATGAGTTGAAGACTCCGGTCTCTACGATTTCGTTGGCGGCTCAGATGTTGAAAGATTCGGATATCACCAAAAGTCCGGAAGTTTTTAAGCATATTTCGGGTGTGATTAACGATGAGACCAAGCGATTAGGCTTTTTGGTTGAGAAAGTGTTGCAGATGTCTTTGTTTGAACGTCAGAAGGCAACCCTGAAGTTGAAAGAACTGGATGCAAACGACTTGATTATTTCGGTAGCCAATACATTTGCATTGAAGGTCGAGAAGTATGGTGGAACACTGGATCTGGATTTGGATGCTTTGGATTCGACTATTTACGTGGACGAAATGCATATTACCAATGTGCTGTTTAACTTGATGGATAATGCTGTTAAGTACCGTCGTCAGGATGTTCCGCTCGCGTTGTTGGTGCGGACATGGAATGAAAACGGTAAGTTGCATATTTCGGTTGAAGATAATGGTATCGGAATCAAGAAAGAATATCTGAAGAAAGTATTCGATCGTTTCTTCCGCGTACCGACAGGAAACAAACATGATGTGAAAGGCTTTGGACTTGGATTAGCTTATGTGAGGAAAATCATAGAGGATCACAAAGGTTCAATCCGGGCAGAACAAGGCAATAACAATATAGGAACAAAATTTATTATTACTTTACCTCTTATAAAAAGTTAGTTATGGAAGAAAAAATGAAAATCTTCTTTTGTGAAGACGATGAAAACTTGGGAATGCTTCTGAGAGAGTATCTGCAGGCAAAAGGATATGTTACAGATCTTTTCTGCGATGGAGAAGCAGGATACAAAGGGTTTACAAAGGCGAAATACGATCTTTGTGTGTTGGATGTGATGATGCCGAAGAAAGATGGTTTTACGCTGGCTCAGGAAATTCGCTCGGTTAATCCGGATATTCCTATCATCTTCCTTACTGCCAAAACGCTGAAGGAGGATATTCTGGAAGGTTTCAAGATTGGTGCAGATGATTATCTGACAAAACCTTTCAGCATGGAAGAATTATTATTGCGTATTGAAGCAATCTTGCGTCGTGTGAAAGGCAAGAAGATGAAAGATATTCCTTTCTATAAATTAGGAAACTTCTTGTTTGATACGCAAAAGCAGACATTGACAATTGGTGAGAAGGTTACAAAACTGACTACCAAGGAATGTGAATTGTTAAGTTTATTGTGTGCACATGCAAACGAAATCCTGGAACGTAATTATGCGTTGAAGACAATTTGGGTTGACGATAATTATTTCAATGCTCGAAGCATGGACGTTTATATTACCAAATTGCGTAAATTATTGAAAGATGATCCGGGAATTGAAATTATCAATATCCACGGTAAGGGGTATAAGTTGATTACTCCGACTGCCGAAGATATGTTCCGCGAAGAAAGTACACAGGTTTTATAAGCTTTTTAACGAGAGGACACGGGTTTCACCAATTTAACAGGAAGAATAACTTCCTGTCAATTGGTGCAATTCGTGTTTTTATTTGCTCCTTTTACTCTTATTCCCAATAATACACGCGTTTTACACGGGGAGAAACGGATGTAAGGATTTCATAAGGTATTGTCTTTAGCCGATCTGACAGTTCAGATACAGGCAGTTCTTCACCGAAGACAATAACGCTGTCGCCTTCTTGTGCGTCTGAATCCGTGACATCAACCATACAAGCATCCATACATATATTACCAATAATCGGACAACGTTTACCTCGGATGATGACTTCTCCGTGTCCGTTACTGAAATGACGGTCTAGTCCGTCGGCATATCCGATAGGAATAATGGCTATTCTGGAATCTCTTTCTACGTAACTGCGGCGGCTGTAACCAATGGAATCACCAGCCGGGACGTGTTGTATTTGCAGAATGGTCGTTTTGAGTTTGCTAACTGTTCTCAATCCGTTTACTCCAGATGCGCTGACACCATATAATCCGATGCCTAAACGTACCATATCCATCTGCCATTGAGGGAATCGTTCGATACCGGCAGTATTGAGAATATGTTTAATGACCGGATGTTCCAATCCTTTTTCCAACGTGGTTGAGGCTTCTTTGAACTTCTCCAATTGCTGTTGTGTGAAGTCGTCGAATACGTATGAATCACTACCTGCCAAATGAGAAAAGACGGAACGAACCTTAACTCCGCTCTGTGTCTTCAGTCGTTCGATCAGTTGTGATACTTCATATGGCTGAAAACCTAAACGGTGCATACCAGTATCAATCTTAATATGTATCGGATAAGCAATGATACCACGGCGTTCCGTTTCTTTGATCATAGCATCCAATAGACGGAAACTGTACACTTCCGGCTCCAGATTATACTCAAACATGGTATTGAAGCTGCTGAATTCTGGATTCATGACGATGATCGGAATGGTAATACCTTCTTTTCGTAGGGCAGCTCCTTCATCGGCTACGGCAACAGCTAAATAATCGCAACGATGTTCCTGCAATGTCTTGGCCAGTTCATAAGAACCGCTTCCGTAACCGAAGGCTTTCACCATGCAGACCATCTTCGTTTCCGGCTTCAGTTTTGACCGGTAGAAATTGAAGTTGTGGACGATGGCTGATAAGTTGACTTCCAAGATGGTTTCATGTACTTTCTTTTCCAGTAGTTCCGAGATGCGCTCGAAGTGGAAATGCCGTGATCCTTTTAGCAGAATGACTTCATTGTTGAATTGCTTGATTTCAGGAGAAGCGATGAATTCGTCGGTTGTCTGGTAGAATGACTTTTCCAGTTGTTCTCCGAATACCGAAGCAAATTCTTTCAGATCTTTGCCGATGCCGATCAAACGGTTTACTTTTTTCCGTTCTACCAAGTCGGCAACTTTTTTATACAATGATTTAGGGAGTGTTCCTGATTGAAGAATATCGGAAAGAATTAGCGTTGATTTCAGATTCTTGGCCACTTTCCGGCTTTGCAGGAAATCAAGGGCAATATCCAATGAATTGATGTCCGAATTATAAGTATCGTTGATCAACAGGCAACCTTGGATTCCTTCCTTTACATCCAGACGCATCTCAACAGGTTCGAGATGTGCGAACTTTTCTACATCATTCACACTGGTCGGCTTTAAGTATAGCATGACGGCCAGACAGTGAATAACGTTCTCGATGGAAGCGTCATCGACGAATGGTATGGTATATGTCCGGTCAAAGCCTAGTAATGTACAATGGATAACTGTTTCGTCTTGTCTCTTTTCAATCGACTCGATAAACAGAGGAGCTTCTCGGTCGGTCCGGCTCCATGCGATTGCTTTGTGCGACAAGCAGGCCGATTCGATCAAAGTTGATATGAGAGGATTATCTCCATCGTAGATAATTGCTTCGCTCTCGTTGAAAAGCATCAGTTTTTCGAGACATTTCTGGTTGACGGAAATAAAGTTCTCTTGGTGAGCCTCGCCGATGCTGGTCAGTACGCCGATGGTTGGTGCAATAATTGGTTGCAGCTTCTCCATTTCATCTGGTTGTGAAATGCCGGCTTCGAATATACCCAATGTGTTCTTTTCGTTCATTTCCCAAACGGAAAGCGGCACACCGATTTGTGAATTATAGCTGCGGGGAGAACGGACGATATCAAATTCGTTGTGCAGTAATTGATACAGAAATTCTTTGACTACGGTCTTTCCGTTACTTCCCGTAATACCGATGACCGGGATCTGGAAGCGTTTGCGGTGATATGCCACCAGTTTCTGCAAGGCTGCCAATACATCTTTTACCAACAGAAAGTTGGCTTCTTCCATTTGTTCGAACTCGGGTAGCATTTTGCTGACTACAAAGTTTCTGACACGAAGCTTATACAAGTCTTGTACATACCGATGTCCGTCGTTTGTCTTTGTCGCTAACGCAAAAAACAGACTCGTCTCAGGAAATGATAACCGCCGACTGTCTGTTAGTAATATACTAATCGTGCAATCATGTAACGCCTTTGTTCTTGCCCCGATAATCTGGGCTACGTCTTGTATTGCGTATTCCATCTCTTACTTCAATTTAGTCTTTAAAATATTCCGCTCTTTTGAGTAGTCAAAGAAAGTCATTTTCTCGTTAAGTCGGTCAATCTTTAACAAAGTTTGAAGAATAAATTTCCGGTAGGCTTCGCTGTCCGGATTGAAAGGTTTGTGCGCTATTGCCTTCTGAATCTCCAGACAATCCTTTAGGATATTTTGGCTTTCCGGATCAACTTCGTAGGCCACAAATTGTTCCCAAATATATTCGATGGCTTGGGTTGACGGATGCAACATATCGTCGGCATAGAAGCGGTAATCACGTAGCTCGTCCATCATGATTTCATACGAAGGAAAATAGCTGGTCTGTTCAGGAAACAACCGATTCAATTCGTCGATGGCAAGTAACAAGGAGGCTTTGCTGAGTTGGTTGCCATGTGCTCCGTCTTTCCAGTGACGAATCGGACTGACGGTAAAGAGGACTTTCAATTCCGGGTTTATGCTTCTTAGTTCTTGTAGTAAGGATTTCCAGTCATCTACTATTTCGTCGACCGAGAGTCGCTGGCGGATAAAACACCAGTCGGGTAGTTTATGGCAGTTACCTACTATCTTACCACTTTCTTTTTCCCGATAAATCCAAGATGTGCCCCAGGTGACAACTAGCCGCTGGCACTGGCGTAGGAAACGAGCCGAATACTCTAATCGGGTATTTATTTGCGTCAGACAGGCCTCGGCCGTAAGTGCAGAAAAGCGACTGTGGTGATCAAAGCTATGGAACATGCCACCGGCCGAAAACAACTCTTTATCCTCGTAAGGCTGCGATTGTATCAATCGCCGGAGAGCATGGCTGATGGAAGCCGGATTGTAAAGTGTACCAAAAGGATTAACGTCGGTTTGGAACTTTAAATCCGTCATTCGTGTTCCGATATTCTCAACAAAACAAGAACCGATCAGCAGGATCGGGTTTTTATAAGAAAACAGAAAAGACGGCTTTGCGTATGTCAGTTGCGTATAGAAGTTCATACATTGAATGAATTATGATTCAAAGATACTGGATTTCGGCTGATCGTAGGAAAAATGACAGAATAATCTTGTGATAATTACCTAAAACTTCGTACATTTGTACGAAATTAAGGCAGGAGTATGAAAATCATATTTGGAATTATCTTATGGGCGGCGATGATTCTTCCATCAGCGTATGCGGAGAACGCTACTTCTTTTGTCCCTGCCATCCATCAGACAGAGCCAAAGTCTGTTGAAATCTCAGCCTACGACAGTTGTATTAAAGTTAAAAATGCTCCTACCGGCAGCGTATTGGAAATATATAGCGTAGTAGGTATTAAAGTAAAAGAAATCAAGCTTACTTCTTCCGACGGAGAATATCCTGTCAATATACCAAAAGGTTATTACATTATCCGTATTGGCGAAACTGTCCGTAAGGTCGTTATCCGTTAATTGGCCGAAAGCAAACCCATTAGAATATGCTGGATGAGAACTTGCTTCCGGCTTATCTTTTTCCAGGCGTCAGATCATGTTTTTAAGGAAAGAGATCCCTTTAATCTTGTTTGTGATGTCAGGCTTATAGGTTTTCCGTAATTCTTCACGCTCTTTGTCTGACGAGCATTTCTCGATATAATCCCACTGCCAGCGGACAATCCTCTCCAGCTCGTCGAAACTCTTGAAGAATAGCTCCATGTCTTCTTGTTTGCTCTCCGGTCGCCATTGTTTGGCGCGTGTGAAAAAACGTCGCAGGATTTCTCTCGCATTCGGCGTGTTGAATATTTGCATGAACTTGAGTGTCTGGTCGTACCATCCGGATGCTTTTTCACAATCCAGCACTTTGGCTATCATCTGTTCTTCTTCATAGATTTGGGCTTTGTATCGGCTCAGGTTCTCTTGGTCGAGGAAGGTGATGAAAGTCTGCAGCTCGCCTTCTTGGGCAACAACAATCAGGCCTTGCGGGGAAATGAGGACGGATTTGTTCTTCATATCCTCTTCGGTCCATTTCTTGGGCGTATAATTACTTATTTTCCGGTCTCCACCCAGGCAAAAGAAGTAGAGGGCGGGCGAGATACCTCCCAATTTGACATGGTTGGGCTCCAAATATCGCTCTTTATACCGCTGGAGGAAGTGTGTCGTAATCAGGTTGGGCATACACTCTGTTGCAAGCTCCAGTATGAGGTATTCGGCTGTGCCGTCGTATCGATGCAGTTGGATATAGATACATCCTACGGCATGCATACGGGTGGCGGCATAGTCGCGTATATAAAGGAAGAACGTCCACGTATTATGGCGGCGTGTCTTGTATGTCCGTGTGTGGACAATCGAGCCCATGATGCAACTGTTATTGTATTTCCTGTTGTATCTGCGTCCGAATGCGTTCAGTTCTACTTGCATGAATGCCTTGAGCTGGTTAAAATCCTGCTTGGCTTCCGCCACGATTTCTTCGCGTGTCATTGATGGTGTAAACATAGGCTTTCGTATTTTTATATAATAAGGTAATTGACTGTCCTTTTCCTGATACCTTTTCTATAAATGTTTATTAATAGAATCAAAGGTAATGATTATCTCATAGATTCAAAATAATCTGCTATAAATTCTGGTTATGGGTATAATTATTTATTTTTTTTGTCGCATATAACTCGTAAGTAATAGCAAATATGTTGTAAAATATACGATTTTGTAATTATGGGTTTTTTTACAGATTTTTTCAGAAAAGTTTGGAATTAAAATTTCTGCTAATTATATTTGCGATTATTAAATAAAAGAAAGTATTTATAATATCATGTTAGCACAATTTATGGATATAATTTTTGCAAAATCAGATAAAAGATTAGCCAGCCAGCCAGCCAGCCAGCCAGCCAGCCAGCCAGCCTAATCCATTATATAAAAGAATTGACGAGCGGAAGCCCGGTTACGGGAGGATTTTATCCTTCGGTAGCCGGGCTTCGCTCGTTCTTTTCTTTTGTGGTAAAGATTTA
>OGEZ01001237.1_pt1 | contig 13916 bp, 6 predicted proteins | sample 1570831 | NCBI WGS metagenome assembly OGEZ01 (sample SAMEA2582059, study PRJEB24529) | metagenome | biome: Human gut stool | place: China | collected 2011
CTGTTTCTGACCACCGGAAAGCTGAGAAGGATATGCGTTTGCTCTATCTTCCAGACCAACACGGCGCAGCAGACTCATTGCCATTTCAGTTGCTTCTGCTTCGCTTTTTCCCTGCAGCTTCATGGGCGCAATGATCATATTCTTCAAAATGGTCATATGGGGAAAGAGATTGAAATGCTGGAACACCATACCCATTCTCTGACGATGGATGTTGATGTCTGTTTTGATATCTGTGATATCTACACCATCAAAATAAATATGTCCGCCAGTAGGCACTTCCAACAGATTCAAGCAGCGCAGGAATGTGGATTTACCGGAACCGGAAGGACCGATAACAACCACAACTTCGCCTTTCTTGATTTCTGTATTGATGCCGTCCAGAGCTTTGATGGCACCTTTATTATAATTTTCCACACGGATCAAGGATTCATTACCGTTCACTGTTTCTCAATCTCCTTTCCAGTTTATTTACCAGGAAGGTAAAGAACATAACCATAACCAGGTAAATCAACGCGACGCCGATCAAAGGCATAAAGGGGCTGTATGTAACGCCGCGGATAATATCGCCGCCTTTTGTCAGGTCCTGCATTGCGATGTAACCTGCAACAGAGGTTTCTTTCAGCAATACAATGAATTCGTTTGCCAGTGCAGGCAATACGTTTTTCAGTGCCTGCGGAATGATGATGTAACGCATGGTCTGTACATAGTTAAAGCCCAAACTGCGTCCTGCTTCAAACTGACCTGGATCGATGGACATGATGCCGCTTCGTACAATTTCCGCTACATAAGCACCGGAGTTGACACCGAAAGCGATCATACCAACCAGCAATTTATTATTAGAGGATGCCAGAATGATATAGTACATGATCATCAGCTGTACAACAACAGGTGTACCACGGATCACTGTCAGATAGATTTTTGCAATAACATTTAAAATCTTCAGCATAAAACGTCCGAAACCGGGACGCATTTCCTGATAGTTTTTGTCATATGTAGAACGGATCATTGCCAGAATGACACCCAGAACAATACCGATCAGTACAGCGCAGAATGTCAACTGCAATGTAACGCCCAGACCGTTCCAAAGATATTTCCACCGATCATCCTCAATGAAGTTCATATAAAACTGCTGCTGGATTCCTTCCCACCAGGTCTGTATTCCTTCCAAAAAAAGTCCTCCTTTTTTCCTGTAATGCCAAAACAGGGACGGTTTCCCGTCCCCGGTTTATGGTTCTTTATTGATTTTCAAAAATTATTCTGCTGTGATGTATTTGTCGATGATGGACTGTACTGTACCGTCGTCTTTCAGTTCCTGCAGAGCTGTGTTGATGGATTCTGTCAGTTCGCTGTCTTTTGCCAGAGCGATTGCATAGTCTTCTGTGATATATTCTGTATCCAGAATTTTCAGACCTTCGTTTGCTGCAACGAATGCTTTTGCGGGTTCGTTGTCGATTACAACACAGTCGATTTTGCCAGATGTCAGAGCTGCAATTGCGTCAGCGCCTTTTGTGTAACGTTCTACAGTACCCAGACCAGCTTCTTCGATGTCGGTTGTTGTGTACAGGTCACCAGTTGTTGCTGTCTGAACACCTACAGTGTGGTTTGCGCCTTCTGCGAACAGATCATCAACGCTTGCGATATCGGAATCTTCTTTCACGATTACTACCTGTACGCCTGTTGCATAGCTGTCTGTGAAGTCAACGCTCTGCAGACGATCTTCTGTTACTGTCAGACCTGCCATAGCGATGTCAGCTTTGCCGGAAACGATGGAAGGGATGATGGAGTCGAAGTTCATGTCTTCGATCTGTACTTCACAACCCAGTTTTTCGCCCAGTGCTTTTGCGATTTCAGCGTCGATACCAACGATTTCCTGACCTTCGTAGTATTCGTAAGGAGGGAAGTCTGCGCTGGTTGCCAGAATCAGAGTATCTTTTGCTTCGCCTGCTGCTGTATCGTCTGTTGTAGCTGTTTCACCACTGCCGCCGCAGCCAGCCAGAGCTGCTGTCATGGACAGTACCATTGTTGTTGCAAGAATGCCTTTTAAATATTTTTTCATTGTAATTTACCTCCCTAAAATTTCTTTTCTCTTTTTTGAACTTGCTTTACAGTCATTGCTGTCTTACAAATAGGATTATACTAGACTCATGCATAAAATGCAATCAGAATGTTTCACCAGAAATTCTTTGTTTTTCATATTTTTTTATTCACATTGCACAGTTTTTCCCATTTTTCAAGTTTTTTGAGCCGTTTTTTTATTTTTCCACACTACTTTTGTAATTTCGATAATAAGTTTTTATGTATAAAATAATGCATAAAATCCATTTATTCAAAAATTCTATTCGTTCTTTTTTGCAAAAATCCCCTTCGCTGCGCAGACATCAATGAACGCTTTTATTAATAAATTCTGGCTGCATCTTGGAATACATGATCTTCTGTTCTGAATACAAGCCATAATATCCAGACAGCATATAGCTGACAGCGCAAGCCAGCGTGTAATATGCAATTCCTTCTGCGCCAAAGAGTTCCACACAAAGAATCACAGAAGCAATGGGACAGTTGGTAACGCCGCAAAACAGCGCCGCCATACCTGTTCCTGCCGCAAAAGATGCCGGCAGTCCAATCCAAGGGCCAATGACACATCCAAATGTTGCTCCTACAAAAAAGGAAGGCACGATTTCGCCGCCTTTATATCCTGCCCCAAGTGTCAATGCTGTCAGCAGAATTTTCCACAAAAACGCCGGATATTCCGCTTCCCCTGCAATGGCACGGGCAATGACATCCATCCCAGCCCCGTTATAATCGCGGGTACCCAGCAGCAATGTAATCACCACCACAATACATCCCCCGACAAAAATACGGATGTAACCGTTTTTGAAAATCTGTTTATAGTATTTTCCAGCCGTTTCCATCGCCAGACAAAACAGCACACTGACACCGGCACAAAACATTCCTAACAATATGACAGACCCAACACCTGACGGGCTCAATGCTGGTACAGACTCCAATGTAAACGATGTTGGTGTCACCCCGCAGGCCATAGATAGGCCCGTTGCTGTAATAGCCGCAATGATACTCGGCACAATGGCTGAGTAATGCATGATACCAACGGTAATGACTTCCATGGAAAATACAACCGCCGCTACAGGTGTGCCAAACAGCGCCGCAAAACCAGCGCTCATACCGCACATGGTAATGATTCTTTCATCCTTTTCATCCAGTTTGATTTTTCTGCCTACAAAAGAACCGATACTGCCCCCAATCTGGAGCGCAGCCCCTTCTCTGCCAGCAGAACCACCCAGCAAATGAGTAATGATGGTGCTGATAAAAATCAGCGGCGTCAGTCGCAGACTTACTTTTTCATTGACGCGAACAGCAATCAAAATCAGATTGGTGCCGCGGTCATTCTGCATCCGCAGCAAGTGGTACAGCCCCGCAATAACAAGACCGCCCAAAGGCAGCAGAAACAGTATCCATGGATGGGACATACGAAATGCAGTCACTTCCTCCAGCAATATATGAAATGCAATCCCTACCACACCAACAACTGCACCAATGACAGCACCGATGAAAGACCATATCAAAAAAACGTAAACGCCCTTTTCACTGCCCTCTAAATAACGGTTAAGTCTTTCCAGCAAACCGAATCTCTCCTTTTATTCTAATTTCTTCCTGCAGAATCCATCCTTAGAAGATTTGTTCTTCCTATCAAAACAGTTTGCAGTCATTATACCATAGCCCATCTTTCCTGCAAAATAAAACCACATATTTTTGCAAAGAAAAAGCAATTTCTTCAAAAGACACCTTCTGAAAAAATTGCTTTTCCAAAAAATTTCTACCTATTAAATATTCTGATATAACTCATCCAATCTATTCGTTTGGTTCATGGCTTTTGTTCTTCTTCGTCAGTTTTTGTTTCGTTCTGGTCTTCCGAAGAACCCATCATTTCTGTTTCGTCTTTGGTTTCTTCCGCAGATTCATCTTCCATTTCTTCATTTTCCATTTCTTCGTCTTCATCCTCAGCATCGTCAGGGTCATTTCTCCAAAGCTGCATGCTGACAATGGCTTTGAACAAATCGCCGTCTACCTGAATACCAAAAGTACCGCCCTGTACTTCTGCCAGACTTTGGGCAATGGAAAGACCCAGACCACTGCCTTCTGTGGTACGGGAACTGTCCCCACGAACAAAACGTTCTGTCAGACGGGTAGCATCGAAATCAATGGGTGCCGCAGAAATGTTTTTCATTACCAGAATACCATGTTCTTCCGTCTGGAAAATATCAATATATACTCGAGAACCTTCCATAGAATACTTGATGACATTGGAGAGCATGTTTTCCAGAATTCGCCACATATGTCTGCCGTCTGCTTCGATAAAGACTGGTTCTGGACAACTGAGTCTGAATTCCAGTTTTGCTTCCTCAATCTTTTCTTCCATTTCGCCTATTGCCTGCATGGTCAGCTGACGGTAATCGATGCGCATTTTTTCTACAGCCACATTGCCGCTGGAAACTTTGCTGGCTTCAATCAGGTCTTCAATCAATTGTTTCAGACGATAGGACTTCACTTGCAGTACATCCACATATTCTCTGGCAACAGGATTGTCCAGTTTCTGCTGTTTCAGCAAATCTACATAAGTAACGATGGATGTCAGCGGTGTTTTCAGGTCATGAGAAACATTGGTAATCAGTTCTGTTTTCATACGCTCCCCTTTTACCGCTTCTTCTACAGCGTTTTTCAGACCGTCCTGAATATTGGCAATATCTTCCGCAAAATTCAGGAAAGAAGGTGAAATCTCCGCCAAATCTAACTGGTAAGTCAGATTGCCTTTTGATGTTTCTCTTGCGGAAATCATAATGCGCTTCAAAGAACGCAGGGCACGCAAAAACAGATACAGACAGAATATGTTAAACGCAACCAACAATCCAAAGAACAAAAGTACCAGACTGCTGTTGAAATACATGCAAATCATAAACACCAGGAAGCAGTTGCAAACGCCGTATGCCAGCATTACCAACAGCATCCAGCCCCGGAACGTTGCTCCGGTGAAAAGAGAGGCAATCTTGCGCAAAAATACAGAAACCAGTGTATTTCTTGCCAAAATCTTCCCTTTTATCTGTCTGCTCAAAGACAAGACATAGCTCAATCCCACTGCAACATCGGCAATATACAAAATGCCCAGCAGTGTCAGGAATACATACGACCAGAATGGCATACCGCGGTAAAGAATAAACTCCAGCAGCGTCAGTGCCATAAAGAAAGAGAAGATTCCGAACAGTGCTACCAACAGGAAATGTATTTCATTATAGATTCTGTCCACAAGGAGGTATTTCACCTGACCGCCTTTTGTTTTCTGTCCTGCCACACGAATCAGATACACCAGACAAATCATAAACAGCAAAAATGCAACGGTGGATACCACAAACAGGTAAGGCATGCTGGTCTTGGCCAGTATGAATTCCTGATATAAGTCGTAGAAATCATCGCCTTCTCTAAGAGGCTCGTCCACTGCGCCATACACACGGTAATTACTGTTTTCTACGTAACTATTGCTGTAGGCGTAATAAGACTTATCACTGAGGTTATCGCTGGAAAATTCCGCAGAAAGCATAATGGTATGACTTTTGCTGCTGACCTCTGCCCGGGTTGCGTTCCCGGCAATAACACGCCCCTGCTCATCTTCTACAAAGTAATAGAAGTTTGTCAGGCTTTCCAGATACCGCACAGCTTCCCGGTATTCATCCAGCTGATCCTGAATGTACATCTGGCGGTACTGGGGCAAACGGGTTTCCACCAGTTCCTGATATTCTATGAACTTATCCTCTAGCCTTTCAGGAATCACACCATACACAATAAGCCCATCATAAGTATCATTGATTTCCGTATTACCGGTTATGACCCCGTCAATAATGTTGTAATACCGTTTGAAACCAGCCAGCAGTGCTTCTCTGTCCACTTTTTCCCCTGACTGTATCTTGGCTTCACTTTCATAATAAACATCTGCCAGAACTGCTTTATCTAATGTAGAAAAAAACAGATTTCGCAGTTCCACGGTATCATAGAAATTTTCTTCCGTCAGGATGCTCCTGCCCCAGTCTTTCGTTACGCTGGAAAAGACAACCCCGCAGAAAAAAATCACCAGTGCCATCACAAAAAGCATACAGGACGCGCATACCTTCCAGCCCGTCTGGTATAGCTTAGATTTTTTCAATTTTGTAGCCAATACCCCACACCACCTTCAAATACTTTGGCTCTTTCGGATTGATCTCGATTTTTTCACGAATACGACGAATATGTACAGAAACCGTATTTTCCGGTGCGAAAGATAATTCGTTCCATACTTTTTCATAAATCTGATCAATGGAAAATACTTTTCCGGCATTTTCCATCAAAAGCTGCAAAATACCATATTCTGTTGCAGTCAGTTTTACAGGTTCCCCTTCTACACGTACTTCCTTGGCATCTTTATCCAGTTCCAGACCGCCAATTTTAATCACATTGCTTTTTTCTGCGATACTGCCCAAAGAGGTATACCGACGCATCTGGCTTTTTACTCTTGCCAACAGTTCCAACGGATTAAACGGTTTTGTGATATAGTCATCCGCACCGAAATTCAAGCCCAGAATCTTGTCTGTATCTTCTGATTTGGCAGACAGAATGATAATAGGAATATTCAGTGTTTCACGGATTTTCACTGTTGTGTTGAGGCCGTCCATTTTGGGCATCATCACATCCAGCAAAATCAGGTGAATCTCATTTTCTTCCAATGCCTGCAGTGCTTCCAGACCGTTATAGGCTTTGATTACGTTATAATTTTCCTGTTTCAGATAAATTTCGATAGCATCTACAATGCTCTTATCGTCGTCACAAACTAGAATATTAAATTTATTTTCCATAATATTTCCCCCTGTATTGCATTTTTTCTCAACGTTATCATAACAAGTAAGTTTTACAAAAAAACGGTGACTTCCTTACAAAAAAATTAAATTATCTGTCAGAAACAGTGTACCATGTTCTGAGATAAAACACAAAGGCGAATGTATTTTCATATGACTGAATTATAAAAAGTTTCTATATATTTGTTAAAAAATTTCGTATAATTTCAAATGTTTTCTGCTTCATATCACAATTCATAATTATTTTTATAATTAATGTAAAATTAACGGGTATACGCTTGTAATTACTTCACAGTTAATGTATAATGCAGTCGTAAGATTATGTATTTTTCCAACCATACAATTTGATACGAAAATGTATGATATGGAAAAAAATTTACGTTTTGAAGGAGGATAAATATGAAAAAACACACAGGAAAAATGATTTCCTTGTCTTTGGCAGTTGCTATGGCTATGACAGCAGCACCTGTGACAGCACTGGCAAACGAACCTGCAAGTGTGGAAAACAGCACAAGCGTAGAAGCCAGCACACTGACACCTGCTACGGAAACAACAACAACCGAAACTAGCGAAGCTCCAGAAGCTACCCCTATTGTACCTTTGACTTCCGCAACACCTGTTGATGAACAAAGCACTGAAACTACTCTGGAAAGCACCGGAACAGTAGGCACTGCAGAAGAGCTTACAAATGCTTTAGAATCTGCAGCAGATAACGAAGCAACAACCATCACTTTGTCCAATGACATTAAAGGTGATTTTACTGTTGCAGAAAACAAAAACATTGTTTTGGATTTGAATGGTTTCAAAATCACAAATAAATCCGGTCATACCATCACCAATAATGGTACATTGACAATCAAAGATTCCAGCGAAGGCAAAACTGGTACAATTGATAATGTTACCCATGCAAGAGCTGCAGTTTGGAATAACGGCATTGCTGTTTTGGAAGGCGGCACTTATACAAGAAGTTTGGAAAATGGTCAAAGCAAAGAAGATAGCGGCGGTAATTCTTACTATAACATTGTCAACCACAATCATATGACAATCGAATCTGGTGTAACCGTAAAACAAGATGGGAATTTCTCCAGTATGATTGAAAATGGTTGGTATAATGGTAATGAAAACAAAGAAAAAACTCCTTCTATTATGATTATCGAAGGCGGTACTTTCTCTGGTGGTCTGAATACTGTCAAAAACGATGACTATGGCGAATTAACCATCAATGATGGTGACTTTTCTAATATTTCTCAGGCAGCTTTCCTGAACTGGAATACCGCAACCATCAATGGTGGTAATTTTGAAGTAAATGATAATGCAGAAGCTGTTGTCATGAACGCATATGCTAATTCATCCATGGATAATGGTGAATTAACCATCAATGGCGGTAACTTTAATACAGATCAAAAAAATATTAACTTCTTAAAAACAGCAGAAATTTCTGGCTACAAACATACAGGTACCGTCGAAATTAACGGTGGAAATATATACGGAAACATCAATTTAAATGATATTTCTAAAGGTACAAACATGACCATTTCCAATGATGTTATAATTTACGGTAGTATCTCAAATCAAACATTTGCTGATATAAATATTACAAACGCAACAGTAACAGGTTCCGTTTCCAATGCTGGTGAAGGCAATGTTATTATTTCTGACGGCGCAACTGTAGAAGGTGCTGTTTCCAACTCTGGTGCTGGCTCCATGGCTGTTATTGAAAGTAGAATCGGCAGCTACTCTTCCGAAGAAACTATTACTTTTGTAGACAGTACTACAACTGATGGCGAAAAAATTGAAAACTCTGAAGATGTAAGCACTGCTTGCGCAAGAATTGGCGCTAAATATTACAATACACTGGAAGAAGCTTTGGCAGCATCCAAATCTGGTGACACCATTACATTGGTAAAAGATGTAACTGTATCAAACACTCAGGCTATGGCAAATTCTAACTACAATGAAGCTGTCATTACACTGAAAGATGGTGTTACTTTGGACGGCGATACCCACACCATTTATGCATCTGGATCTTGGTTCAAGAGTACAGATGGTAATAATATCGATAAACCTGCAAACCATATTGTAGGCGTAAGCGGCGTTTCTGCAACCATTAAAAACCTGACAATTGTCGGAAATGAATATACAAAACATGGTATCAATGCTTATGGTGTAAATGGCAAGGCAACTTTGAATATCAGCAACGTTACTATTAAAAACTGTGGTACTGCTGGTATGGTAATAAACGGTGCAAAAGTTACAGCTACCAACATCAATACAGAAGGTAACCCTTGGGGTGCTATCAATGTGGATAAAAGCTCTGGTTCTGAATTGGATTTGACAGGTGGTACCTTCAAAGAAAATGTTCAGATTTGGACTGAATCCAATGGCTCTAATGTTTCACTTGATGGCGTTCAGCTTGATGAAGTAACTGGTGAAGGTACAAATTTGAAAGGTTACACCTACTTTACCGATGACGTTTCTAAGTTGGGTGCAGCCTACAACGAAACTACTAAAACAATTTACGAATCTTTGGCTGATGCTTTAACTGCAGCTCAGAGTGGAGAAACAATCTCTGTTGTCAAGGATACTGAATTGACTACAAATGCAACTGTTAAAGATAATGTAACTTTGGTAGTCAACCCTGATGTAACTTTGTCTATTACAAAAGGTATGACCAACAATGGTACCATTGAAAACAAAGGTGAAATTGATGGTACTGTAACAGACGGTACAGGAACTGTAACAGAATATTACACTGTAACATTTACCTCCAACAAAGAAATCGAAAGTGTTGAAGTAAAAGACGAAAATGATGCTACAGTCGAACCAAATGTTGAAGGAAAATTTGTTTATAGTCTGAAAGATGGCAAATACACCTATACTATGGAAACTGTACGCGGTACAAGAACTGGCTCCTTCACTGTTGCAGGAGAAGAATTAACCATCAACGAAAGATTCAGTTCCGGCGGCGGTTCTTCTCACAGCTATGACGGCTACATCACCATCATCAATCCTAAAAACGGTGAAGTTTCTGTCAGCGATGACTGGGCTTACGAAGACGACAAGATCACTCTGACCATCACACCTGACGATGGTTACGAAGTAGACAAGATCGAAATCGTTGACGATGAAGGCGACAAAATCGATGCGAAAAAAGTAGACGATGAAGACAACGAATACACCTTCAGAATGGCAAACTGTGACGTAACTGTTACTGTAACATTCAAAGAAGAAGGCACTACAACAGAAGATACTGATAAAGAAGAAGACAAGGACGAAGAAACCACAGAACTGAACTTCACAGACGTGAAGGAAAGCGACTGGTTCTATAAAGGCGTAGCTTATGTTGTAGACAAGGGCGTTATGAGCGGCGTTTCCGAAAATCAGTTCGACCCCAGCGGCAAACTGACACGTGCAATGCTGGTACAGATGCTTTACAACATGGAAAGCCGTCCTGCATGTGATGCTGAAAACGCATTCATCGACGTTCCCGTTGGTCAGTGGTACACAGATGCTGTAATCTGGGCAAATGACGAAAAGATCGTCAGCGGCATGGGTGATGGTCTGTTCGCTCCTAACATGGAAATCACCAGAGAACAGATGGTCGTAATGCTGTACAACTACGCAAAATACAAAGGCTATGATGTAACTGCTTCCGCAGACCTGACCAAATTTGCTGACAACGCAAGCGTTTCCACATGGGCTCAGCCTGCAATGCAGTGGGCAGTAGCTGAAGGCTACATCAGCGGCATGGGCGACAACCAGCTGGCTCCTCAGGGCACAGCAACCAGAGCTGAAATCGCTTCCGTAATCATGCGTTTTATGGAAGCAACAGCTGAAACTGCTGAATAATCATACGATCTATAAGAGATAGATAAGTTTCCACCTCTACTCGCACGAAATATAAAAGGACAGCCTCCTTTCCATATGGCACATGCCATCTCCCCACAGGAAGCTGTCCGCTATCTCTCACAAAAAAACCGGAAACACCTGACACATCCAGGTATTTCCGGTTTTTATTTTTACTCAAAATTCATGGGAATAATCTTTCCTGGCGCAAAGGCGTAAATATAACAAGCTTTCACAGGTAGTTCTGTCACGCGCTCCAGCGCTTCTTTATACAGCCGCAGCTGGATATTATATTTCTCACGGAAAGCATCTTCCTGCCAAAGTCGGTCGCTTTTATAGTCCACCAGCACAACGCCGTTTTCTTCCACGAAATAACAGTCGATGATACCATTGATCTGGATAAATTCCTCCATATTCTGATAAATATCATCCAGAAAAACGTCTTTCGGCTCCACCAACATAGCAAAAGGCTGTTCTTTATGGATTTCCTCCGCCTTCTGCATCCGTTTTGCCAAGCCAGAAGAAAAGAAAGTAAGAAGTTCTTTCCTGCGAATGGCAGCTCTTTCTTCTTCTGTCAGTCTGCCCTGCTGCTGCAATTCTGCCAGCAATTCTTCCAAAGCATCGGCATCATAGGCTTTCCGCAGATCAGCCGCTTCCATGACCGCATGCATGGCTGTACCGATTTCTGCCGCAGTCAGCCCCTCTTTTTTCTGTCCAAACTGGGGAATCTGCAATTCCTGCGGCATAGGTGCTTCTTCGCCGGAAATTTCTGCCTGATACCGACGTTTGATTTCAGAAATGGAAACTTTTGTAGGCAGCATGGTTGCTGTTTCGTGGTCATATTTCCATGACAAGATACGGAAAATCTCCTCTTTTCTGCCGCTGTAATCCGGCTCTGTATCCCAATTTTCAAAGACATTCTGCTGTTCTTCCGCCAGTTCCTGTTTTTCCTGCTCTGTTCCGTAGATATCGCCTTTTTCCAAAAAAGTAAATTTCCATTTGGAAGGCTCATCCAAAAACTGTCGCGCCTCTCCCCTGTCTGTGGGCTCCCAAGGCTCCGGCAATACCCTTGCCTGCGGATGACGCAGAAGTGCCGGCATAATCCAGTCAAGATAGTTTCTTCCTCGGCGCAGGCGGAATACGGGCAGCAATTCTTCCACAGAATCTGCTGTTTCTGCCCATTTTTCCACAGATTTTTGCAAATTACGCACTGTTCCCGTCAAAATCAGTTTTTCCTTTGCTCTGGTCAATGCCACATACAGCACACGCATTTCTTCGGACAAGTTTTCCTGTCGGATGGCTTCTGCCAATGCGGTTTTGGACAAAGTGCGATAAGAAGCCCGATGGTCTAAGTCCATATAGTCCATGCCATATCCCCACTCCTGATGGGTAATGACAGCAGCTTTTGCATCTGCATCATTGAACTGTTTCCCAAGGTCTGCCACAAAAACCACAGGGAATTCCAGCCCTTTACTTTTATGAATGGTCATAACACGCACCAGATCATCCGCTTCGCTTTGGAGTTTTGCGGCGGAGGATTCTGTTTCTGCCGTCTTCATATCCTCTACAAAGCGAATGAAATGGAACAGCCCTTTTCCGCTGTTATTTTCGTAAGTTTCCGCTTTTTCCAACAGCAGCCGCAGGTTTGCCTGCCGCAGACTGCCGCCGGGTGTCATGCCTGCATAATCATAATATCCTGTCTGCTGATAAAGATACCGCAACAATTCGCAAAGAGACAATTCTTTTGCCATTTCACGCCAATGCAGTAAATCTCCTTGGAATCGTTCCAGTTTTTCCAGAATTTCCTCCTCCGGCCCTTCTACCAGATACCGCAGGACACATTCATAAAACAGTCCATCGCCGCCAAAGAGGCGGATTTCCGTCAAAGCATCGGCACTGATGCCATAAAGGGGCGAATGAAGCACAGAAAGCAAAGGAATATCCTGATAAGGATTATCGATAAGCCGCAGGAAATTCAAAACCGTATCAATTTCCGGCACATCAAAATATCCTTCTGCCGTTTCCGCATAATACGGAATGCCTTCTTTGCCAAAAATATCATCCAGCGTGGTACCCCAACTGCGAATACTCCGCACCAGAACTGCCACATCCCGATATTCCATAGGGCGATAGCTTTCCAGCCCTCGGTCATAAACCTGATAACCAGCTTTCATCATTTCTCTGATTTTGTCGGCAATCATGGTGGCTTCCATTTGCCGTTTATCCAATTCTTCCAAATCGGTCAGCTGTTCCTCTGTTTCTTCTGAGGACAAATCCAGCAGCATCATTTCGTTTTCGCCGCCACAAAGCCCATCAAAGTCAGGGAAATCCGCTCCGGCATACAATGCCGCTTCGTCATTATAATCCACATCCCCAAAGGCTTCCGACATGGTCTGGCGAAAAATAAAGTTGATGCCATCCAGCACATTTTTCCGGCTGCGGAAGTTTTTAGACAAGATAATTTTTCTAGTCTTACCACCCTTTTCTACAGGATAGGTACGATATTTCTCATTGAACAGCTGGGGCATAGCAAGGCGGAAACGGTAAATGCTCTGTTTCACATCCCCTACCATAAAGCGGTTGTTATTGCCTTCATAAGCGCCGGATACTGCCGTCAGCAGCATTTCCTGCACCACATTGCTGTCCTGATATTCGTCAATCATGATTTCATCATACTTCTGCTGCATTTGTTTTGCGGCATCTGTGGGAATGATATTGTCTTTGGTGCTGCCGGGTTCCGTGAGGATTTGCAGGGCAAAATGTTCATAGTCATTGAAATCCAGCCAGAGTTTTTCTTTTTTCGCCTGTGCAAAAGCTTCTGCAAAACGAATAACTGTTTCCGATAAGGCTTTGGCAATGGGATACAGCGAGGAAATGAGTTTTGTCTGGGTTTCTGCACCATAACAGAAATAAGTTTCTCCCAGCTTGCCGATGGCTGCCTTGGCTTCATTCCGTAGATTCTTCACCCACTCCGCCGTATCTTTATCCTGACCTCGGTAAGCAGGCATACGGGCAAAATCTACAGCAACATAAGCTTGGTGCCAATCTGCATAACAAGGATGTTCCAACGCCTGCCGCAGGGCTTTTACACCTTCTAATTCCGCCTCTAAGCGTTCTCCATAGGCAGTAAACTCCCCATTGCCGCAGATGCGGTCATAAGCCTTCTGTAAGTTATAC
>OGEZ01001241.1_pt1 | contig 13876 bp, 9 predicted proteins | sample 1570831 | NCBI WGS metagenome assembly OGEZ01 (sample SAMEA2582059, study PRJEB24529) | metagenome | biome: Human gut stool | place: China | collected 2011
CCGCCCTGGGTGAGAACGGGGCGGTGGACTCCATTCTCCGGGACGTGGCCGCCCTCCAGATGGCCGGAGTCCGGGTGGTGCTGGTCCACGGCGGCGGCAAGACCATCTCCGGCTGGCTGGAGCGCCTGGGGGAGACCCCCCGGTTCCAGGACGGCTACCGGGTCACCGACGACACCGCCATGTCGGTGGCCGAGATGGTCCTCTCCGCCCAGATGAACAAGCAGGTGGTCATGGCCCTCCGGGGCCTGGGCGTGAAGGCCGCCGGCGTCTCCGGCAAGGACGGCGGCATCCTCACCGCCCGGCAGAAGGACCCTGAGCTGGGCCACGTGGGCGACATCACCGCCGCCGACGGCGAGCTCATCCGCCTTCTCCTCTCCGGCGGCTATGTTCCCGTCATCTCCCCGGTTTGCGCGGGAGAAAATGGGGAAAGCTATAATTGCAACGCCGACGACGCCGCCTGCGCCGTGGCCGAGGCCCTGAAGGCGGACAAGCTGGTCTTCCTCACCGACGTGGACGGCATTCTCATGGACAGCCGCAACGCCAAGACCGCCATTCCCTCCCTCACCGCCTCCGAGGCCCGGGAGCTGCTGGACAGCGGACTCATCCAGGGCGGCATGGTGCCCAAGCTGAGAAGCTGCATCCGGGCCCTGGAAAACGGGGTGGCCGAGGTGGTGGTCCTGGACGGGCGCATCGACCACGTCATGCTCCTGGACGCCGTCTCCGGCCAGACCATGGGCACCACCATCCGCCGGGACGGCTGAGTCGGCTTAAATCACTCTGGAGAGGTCAGCATGGAAGAAGAACACTACGACATTGAAACCCTGCCCAACGGGGCCCGTATCGTCACGGAGGCCGTGCCCGCCGTCCGTTCGGTCTCCCTGGGCCTGTGGGTGGCCACCGGCTCCCGCCACGAGAAGGCGGGGGAGAGCGGCGCCGCCCACTTCATCGAGCACATGGTCTTCAAGGGCACCCAGCGCCGCTCCGCCCGGGAGCTTGCCCAGGAGATGGACGCCATCGGCGGCCAGGTCAACGCCTACACCACCAAGGAGTGCACCTGCTTTTACGCCCGGTGCCTGGACGAGCATCTGCCCCGGGCCCTGGACCTCCTGTGCGACATGGTCTTTGACTCCAAATTCGACCAGGCCGACGTGGACACCGAGCGGGGGGTCATCCTGGAGGAGATCGGCATGTATGAGGACACCCCCGAGTTGCTGAAGCTGGCCATGGAGATCAGTTGGACGCAGAATGTAGTCATTCTGGAAGCAGACATGGAGCCGGAGGAGCGGCGCTGGTATCTTCGTGCCGCTGGTCGTTTCGGCTGGTCAAAGGCAGAACTCCAGAGAAAAATCGATTCTGCCGCCCATCTGGAAATCCAACTCGACGAGCTTGAGATTCAGTGTTATACTGAGCTCAATCGTAATGATTTGGAGCGTACAGAATATGATCAAGATACTTTTCCTCTGTCACGGCAATATTTGCAGAAGTCCGATGGCCGAGTTTATTATGAAAGATTTGGTGAAAAAGGCAGGTTTGGAACGGGAAATTATTATCGAATCGGCAGCTACCAGCACCGAAGAGATTGGAAATCCTGTCTATCCACCGGCCCGCCGCAAGCTGGCCGAGCATGAGATCGACTGCTTTGGCAAGAGAGCACGCCAGCTTCAGAACAGCGACTATGAGAAATATGATCTGCTGATCGGGATGGATCGCGCCAATCTACGGGATATGTATCGGATCTGCGGCGGCGATTTTGCTGACAAAATGCATCTGCTAATGGACTTCACGGACCACCCCGGAGAAGTGGCTGATCCATGGTACACGGATGATTTCGATGCAACTTGGCGGGATGTGTTAGAGGGATGTCAGGGTTTGGTTAAATTACTGGGCCAATAATTGTTTGTGAAGGTGACTTCTAAGTTCACACTGAAGTTGAAAATGCTATTACTAGAGCTGTTATTGTTCGTAAATCTTGTGTCAGATAGATAGGATGGATTGAGATGAGTAGGCGCGCTGAGTATATATTCCCCTCTTCCAATGGATATGACTTTTTAGAGACATATACGAAAATGCTATACGGAGAAAGAGGATGCTTCCGACACAACCTTGAGCGATATGTGTACAGCGAAGAGTTCCAAAAAGGTTGTCGTATGCCAAAAACTGTTGAAGAGATTCCCGAACTAACATTTGACAAAATTAAGCAACAGATTGCTTGGGAAGAGCACATGGCAAAGCGTTGTAGAGATATGATAGCAATTCTTGATCAGCGTGAACGGGATAGGGCAATGACAGATCAGGATTATCTTGAGGTAGCCGGGATTATGGGCCTGTGTCCAGGACGGTGCGATTGGCATGAAACGCTGTTTCCACATGTGGTAGATCTTTTTGTCTCTTCAGAAGAGGAAGGAACTGCTATTTGGAAAAGCGTAGAAGAACAGATCAATGTTGTAAGAGTCATGGTCACGGTAATGAGTGATGGGCTACGATGTGGGCATATCATTCGCCATAATGGGCGCGATATGTTTTCTATGGGCTATGTCCGTAATTTCTTTCGAGGAGAAAATGCCTATAATGTTCGCTGCGAACCATCCATGTATAGAAAACAATCGACAGATCCAGCTGTCGCAAAAAAAGAAAAAATTGTTCATGTATTGAGGATGGCAGAATTTGCTTTATGGCTCAACAGCCTTTCTTTTGTGCAACAATGGCCGTTCGGAGATGTGTTCCATGGAGCAATTGCACAGCATTACGGAATTCCTACGAACGGAATTGATATTACAAGCGATTTAAAAACCGCAATGTTTTTTGCTTGTTGCAAATGGGAAAATAATGCCTGGAGACCCTTGCGGCCAGAGGAGTATGCGGAGAAAGACTCTAGAGACAGTATAAAATCACGCGGCGGTGACTCCCGATATGGGGTTCTATTTACTGCACCAGCTGACACATCGAACATGAGTACAGCCGCACGAATTCCAGAGTTGCATTTGGCACAGGTAACCCCTGTGGGTTACCAACCGTTTATGCGGTGTTCTAGTCAGAGTGCATATATGATAGAAGCTGGGCATCCATACGATCTCTATCAAGATCCAAGTTTTGCCAAGTACAAATTCCGTCTTACAAAAGAAATATGTAAATGGATTTACCAGGAGATGGATGAAGGAAAGAAGGTATATCCCAAAGAAATGTTTGGGAATTGTGATGATATCGTAGCTACCGTTAATGAGTTGAAGATTTTTTCAGAAGCCGCATTTCTTAAGGCTACAGAGGGTATGAACGAAGAGGAGCGTTCTGCAATAGAAAAAAACTTGGCGATGGATGGGATAACAATTGTTTCACAGGTGCATCTATGTAGTGAGGAACGAAAAGCAGAATTGGAGAGGTGCTATTGGGAAGAGTTTCAAAAAAGCAATTACGCCACAATACGAGCACCTATTCGTATACAGCTTTGTATTTAAATAACTTGAATGAAGCTTTTTTGAACATTTTGGAGGAAAGCAGAGTTTATTGTGTACGGAACCTTTGTAATATGGGGCGTTCAGTTTATATAGTTGTTGATCCATTTTTCAATATGTTTCACACATGCGGTGTTGTAGTTTAGCGGTTGATGAGGACATACCTCATTGTAAACCAAAATTTACTTCACAAAGGAGTTTATGATGAATAATCAAGAACTGCTTAAATATATTGACCTTTTTAGAGAAAAAGGAGAAAAAGGAAAGCTAGTCGTTTTTGTTGGAGCGGGAGTTTCATGTAATGTTAAAGGCATGCCCGATTGGAATGGTCTTATTCAGAATATGGCAAAGGCAATTGGCTATTCAAAGTGTATTTCTTGCAGATATAGAAGCGAGACTTGTGAAGACAATTGCTTTTTCAAAAACGAATACTCTGCTGATGAATTTTTAAAAATACCACAATATGTATATAATACTGATAAAGCATTATATGATCAGATATTAACGGAAAGTATTTCTGCAGCAGGTGCTGATTCACCTTTGTCATCTGCTATTTTTGATATTAATCCAGCCCACATAATAACTACCAATTATGATCAACTGCTAGAATCATCGGAAAATGTATTTTGTAAGCAATATCAGGTTATCGTACGAGACAAAGATCTTTTGAATGCAGATAAAAGTAAATATATAATAAAAATGCACGGAGACCTATCTATACATGAAAGTATAGTTTTAAAAGAGCAAGACTATTTAAATTACTCTCAAAACCATGTATTAATAGAACTTTTCATTAAAGCGTTGTTGACCGATCACATTGTTTTATTTTTGGGATACTCGCTAAATGACTATAATATCAAGTTGATTATTAGCTGGCTCAACTACATGCGTTCTCAGAACGGAGCCTTAGAAGGAAATCGAAAAGTAGGATATATTGTTTTGGATCAACCGCAAATAGATGTTACACAGCGCGCCTACTTTAACTGTAACAATATTGGAGTAATTAATATCAATAAAATGCCGCAAGTCCAAGACATTCCCGAGTCACTATCCAACGAAAAGGGTAAGCGGCTATATAGCTTTTTGCGGGTAATAGCTTATCCTTCTTTAGAAGAAAATATGTTTTCTATCGAAAGTGCTGTCCAATTTATGTCTCAGCATGTTTTTGTAAACGATGAACAGATATTAAAATTACTTTATGTAAAAAGCTACACCGTCACTGATGGAGAGTTGCGATTATTTTCTGATATCGATTACTCCCGTTTGATAACATTTATGGAAACAAACACTGTGGATGCCAATAATCTGAAACAACTATTTATAAACGCTGGCATAGTCTCAATGATCCACATGGACTTTAAAGATACTAAACGTTTTCTTATTGGAAAATTTTCAGAAAATAGTTTGTGCCAAGATAAGCTGTATAATCTTTATCTTTTGAATAAATATAGTGAAATTAAATCGCTGTTAGAAAGTAATTGTAATTCCTTTTCTTTGCTTGAAAAAGGGTTTTACGAAACCATTGTGGATGGTTATGACAAGATTTTTAAAAATTATAGCGATATTGATATTACACAATTTAGCACGGATGAAAAAGTGGCTTATCTACATAATGCCGCTACAGTTAATGCGCTGAAAACTTTTCATGTTGACACAAGCAAGCCAAAACAGTTTATTCAAAACATTACCTTACATAAGGAAAGAGAATTATTTTCTACCTATCTTGACATATATACTGGAAATACTAAAAAAAATTTTACCATGCAGACTGCATTGGAAGCATTAAAAAGAAATGTAAACGATAAAAATACCGTATTTTTTGGCAGTACATCATGTGGAAAAATATATGAGATTAAACGGCTTGCAATGACAGAGTACTTTTTTTATTATAATAACCACATCCTATATCAAGGACTTGATGATCTAAAGAAGTTTTTTAGGCCATATATAGAAGCAATTATTTGTTCTAATAGTGATGCTGCCGAAGCTCCCAGTCATTTCTGGGATATGGAGATTGCAAATGAGAAATATCTTATAGGTTACATTGATCTGGATATTATAACAAAATTTATTTCCCCAAAAGATCTCAATGCTTTTATAGAAAAATACAACGTTAGAAAACTTAATGTCAGAAAAAATGAAGTTCGGTTTCTAACAGAGTGTTTTCAAAATCTATGTAGCTCTATAATTACTGCGCAAACATATGGACATAGGCAATCATCATTCTCGACACTGTCTAATCTCATTATCTTATTAAATTTAGTGGATTTAGAAGAGTTTGAGAAGAGAACTCTTGAAACCACTATTTTGAGTTTGGTGGTAAACAAAACTATTGCCCCAATTTTGTTCTCAATACGTTGGCCGGATTTTAGGCTCACGCTACAATCTCTGTCAAATCTTTGTGGATCATTAAACTTCTCTCGTAATTTTGATGTTATACATAGCATTGTAAGCGATAAAAACTTTTTTGAGTATGCTGTAAATGTTAGCTTTGGAAGTTTGAAAAAGTTTATTAACCTTTTTTTGCCAGATAATAGTTCAATGGAAATAGAAGCTACAATAGAAAGGACAGATAATTTTTATGGGAAAATTATCTTATTACGTTTATTTTACCAACATATATTGGATATAAAAGTCCAAAGAATTTACCAAGAGTTTTTATCAGAAAATCTTTTAAAGCTACCAATAGAAGCTATATATGACTTCGTTTTTTCAGGATGGCTTACTTTAACTGCTGAAAAATCTAAAGAATTTTTAAAAGGAATATTGAAAGAAAATGGGAAACAAACGGATGGTGTACACTCTTTCCCGAATCCTGTTGAAATGAAACTGGAGTGCACTTATTTGTTATATATTAGCGATATAATAACTGACATTAGCAGTTTAAGTGAGTTAAGCGAAGGTAGGCCACACCTGCAGTTTTTGTTGAATCCAGAAAAATTTGATTATGCTCAAGTTGATTTTTCAAATTATATGTGGGCAAATTTTGCTCGTTGTGAAAAATATATGAAATATTTTATTGCCCACAAAGATACTATTATCCCAAAAATAAAAGAACAGATTGAAAAAAATAATGCGACTGAAGAAGAGAAAAAAATTCTATATGGATTTTTGCTTGAGCGGAACGAAGTGTGGAAAATATAAAGCAGCCATATCAGAGGAAGTGTTTACTATTTCTTGGTGATTGGCATCTATAGTGTTGCGATGTTCCATAAAAAATAACCACACCATTAGGTGTGGTTATTTTTTATGGAATCCTGGGATATTTTAAATGCTCGGGGCAAGTGAATTGCTCCTGCGCCAAGGTTTTGACTGCGGCAAAACGCTTGTACGGCGCAAACGCGCCGCCCCGCCGTGCGGGGCCCCGGTCTTGTCCGGCATCTATACTTTGCGGACAAGCCAAAAAGAAACACCAGCCGACAGGCTGGTGTTTCTTTTTGGTTTCCGGCGGGCAAGGCCATCCTGCACAATTTTCCACTTCGCTTTGAATTTATGCCGCACTCGCGGCGGGCTGTTTGAAAACCCGGCAGCGGCAGCTAAAGTGTTCGACAAGATAAAAGACACATCAGCTAACAAGCTGGTGTGTCTTTTAATTTTTTTAGCAATCATATGTAGTCAAAGAAAGGAACGTCTCAGAAATGTAATTATTGCCTCAGTCCTTGATCCAGGCGGGATTTCCCTTCCCGTGATACCGGCAGCCAGGATAGCGGCAATTGTCGCACTTGCCCCGGTTGCCCTTGACGGGAGGCTCGCCCTTGATATTCTTTTCCAGGTATTCCACCATAGCCTTCACGTCGCTCTCCTTGCCGTCCACCGCCCAGTAGTGGGCGCCCTCGTTGCCGCCGATGCCGCCGGCGCACACCACCTTGGCGTCACAGCGGAACATCTGCTTGATGGCTTCCACTTCGGTAATGATATCGGCACTGCTCAGGCAGTACATGCCGGGATCTGCACCCATAGAGATATCGATATGGCTGGCTCCGCCCAAAGCCCTGCTGGCGGCGGGCACATTGGGCACCAGCTTCTCATAACCCACCGGGCAGATAAATTTCAACCCCTTGCTGGTCATGTAGCCGATAAAATTGGGAATCGTGCCTCCGTTGAAGCCGGAGGTGATCACGCCCACATGTCCCTCCAGGTCGAAGGCGTTGGCGCCCTTGATAATGACCGTGTCCGCATGGTAATCCTGCAGGGCCTCGTCAATCTTCTTGTCCACTGGCTGGCCCTTATAGAACACGTTTGGGAAGCTCTTGCGGCTGGAAGGTTCGGTGACACACAGCAAACCCGCACAGCTGATGCCGACGGTACACTGCCCCGGCTCTACATCGTAGCCAAGCTCCTGGGCGATAAAAGCGTTGGTGGTGCCGCCGGCCAGCAGCACATAGGCATCTTTCCATGCTTTCTGGAACTCAGGAGTCTGGATGACCGCTTTGGCAATCAGACGGCGGGCTTCTGCGGGAGTTAAAACAAAGGTAGCTTTCATAGTGTATTCCTCCTTGGAGCGGTAATTTATTTCTGGTCGGGGTGTTTCTTCAGGTCGATGACGGGATTGCGCAGGGGAGCCATCTCAAAGCCGTTTGGGCCGTAGATCCGGCACTCAGCCACATCGCCGTCCTGAATATGAAAGGCACGGGGGGTGCCGGTGGAAAGAATATCTCCGGCATACCAGCCCTGAATCTGGCTGTGGAGAGACACCAGGCGGGCGGGCTTGTGGGTCATATGGTCCACAGTGTTTTTGGCGTAGACGTCACCGTTATGAACCGATTGAACCTCTAGCTTCAGTACATCGGGCACCTCGTCGGGGGTGACCAACTGGGGTCCGAAGGAGAAGAAGGTGGGGAAATTTTTAACAATGCAGAGATAGCGGGGGTTTCCGCTGACATAGTCATTGCCTTTCAAAATGGACTCCTCAGTCATGTCCAGCACGGTGGTGTAGCCTACGATAGCACTCTCCCAGTCTTCCTCTGATACATCCCGGCAGTCCTTGCCCATAATCACACCCAACTCCGCTTCCGCGGTGGTTTTCTGAGCCTCTTTCAGAGCAGGGAGTTTAATCGTATCCCCGGGACCGATGAGTGTATCCACCATCTTAAAAAAGCTGCCAGGGAACCCGGTGGGGGCAGCGGAACCGATGTCTCCGGCGTGTTCCGCGTAGTTCAATCCGATGCCGAAGATTCGACGGGGATTACGGTAGAGAGGAGCGTAGACGACCTGATCCGCTGGTACCAGCCCAGGGATGGATTCCAGCTCCTCCTTGCCGCCCTGGTTATACCAGTGGGTGAGAACAGGCACCTGCTGAGCACAGATGAGCGCGTACATTTCTTCCTTCCAGGCGGTACCTTTGGCTGTGTTCAAAGCTGCAATGGGGAGGATACCTTTATCAACTACAATTCCGGCCAGTTCCTTGCCGTTGTATTTTATGGTTGCTAGACGCATAAAATCTACTCCTTTTTTAGCTGAGACATCTTTATCGAACTTTTTATAGCCGCTTTAGCGTTATTTCTTGTTCTGGTTCAATTTTATATGTGCCGCTGTTTTTTGTAAAATTGGTATTACTTTAAGCGCTATATGTTTTTTCGTATAGGCAAAGGGGGACCATTGTGCTCCGGTTATCCGGAGGGAAATACTTGCTTATGTGTAAGTGCCTTGTTGCTGCGGTTCCCTTTTGGTATAATCGAAATACAGAAGTGAGCGGATGCAGTTTTTCAGATGGAGAGATAGACATGCTGAACTACAAGGAATATATTTACGCCGTTTATCAAGAGGGTAGCTTCTCAAAAGCTGCGCAAAAACTATATGTCTCCCAGCCGTGGCTCAGCTCTGTGGTAAAGAAGGTGGAGCAGGAGATCAAGACTCCGATTTTTGACCGGAGCACCACGCCCATCTCTCTTACGCCTGCCGGGCAGTACTATATCCAGCAGGTGGAGAAGGTAATGAATATTGAAGAGGATATGCGTGCCCACTTCGCCCAGCTCAACAGCCAGGAAACGAAACTGCATATTGGAAGCTCCATGTTCTTCTGTACGTATGTGCTTCCACGGCTGTTTCAGGAATTCCGGGAGGAAAATCCCCAAATTACCTTGATGCTGACGGAAGGCGGCAGTGCGTCTATGGCTGAAAAATTACTCAGTCATAAACTGGATTTCTTTCTGGAGGCAGAGCCTCTGCAAACAAATGAAAAGATTCAATCTGTGGCATGGTGTATGGAAGAAATTGTCCTGGCGGTACCGGCTCGATTTCCCATCAATAAACAGTTAAGTCAATACGGTTATTCCTTTGATGAACTGCTCAAACGCAATGAGCCCGGTCAAAAGAAGCCTGCCGTTCCCTTAGCGGCCTTCCGGGATGAGCCGTTTCTTCTCCTGCAAGCGGGAAACGACAGCTATCAGCGCAGTATGCAGCTATGTGAGCACGCAGGTTTTACCCCCAAAGTTTCAGTTTTCCTCACGCAGATGATGACCGCTTTTTATCTGGTGTGTGAAGGTCAAGGTGTGTCGTTCCTTCGCTCTACGATCCCGGAGTATGTGGCACCCACGGAGAGTATCATTTTTTATCAGCTGGATGATCCCATTGCAACACGTGCCATTTACTTATCTTCTTTAAAACAGCACACGAATCCGGTGCAGCAGAAGCTTATTGATTTTATGTGGAATCACAGCCTGCTAAGAGCGATTCCCAGCACATTGGAACATAAGTAGAAATATTTCATGGATTGCTTGTTCCGATAGAGAAAACGAGCCCTGCTTGGGAGAGAAAGGTGATTTTCCGGGCTTGGTGCTGTTTTTATTGACTCCTATTTTTTTGAGATGCTATACTAAGCAAATAGGAAGTTGATTAGAAAAATTTAGAAGCAACTTAAAACAGAACTTGCCGAAAAGCCAGTCATAACAATGGCTTGCAGGCTTATGAAGGGATATAACTGAAATGATGAAAATACTTTTTGTTTGTCACGGCAATATTTGCAGAAGTCCAATGGCTCGCTTTATCATGGAAGATTTGGTGAAGAAAGCGGGATTGGAGGAGCGAATCAAGGTAGACTCTGCCGCCACCAGCACAGAGGAGATCGGAAACCCAGTTTATCCTCCGGCACGGCGAAAGTTGGCCGAGTATGGGATCGGATGCCAAGGGCATGCGGCCAAGCAGATGAAAAAGGCCGACTATTCCCACTATGATCTGCTGATTGGTATGGATCAGGCCAATCTGCGCAATATGACCCGAATCTGTGGGGGGGACCCGGAGGGAAAGATCCATCTGCTGATGGATTATACGGATCGTCCCGGCCAGGTGGCCGACCCTTGGTACACCGGAGATTTTGAGACTACGTACCAGGATGTGCTGGAGGGGTGTCAGGGCTTGCTGGAGGAATTAAAAAAAGGACTTTAAAAAACAGAGGACCGACCCTATGGGGTCGGTCCTCTGTTTTAAGAATCAAGAATCCAGCTGCTGAGTCAAAAAGTCCCGTACCTCCAGCAGACTGGCGCAGCGGCGAAAGAGCAGTGCATCCAGTTCCGGAGTAGGGGGGATCATATCAGGAACCATAATAACCTTCATTCCTGCCTGAGAAGCGGAAAGAATCCCGTTGCGGGAGTCCTCCACAGCAATTGTCTGGGCGGGATCCGTGCCCAGTGCCCGGCAGGCCAGCTGGTAGATCTCCGGGTCGGGCTTGCTGTGGACCACCTGATCGCCGGTAATGATGGCGGAGAAGTAGGAACCGAGGCCGGTCAGTTCCATGCGGCGCAAAGTACGTTCCCGGCCGGTGGAGGTGGCCAGAGCGATGGGGATATTCCGGGCCTTCAGAAAGTCCAGGATTTCCCGTACTCCCGGCTTCATGGGAACGCCTTCCCGCTCCATTCTGGCCTGAGAATAGGCAGAGCAGGTCTTCATAAACTCCTCTTTTGGGAACTCTGGGCCAAAGAGGTCCAGCATTTTCTGATGAATATCCGTGCGGTTTTGTCCCACAAATTCCAGATAATACTCGCCGATCTGGGGCCAGCCAAGTTCCTTTCCTACGGCCAACCAGGTCTGGTTGGTCAGTCGTTCCGTATCAAAGAGAACGCCGTCCACGTCGAAGACAACGCCCTGGAGAGCAAGCTGACTCATACCTTACCGATGTCCTTGCGCATGTGCATATCCTGGAAGGAGATGGGGGCACAGGCGGCATAGGCGTTGGAGATGGCCTCGTCCAGGTCAGCGCCCAGGGCAGTCACACCCAGCACACGGCCGCCAGCGGTGACGATGGTGCCGTCCTCCTGGCGCTTGGTACCGGCGTGGAACACGGTGGCGGACTTACCCGCCTCCTCCAGACCGGAGATGGGATAGCCGCTCTGGTACTTCACCGGATAGCCGCCGGAAGCCAGCACGATGCAGCAGGCAGCGCCGTCCTTCCACTTGACCTCCACCTGGTCCAGGGTGCCGTTCACGCAGGCCTCAAAGATGTCCATGAGGTCGCTGTCCAGCATGGACAGCAGGGGCTGGGTCTCAGGGTCGCCGAAGCGGGCGTTGTACTCTACCACCTTGGGACCGTCCTTGGTGAGCATCAGACCGAAGTAGATGACACCCTTGAAGGGACGGCCTTCCGCCTTCAGAGCGGCCACGGTGGGTAGGAAGATCTTCTCCATGCACTCCTTGGCAATCTCGGCGGTGTACTTGGGGGAGGGGCAGAAGGCGCCCATGCCGCCGGTGTTGGGGCCAAGGTTGCCGTCATAGGCGCGCTTGTGGTCCTGGGAGGACAGCATGGGGACCAGGTGCTCGCCGTCGCAGAAGGCCAGCACGGTGACCTCGGGGCCAACCATGCACTCCTCAATGACCACGGTGGAGCCGCTCTGGCCGAATTTATGGTCCTCCATCATCTCACGGACGGCGGTCTTGGCCTCGTCCACAGTGGAGGCCACCACCACGCCCTTGCCCAGGGCCAGGCCGTCGGCCTTGATGACCACAGGATACTTGCCCTCGGCACGGATGTACGCCATGACCTTAGCGGGGTCGTCGAAGGTCTCGTACTTGGCGGTGGGGATGCCGTATTTCTTCATCAGGTCCTTGCTGAATACCTTGCTGGCCTCGATGCGGGCCGCGGCTTTGTCGGGGCCAAAGGCCGGGATGCCGACCGCCGCCAGGGCGTCGACCATGCCCAGGGCCAGGGGGTCATCCTGGGCAACGACTACATAGTCAAAGGCTTCCTCTTTGGCAAAGGCGACCATGGCGTCCACGTCGGTGGCGGGGATGGCCTTGCAGTGGGCATCGTAGCTGATGCCGCCGTTGCCGGGTGCGCACCAGATCTCGGTGCAGAGGGGGCTTTTTTTCAGTGCGCGGATAATGGCGTGCTCGCGCCCGCCGCCGCCTACAACCAGAATTTTCATAAGCGTCCTCCTTGACAGCACAACAGCCCGCGACGAAAAATCGCCGCAGGCGAGTTGTTTTTTGCGTTTAATGATGGAACAGCCGGATGCCGCAGAACGCCATCGCAATGCCGTACTTGTTGCAGGTATCAATGACCTGCTGGTCCCGGATGGAGCCGCCCGGCTGCACAATGGCCGTTACGCCGCTGCGGCGGGCACGCTCGATATTATCGCCGACGCAGTCGGGGAAGGGGAAGAAAGCATCGCTGCCTAAGGCAACACCGGTCACGGCATCCAGCCAGGCGCGCTTCTCGTCCAGCGTCAGCGGGGCGGGCTGCTCGGTAAAGGTTTCGGCCCAGACGTCATCGCCGATGACATCCTGCGGCGTATCACCGATGTAGACGTCGATGGCGTTGTCGCGGTTGGGCTTGGCAATGTCGGGGCGGAAGGGCAGGTTCAGCACCTTGGGCATGTGGCGCAGCTGCCAGTTGTCAGCCTTCTGGCCTGCCAGGCGGGTGCAGTGCACGCGGCTCTGCTGGCCGGCACCTACGCCGATAGTCTGGCCGTCCTGCACGTAGCAAACGCTGTTGGACTGGGTGTACTTCAGTACGATGAGGCTGATGATGAGGTCGCGGCGCTGCTCCTCGCTGATGAACTGGTTCTCGGTCACGATGTTCTGCAGCATCGTGGCGTCGCTGATGTCCAGGTCCTGGCGGCCCTGCTCGAAGGTCACGCCAAAGACGGTGCGGGTCTCCAGCGGTTTCGGCTCGTAGGCAGTGTCGATCTGCACGATGGCGTAGTTGCCCTTCTTTTTGCTTTTCAGCACTTCCAGCGCGTCAGCATCGTAACCGGGGGCGATGATGCCGTCGGAAACTTCGTGCTGAATGAGCTTGGCGGTGGAAAGGTCGCAGACATCGGACAGCGCGATCCAGTCGCCAAAGCTGGACATGCGGTCGGCGCCGCGGGCGCGGGCGTAGGCGCAGGCCAGGGGAGACAGCTCGGTCTCGGGGGCGATGTGATACATGGCGCGCAGGGTGTCATCCAGCGGCAGGCCGATAGCCGCACCGGCGGGGGACACATGCTTGAAGCTGG
>OGEZ01001245.1_pt1 | contig 13825 bp, 12 predicted proteins | sample 1570831 | NCBI WGS metagenome assembly OGEZ01 (sample SAMEA2582059, study PRJEB24529) | metagenome | biome: Human gut stool | place: China | collected 2011
AAATAACGGTCACACAATCCAAAGGGACTGTGTGACCGTATTTATATCAGTTGTTTTGCCTACGCTGTTTGCGTCAACTTTTTATTGGCGCTGCTCGCGGATGGCAGCCTGTGCTGCCATCGGTACATAGCGCCAATCATTTCATATCCACACGCTCACATTCAAGTCCGCCCACTTGTAGACTCTCCTGCGGGTCGAAAAGCTGTAGATATACTTCTTTGCATCGTCGATCGTCAGCGGAAAAGCGCCGATTTTGATGTGGTCATCAGGGTCAAATTCGCTATCTGCATTGTTTCCGGTTCTCAGATACCAACGGAACTCATCCTTTGACACCCAAATGCGCTCAATGAATGCCTCCACAATGCTTTCTGGGATAACTGAGTAATCAAATCCAATGTACTCCTTCAAACGCTCTCGCAGTTCCAAGAGTTTGACGGAATAGTCCTCGTTGCTTGTCTGCTCCTTCTCAGGCTGCAAGCCTTTGATTTCTTCTGTGAGCTTTGCAACACGATCCTCGATCTCCTGCTTCTTTGAGCGAACATTTCCTTATCAATGTCACCCTCGGTTCTCATCTCGATTAGGTTTGTCCGCTTATGTCACTCGCAGATGTACTTTTATTACTTATTGATATTTTACTCCTTGTTTTGTTTGGAACGGCATTATCTTCGATTATTAATTTTTTCTTATCAACACAAGGACAAATTTCGGCGATAGGTACAAGCGTCAGCGCGGGATATGGGTTCATCTGCGGAGCATATATGCCTATTTCTTCATTTGGAGAAGGGCTGCAAAAAATAATCTCATTTTTGCCGGGTACTTATGGTACATCACTTATCCGAAATCATACAATGCAAGGGGCGCTTGCCGAAATGCAAAATCAAGGTATTCCAACAGAGGTTATTGAATAGCTAAAAGATTCCCTTGATTGCAATCTTTATTTTTTCGGAAGTCATGTAAATATCGGAACGATGTATATAATACTTGGTATCACTATTTTTATATTTATTGGAATTTATATCCTGCTAAATAAATCAAAAAAAAATACAACAATTAATTTAGTCGTTGGAAATGCTATCTTTACCGCCGCTATGGGCACAGGCTAAGAAAGGGCTTCCCGCTGCCAAGAAAAAGAGGTTTGTACCACATTGCGATACAAACCTCTTTTTGACGGTATCAAATCAAATTGCAACACCAAGGGGCAACTACGCCTAATTGCTGAACCCAGGGGAGGTTCATGATGAACCCCCCAGAAGGACTCACTCTATCAGAGATTTAATACAGAGAAGAACCAATACCGACCAGGCTCTCTCTTTATAATCGCATAGCAAAGCACATGGCCTTACTTAGCTACCCTTTCTCTTGCGGCAAATCAGGCCGACTATAATGAATGACAGTCCTCCCATCAGCAAAAGCGGCACCGGCCACCAAGTTTGGCCGGTCTGAGGCAAACTTGGATTATTGGGGGTGGGGTTCGTTGAATCTGGCGGAACAGGAACAGTGGGAGTTGGATTATCTGGAATGTTAGTCTCGTAGGTGTTTTTTATCACAAAAGTAATTCCATCTCGTTCGATCTGAACCGTATACCCCTCGCACTTTTTTTCGACCACAGTCCAAGTATAGCTGTCGTCCAAATTCGACCAAGTATAGCGCCAATTGTTATCATCGTTCAGCGTTACTGTATCATATACCTCCCCGTTTTGGAGAAGTTGAACGATGACCTCTGTTGGACGGTTTTTATTATCTGCATCATCCCACACCTTCAATACCTTACGGGTAATGGTAGACGGGGTATCCGGGATCTCAGAGGAGTCGTGCTTAGGACTCACAAGCACATCATAAATCCATTCGTTCTTTTCCGCATCCTGCGTTGGCAGCATGACCATAAACGGCATTGCATCATAACGGAAGCCACCTTGTGTATGACGGTTTCCCAGCACCAGATACAACCCCGGTGTCAGTCGCTCAGTGCCAGTTGGAAAGCTCAGGTATCCATTGGTATTGGTTTTCCCACTGTCGGTCGGAGCAATATTGTCTCGAAGAACATATCCCTCCAGCGTGGTCGCGAGCACTTTCCATGCAGCATCATTCTTGCCGCGGATATTCACATTGAACTGTTTAAAAGTATCCTCTGTGGTGAGTTCTCCGTTTCCATCTACCGATGCGACAAGATAGATACTGAATTCAGCGCCTGCAAGCGGCATAGCATCGTCCTGATAGGATATGGTCAATTTCACATCTTGGCTTAGATTGATGCTCCCAGCGGCAAAAGCTGTCGTAGACAGCATTAATATTACCAGTAGAACGGGAACAATTTGCTTACATAGTTTCATCCTCATTACCTCCATGAGAAGGATTTTGACGCTTCGGCAAAAGTAGAAGTACCAGAAGTAAAAGCAAAAGCGGTGTGGCTATAATCGGCACTACGAGCAGCGGCTCAATCTGCAGGGCATCTGAGGTGATACGGATTGCTTTGGATGCCTGAATATTATCAATTCGATGACCGCGGACGAGCAAGCGGTGCGTATTGATGCCATAGGGTGTACAGGTGACAAGTGTGCAGAGGTCGCTCCCCTCAACAATTTCAAGATCAGAGACTTGAGACGGTTCTACAATGCTGATCTTATCTACCTCATAGGTGAGGACTTCATCCAACACACGCAGCATAAAAATGTCACCCTCCTGGAGCTTATCCAGATTGGTAAAAAGCTTTGCGCTGGGGAGACCTCTATGCCCCGAAAGGACGCAGTGGCTACTTGCACCGCCAACAGGGAGACTGGACCATTCGAGATGCCCCACAGCAATCTGCAGAACGGACTTCTCCGTCCCATGGTAAATTGGGAGACTCACATCGAGATCTGGAATCTCGATATAGCCCATGATACCGAGGCCGGATATATCCAGCAACTTCTCATACTCGGCCTTTTGGTCCTCCGACAGAGCAAAGCTGGTATTTCTCTTGGCTAATAACTGGTTATATTCCCTTGCTGCATCCCATATTGCTTCATACTGTTTTTCATCCAGATTGGCTACATTTTCCACATAAGTGCTGATAGCCTGACTGGAATGAAAAGAGTTCCAATAATCGCTGACAGAAGGATACAGCAACAAGGACAGTCCCACAATTAGAATCAAAATCAAGATAATTGTTGTTGCATGATTTGCTTTCCGTTTCATTGCGGGATTCTCCTTACCGCTGCATGCTGCGGTATACCAGGGAAGGCAAATCCTTCCCTGGTATACCAAAAGAATTGTCAAAAAACTTAGGTACTTGGATTATCGTGCGTTAATCCTTGCTGTTCATACGCTTCTTGGTCACCAGCAGAACGCCGGCTGCAACAACAAGAATAGAACCGAGGACATAGAAGATGGTCGTACCAATACCGCCGGTAGAAGGCAGCTCGGTGCCAGACAGGTTCTGGATTTCAGTCAGGACAGTCTTATAAGTCAGGACGGAACCTTCTCCCTTCGTAGCGCCAGTAATCACGACTTCGACATCCTGTTTTAGCGTATTATAGCCAGCAGGAGCCTTAATCTCGCGGAGGTAGTAAGTATCGGAATCAAGACCGGAAATCTTGATCTTGCCCAGGGCATTCGTCGTCAGAACCGTATTTGCAGGCCAGGTGATGGTTCCGTTCTCACCCGCAACCGGAACATTTTTCCAACCGGTGAGCTTGCCGTCGACAACGACTGCAACCTTATCCTTGTCCTTGTTCAGCAGCACGAACTGTGCATTCTCCAGAACATTATTCTTATTGGTGTTACCGTATTTCAGAACATCCAGATCCCATGTGTAGGTGATAGTTTCACTTTCAGGGGTGGACTTTGTGTTCGCGCTGTCGCCGTATTTCAGCGTGCTCTTATTGCTGTTGCCGGGCAGTCCAACCACGGCGCCCTCATTCAGCGTTGCGGAATACTTGACATACAGATTGGTCGCGGCAGTAATCGTATCCAGATAGCTCTGCGTAAACGTGATCGTAAAGGTCTTGCCATCGCCGGGGTTGTTGTTCACGGCATAGTTTGCGGCAACCAGTTCCGTGGTCATGGTCTCATCGGTGTAGACCTTGGCGTCTTTATTGTAGGTCAAACCGGCAGACATGGTATCCTCGAACACATAGTTCTCAGCGCCGGGCTGGGCGGTGATGGTGGACTTGAAGTTCACGGTCTGCCCGATGTCAGCGTCGTTGGTAGAACCGTACTTGCCGGTGGAGTCTTCCTCAACGGTCTTCACGTTGCTAGGAACTTCGTTCTTTTCCCGAATTTCAGGATTCGGGTTGCCGGGCGTGGTACCAACGGTAGCCTTGGTGCCCAGCGTGGAGGTCACCAGATAGTAGCCTGCTTCGAGGCCACTGAACGTGATGTCGCCGTCTTTGTCAGCGATGATGGTCTTCAGCGCAGTCAGACCCTTTGCAAACGCTTCTGCGTCCTTTGCAAATGCGGCAACATCTGCGCCATCTTTCCATGTCACATAGCCCTGCGTGTCAATGTTGACATAGGTCAAGCCTTTTCCGTCAGGGCTCTTGAAAAAGTCTGCCCACGTGCTGTTGACGGTGTAGCTGTAAGCGGTCTTGTTCTCATTGACGGACAAATCCAGAATTTTATACAGCTCATACTTTTGACCAGAAACTGCGTTTTTTACGGTGATAGTGTTTGTCCCCGCCGCAAAAGCCGTAACACTCATGGCAAATACCATGACCAGTGCCAGCAGGAGGCTGGCAAATTTCTTTGTGCGTTTCATTTTTGCAATACCTCTTTTTTCTTTATAGTTTGCGTTGTGGGAGTGGAGTTGCTTCTCAGTGGAATGCTGCGCCCCCCTTCCTGCGTTTTCCAGTGAGCCATAGAACTGCGGCAGACAGGATCAAAAGTCCGCCCGTCAGATAGAACGCCCATGGGCCCTTTCCTCCGGTCTCAGGAAGCATGGGGGTCGTATAGTTTTGGATGCGCAACGGAGCCGCGCTGCTCCCAACACCCGAGTACAGGTTGCCAAAGGAAATATTATATTCCATCGTGACAGGATTTTGCGTAATTGTCACGGTTATGGAGAGCTTGTTATCCATATACCCATCCGGAACCTTGGTCTCCGTCAGGGTATAGGTTCCTTCTGTCAGCTGGCGGAAATGCATCAGACCGTCTTCGCCGCTGGTCACTGTCGCAATCACTTTCCCGGCCGCATCGGTCGGCGGGAATTCCGCGCCGGACAGTGCGCTGTCGCTGGTGCCGCCCACCTTTTTCACGCAGAAGCCTGCGAAGGGGATGCGCGCCCAAACGTGCTTTCTCCGTTCAAAGCTGTCCCTCCATTGGCAACGATCTTAAATGCTGTGACCGCGGAATAGTCGGAAACAGAATTCATCCAGATTTCTGCATCCACCATGTCCGCCATGGACTTTTGGTAAACGTCCGTGCTCGTGGTGTAATAGACGCTATAGCCCTCCGGTGGGGTAATGACCCCGCGCAGATGAATGTCGAACTCAGAACTTCTGTCCTGTGTGCCAAAAACATTCTTATCGCCGCTGCGGGGCAGGGTGTCGTACACAACGAGGCCGCTGTACTTCTCCGTTGTTTCGTTGGTGATCTTGAGCAGATAGTCGAAGTTTGTACCCGTTTTTACGAGCAGGCCCTGCTTGCTCCAGTTGTTGGAGCCTTCCGGGGCGATGAACTTTTCGGCGTAGATCGACTGGGCGGCGATGATGGTGGCGTCAGAGTAGCCATAGGCGATCATGTCATCAGTCCGGCCATTATTGTTGAGATCGTAGATATCCTCGGTACCACCGGTCTGGTTCTGGTATTCCTCAAGGTTGTCGCCCACGGCGTATACGTAGTTCCGCACTTTGCCTGGGTGCGCATCCTGATCGATGGTCACGCCGAAATAGATATCCGTATACGTCGTGTGAACATCCAACGATTTTTTGATTTTGTCTCTTCTCTTTCAAAAATAGAATCGGTTTACGTTGTCTGCGAGTAAGCGTTTTTTCTTGCGGGGGTGGTTTACTGCGGCCCCCTTTCGCGTCTGCGCCGCAGACAGAGTACATACAGAAGACCTGCTGTCATGAGCAGCAAAAGTCCTGTAAGCTGGTACCATACCACGCCGCCGCCTGTGCTCGGCAGGACGTAGCCGGCGGTGTTGACCGCCTTGATTGTGACGTTTTCCGTCATCTGGAACGTGCAGGAATCGCCGTCCGACTCCAAAAGCGTGTCGCCGTTATAGAACGTCAGCGCGAAGCCGTCGTGCTTTTCCTCACGGATGGTGACCATAACGCCGTAGGGAATGGTGACCGGGCCGCTCGAAGCGCCGTCGGACAGCTTTGGGCTGGCGGCTGTGATCACGTTCCCGTCTGCATCCTTGTACGTGATGGTAAAGGGGAACGCCTGCGTGGTGTCACTGTTGACGACCTGCTTTTCAAGGGTCAGAGACCGATCGGTGCGGCGGTTCATGACCTTGACGACCATATTGCCGCCACTTCCCTCCGTTGTGACCAGACTGTTCGCGCCAAGCAGCTCCACAGAGCCATCTGCCTTGACACGCAGCTCGACATCGCCGAGGGAGTTCTGATAATCGGCGGGCGCGTTCGTCTCAACCAGCGTGTATGTGCCGGGAAGAAGACCGGAGATGCGCAGCACGGCATTTTCGCCGCAGGTAAGCTCCGTCACAGTCGTCGGCGCGTCTGCGGGATTGACCGGGACGAGCAGCCATTTCTGCGCATTGGAGCCGTTATCTGTCCATGTCTGAATGACTTCGCCCGGCGAAAGATTGGCGGCATTCAGGTCCATAACGGCCTTGTCCTTGTGCAGGACGGCGACGCGGGGCTTAAACTTGAACGAGCCGTCATCGTTGACGATCAGATACCATTTTTGATTGTCATGCGCGGTGGGGACGCTTCCGTTCTCCCAGAAATGAACCGCTGTGCCATTGCCCAGACTGCCGTTGTCCAGATCGAGCCACTGGTCGTTCAATGCGCTGCGGAAGCTGTAGGAGCCGTCCGCCTGCCTGTAAACATAGACCTTTTGCGCGCTGCTGCCATCCTTCTTCTGGATGCGCGCACGGTAGGGGTTGCTGGAATCCTGCGCGAGCACGAAGTTCTGGTCTGCGGCAGAGGCAATGTAATAGGCTGCGCCCTGCTGCTCCGCGGTGCTCAGCTGGAGATAGCTCGTGCCGCCGGTGGGGACCGCGTAAACGCCTTCAGCGGTCTGGACGAAATTCATGATCTCGCCCTTGCTGTTTTTCAGCTGGAAGGCCGCGCCGGAAAGCGGATTGCTGTCTTGATCGACCTTCTGCACCACAAGGCCCACAGAATCAAGCGTGTTTGTGAATACGACCTGATTGAGCGAGTCCTTGATGACGGTGCCGACAGCGGTCGTTCCGGACGAGATCGCGCCGTTGACCGTATTTGTGACACTGTAGCCGCTGCTGTTTTGCTCGGTGATCTGATAGCGCAGGCCGATCGGCAGGTATTTGATCTCGATCTGCTCGCCTGCCTTCAGGGTGAAGGTGCTGCCCTCGTGGAGGATCAGATCGTTTGAGACCACGCCTGCGGCGTCGGTCTTGCTGTAGGAATAGTCGTCAAGAACGGTATTGCCGTTCTGATCATAGAAACGAATGCTGAATTCAAAGTCCTTTGCCGCATCCTCCACGCCGATGACTTCCTTTTTCACCGTCAGGTTTCCGGTTTTCTGCTCGATATTGATGCCAGAAACGGAGGGAAGGGTGAAGTTCATGTAGCAGGTGGAGCCGGACGCGCCGCGTTCGGTGTAGAAGAAGGAAAGCGTATGCGCCCCGGGTGTGCCCTTCTCCAGATAGTCCCAAAGGTTGACATATTCGCCGACGGATGAATGCACGCCGCCGATGTCGCACACGAGCCTGCCGTCGAGGAAGACCCACATATCGTCGTCGCCGAAGAAGTAATACTCCAGCGGGCCGACATAGTCCTCTGCCAGCGTGAATTCCACGGCGTACTGCATGCCGAAGAAGGAATTGTGCGCCTGACCGTCGTCGCTGCCCGGGAAGAAACCGTTATAGTGAGCAAAAGCGGGATTCGTTTTTTTGGAACCGTCTGCATTGACAACGCCGTCCGGCGTGAATCCGGCAAACGGAACGCTTGTCGAGCCACCGAACAGAGGGTCAGTCCGGTTGGATGCTGCGTCCAGCGGCCAGAAGTCATTTGTGAAAATGTGCGTATGTGTTGTGGCTGCGCTGGGCGACGGGTGGAAGAAGCGATCCAGCTGGTCGATCGAACCGACAGAGCTGACAGTGGCGGAAGAGAGCGTATAGGTATCGCCGACCTGTGAGAATGTCAGATTGCTTCCGGAGTAGGTGTGCTTGCCGTTTGCGCTGCCGTCGCTGAAAAGCTTCGGCGCGACAAGCCATGGGTTATAAACGATATTTCCGTCGCTGTCGAGCGATTCAGCCAGCCCAAAAGTACAGCCGGACTGATCAAAACTGGAGATCGGAGTAGATGTGCCCCCATTTAAATAATACGTACTGTACTTGTTCAGGAAAACCCTGTCGAAGATGTAGCGGGACATGCCCGTGCCGCAGTTATCATTGCCGAATGCCAGCACGTCGCTGTAGGAAGTCCATGTCCGCTGGCCGTTGCGGCTTGTGCCATAGTTAGCCGGAATGTTGATGCCGGTGGTGCCGCTCATCCAGCGGCCGCTCGAATTCTTGCCGCTTGTGATGTCGTAATCATAGAAGGTTGCCGGAAGCGACTGCGATGACGTATCACAATCATAGATCAGACGGATAACGGTATTGTCTGTGACGTAGATCAGGTTATCGCCCGTAATGCCGGAGCGGTTCGTGAAATGAATGTTCGTTCCATAAACATCCCAGTCGGCCGGATCCGTACTGTTGGCATCCTTACCGGATCGCAGGACCCAGATCGCCTTGAGCGTGTAATTGGAATTTTCGCTCAGCTTATTGATGTACGACGGATTTGGTGCTTTGATGTACTCAAATTCATTCGGCGTGTACATCTCCGTCAGCACATTCTCTGTTTTCACACGGTATAGGTCCGTTGCGTTTCCGGCGTTTTTATTTGTCGTACCGCCAGCAGGCTCCAGATAGATTTCCTTTGTCTTATTGAGTTGATTGTTTTTCGGAAGAACGCCGCCGCTCGTATCAAAGACCTTCAGCGCTTTGTCGCCGCTTGTGGAAAAGCGTGGGATATAGGCGTAATACTGCACCTGATAGTGCGGATTTGCCGTTGTGGCCAACACGGCGATCGTGCCGCTCTGGATCTCGGCATGGATCACGGGCATGTCCTCATCAGGGGCGATGGTGACGCGCTCCAGCTCCTGAAGCGCCTGCGTGCCATCCTCCTGCATGACAGCCAGCGTGATGCCTGCGTCGGCCTCCGGTGCGGCCTCCGCCTGTTCGGTGAGGCTGCTGTAGAGCGGGGCAAGGACGTTTTTCTGTACGGTGATCTCCGCGGTTATGGTCATGCCGCTTGTGTCGAGCGCTTCGCCGGCCTGCGTGAGTGCGATTTGGCGCACGATCCACTGCGCAGCGTCGTCCTGCATGTTGGCGCGTGTCTGTTGGAGGTCATCCGCAGGCTGGACGCTCAGTTCCGTGCACTCCGCGAGTGGTGCGGGGCTTTCAACGGTCACGCGCATGGAAAGCTCGCTGTCGGCGTATGTAAATTCCAGCGTGCTGCCTGCCGTGGCATAGCAGCTTTCGGTATGCGTGTGCTCCTCGAGACCGCAGATGAGCGCGCCGCTCTCGTCATAGCACGCATCGCTGTGCGTGTGTTCTTCCCTGCCGCAGAGCAGTTCGCGCGCCTGCTGCGTGTAGCAAGCGTCTGTGTGTATATGCTCCGGGGTTGGGCATGTTCTTTCCATCGTAATAGCAGGCAAAATCAGTGCACAGATAGTGCAGAACGCCACGATAGAGCTCAAACCCATCAGCACCTTATGCCAGCGCTTATGAAAGCGGTGCTTCCTTATGTATTTCTCACCTTGTGGCAGATCATTCATGCTCATCTGCCACCACCTCCTATTCTACCGTTCCGAAATAAGTCAAAGGCCACACCCGGAACACGATTTTACCAACAAGCTGTTCTTCGGCAATGCAGCCGATTTCTGAATGACGGGAATCTACTGACGTGGAACGGTGGTCTCCCATGCAAAAATACCGGTTATCCGGCACCTGATACGGAAAGTCAACATTGGCATCGCCAAAAGACTTTTCAGTTAGGTACGGTTCATCCAAGGGCTTTCCGTCCACGGAAACGTTTCCAGACTCGTCAATATCGACCCATTGCCCCGGACCGGCGATTACCCGTTTCACCAATATTTTATTGCCTATATAAAAAGCAACCAAATCGCCTTGCTCAATCGTCGATCCTTTCAGTGAAACTACAATGTCTCCCTCGTTGAGTGTGGGCGTCATGGAAGAACCATAGATTTTCAAAACCGGAAGCCAGATTGTTGCCACCAGAACAGCCAAAGCTGCAACAACAATCAATGTATATATCGTGCTCCGCAGAACGCTATTGTATCGCTTGCGGTACCGCACTCGCTTTATTTCCGCCTCCAGCAACTCTTGGCTTGGCATCTCAATTTGTTTATTCCGTTTCATAGCTGTTTGTCTTTCTCTCGAGCGGATAACTGTGAGAATAACTGACGCAGCTCTGCATGCTCATTTGTAATCGAAGTAATCTTTGCCGACACAGCGTCCCAATATGCCTGAGACTCTGCCTTTGCTTTTTTCAGCATTTCGTCGCATTGCTTTTGCGCAGCAGTTGTAGCATCCTCTGCTTGCTTTTGTGCATCCGCAACGATTTGCAACGCTTTTTCCTGACTTTCTTTTTCACGCTGCGCACAAATTACTTGTTGGTGCTGGCTCAACCGCACAATGTTCTCAGTATACTGTTGACAGGCCCGTTCAGCTGCTTGAAATATACCGTTCAGCTGTAGAGAAGCCTCTGCAATAGAACCAGCTTGGTCAATGCAAATCGCTTTATCTGCCAAAGCATCTTGTGCAGCTTGAAGCTGCTCGCGCAAGCGCTGATTTTCCCGGCTTTGTTCCAAAAGGAGATTCAGTAGGTCGCCGCGTCCCAACCTTCTCAATTCTTTTTCTGTCAACACAATCCCTCATTCCGTGTCCATTCCTCAAAAAAGGAACGGCAATTGAATGTACTGCCGTTCCCTTACCAACTTCATCACGACTGTACACTTAATAAATCATCATGCTACATAGCACAAGTGTTTCTTATCCAAATAAAGGGCATAATTTACATGTCCTAAAGTTATCTGTTTCGTGAGTTTTAACCATTTTTTGTTCAGAACTATTATACTTTTTGCATTTCCAAAAGTCAATATTCTATTGGCAAAAACCGTTTGCAATTTACAGAAAACGACATCATTATACACTACCAACCCTAATTGTTCGATTTTTTACGGTGTTCTGCGCCGGTGCTGATAATGTAGATGCCTGTTTAAAAATTATATCAACACTGCATCTGCCTGCATCGCTCAAATATCAAAGGAAAAAGGAATATATGCGCGATTGCAAAAAGCAAAGACCACAGGATTTAACCACCTGTGACCTTTTGCTATGCAATCATCGATTTTTGTGATATAGTATGAGCGTTTAGTATTTCAACGCATAGCAACTAAACTTACAGAATGGCACCCTTATGGTTTTAGACAACAGCCGGGTATCGCATCCTGCTAATAAAAGGGGAAATTATGATGAACAAGTGGTCAAAGAGATTCATTGGCATCGGTATTCTCTGCTTACTGGCCGCATTCTGCTTAACTGCGTATAACATTTGGAGTGATGCACGGGCTGGTGAAACCGCAGATTCCGCATTACAGCAAATGAAGCAGCTTCAGGATAATACTGTGCAAGATACAGTGAACCCCTCCGAGGAAGAAATTCCAGATTATATTCTGAATCCGGAAATGGATATGCCTACGCAGAACATAGATGGTCAGGATTATATTGGCACGTTAGTGATTGAGTCTTTAGGACTCTCTCTCCCTATCATCAGCGAGTGGAGTTACCCAAGATTGCGAATTGCACCATGCCGGTACGCTGGCTCTGCTTATTTGGACAACATGGTCATTGCGGCACATAACTATAAAAGCCACTTTGGCCATCTCAAAAATCTTTCCCAAGGGGACACAGTTACTTTTACAGACATAGATGGGAATATTTTTAATTACCAAGTAGTAGAAATCGAAACGTTGCACCCGTATTCCATTCAGGAAATGAACAGTGGGGATTGGGATCTGACACTTTTCACCTGTACAATTGGAGGTCAGGCCCGTGTAACGATTCGTTGTGCGTGTGTTGAAAACGACTCCCCATAGTCTCTCAGCATAATGCCTTCCTTTGAGCTTTCTACTCCTTTTTCATATTTAAAATGAGGGTAAAATGAGGGAAACAATGAAAAATGCGTAAAGAAATTAGAATTTCACTGCTGATCTGGGCAGTATTTGAAATCATTGCGGTGGTGCTTTGGCTGACACAGGAGAACTTGTTCTACCTGCTGAATTTCAGCTACATCGGAACATGCCTTTCCATCGGTTTATGGCTATACGGGGCAAATATCCGATACGCACGCCATGCAGTCCAATTGGCGGTTGGCCTTTATATGCTTGTGTATCTGGGAATTCTCTCCCGCGAAAACATGCAGATTGAAGGCTTTTGGTACTACCTGTTTTCCGGCGTTTTTGAGGCGGCTACCATTCACTATGCCGTAGCCAAGATTTTCGGTCCGTTGATTTTCGGGCGGGGCTGGTGCGGCTATGCCTGCTGGACAGCGATGGTGTTGGATTTTCTGCCATACAAGCAGCCGCAAACACCGCCGAAAGAAAAGCTGCGGTCATTACGCTATGTGATATTTGTTTTGTCCTTCGTCCTGGTGGCGGGACTGTTTCTGGCGCGCATTGCAAACCTGGAGCAGATCATGTTCTGGCTCTTCCTTGCAGGTAACGCACTATATTATATCGCTGGCATTGCTTTGGGCTGCGCATTGAAAGACAACCGTGCTTTCTGTAAATATTTATGTCCCATCACGGTATTTCTCAAACCGATGAGCTACTTTTCACTTTTGCGTGTCCACTGCGATGAAGATAAATGCGTCCACTGCGGAAAGTGTCTGCGGGTCTGCCCTATGAACGTAGAGGTCAATAAAGAGGCCCGCAGCAGGAAGAATGGAACAGAATGCATTCTCTGTTATGAATGTACAAAGATTTGCCCCGCAAAGGCACTACATTGATTTTCCTTCTCCTTGTTTCGCAAGGAAGCAGGAACTGGCGCGGTAAGACTGAGAGAATAGATATTTCCCGAGTCGTTGCAGCACATGCCCGTCTCTGGCGATATCTGTAATCTTTCAAAAACCAAGGCCAGGTAAATATCGTGGAATAGATTGTGATAAGCATAAAACCGCAAGGCATCGGTGTATAATCCATGCCTTGCGGGATTTTGTTTTATAGAGGTGATTTGCATTGAAGCCTGAGAGAAAAACAATTTGCAGTTCTAACTCCGTTTCGGTGCCGGAAGCTCTGCAAACCTGACGGTCGACACACTCGAGCACGGCTCTGTTTCAGCCAAAGCCAGCAATTCCCGTTCCCAACGGCAATAGGTTGCTGCTATTGATTTCTTTTTGTCTGCACCACGCCCGCACTGACAGGCCGCTGCTGCGGCAGTCCTGTATTCGTGCCGCCCACTCCTGCAGCTTTACACGGTATTTCAACTCTGCGCTTGTCATCCCCTTACCTCCAATATGACAGTAACGGAACGTTTCGCAACGTCCCGTTACTATTGTCCATCACGCTCTCTCTGCTCATTGCAGTCACAAGGCTCATCTCCAACGTTGAAAGG
>OGEZ01001252.1_pt1 | contig 13695 bp, 17 predicted proteins | sample 1570831 | NCBI WGS metagenome assembly OGEZ01 (sample SAMEA2582059, study PRJEB24529) | metagenome | biome: Human gut stool | place: China | collected 2011
CTGGCCCGCACCGCATACCGCCCGGCTCGGTAGCAGTGGAATGCGTTGGAAACGTAAACGATGGGGGTATCGGCGCTGTAGCCGCGCTCTTTTAAAATATCCAGCGAGAAAGCAAAGTTCTCCTCGGTGGAGGTGGACTTGTTTTCGGCCAAAACGCGGTCAGCGGGCAGACCTTTTTCAATCAGGTAATCCCGCATGGCCTGGCCTTCGGGAATCCATTCGTCCCTACCCTGCCCGCCGCTGGTGACGATGAGCAGGTCGGGGTGTTCCGCCGCGTACTCATAGGCTTTATCCAGCCGGTAGCGAAGCAGCATGCTGGGCTTATCCTTGCGCAGGCCCGCACCCAGCACGATCATGACCTGCTCCTGCCCGGTGGGCGGGTTGGCGTAACCGCTGACGGCCACAAAGTCAATTAAGGCCAGATATACAACCAGCAAAACGCCCAGCACGATGCCTACAACGCGCCCGGCCCCGGTGTGGAGCCAACCCGCCAGTGGTTTATGCCAGATGGCGCAGGCCGTGATGGCAGCCGTCAGCACCCAGACCATCAGGTTGCCCATGTTGAAGTTGCTTAAAAACACCAGCATGAGCGAATAGGCGACCAGCGCTGCGGCCAGAATCCATAAGAGAAGGATGCCCATCTTACTTGCAGATCTCATCGTACACGCCGCAGCCGGCTGCGCAGTAGTCAACATCCAGCGCCTTGCAGACGGTATCGGCGATGGTGGCAAAGCTGTAGCGGGTGTGCAGGTTCACGCCTGGCTTGATCTCACTGCCATACACCAGGAATGGCACATGCTCGCGGGTGTGGTCGGTGGTCTTAGTGTAGCTGGGGTCACAGCCGTGATCTGCCGTGACCATCAGGATGTCCTCAGGGCGCATCTTGGCCATGAATTGGGGCAGCCAATCGTTGAACTCGGCGGCAGCGGCAGCATAACCGGCTACATCGCGGCGGTGGCCGTACAGCATGTCGAAGTCGACGAGGTTGACGAAGGCCAGGCCCTCAAAGTCGCGGTCGGCCAGATCCAGCGTGACCTGCAGGCCCTCAGTGTTTCCGCTGGTGCGGATGGTCTCGCCGATGCCCTTCCCGGCAAAAATGTCGTGGATCTTGCCCACACCAATGGTGGACTTGCCGGCAGCCTGGATAGCGTCCAGCATCGTATCACGCGGCGGCACCAGGCTGTAGTCGTGGCGACGCGGGGTGCGGGTGAAGTTGGCGGAGCAATCGCCCACAAACGGGCGGGCGATGACGCGGCCTACGCCGTATTTGCCCACCAGCAGCTCACGGGCCTGGGCACAAATTTCATAGAGCTTTTCAACGGGGACGATGGCCTCGTTGGCGGCGATCTGGAACACGCTGTCGGCGGAGGTATAGACGATCAGCGCACCGGTCTTCATGTGCTCCTCGCCGTAATCGCGGATGACCTCAGTGCCGGAATAAGGCTTGTTGCACAGCACCTGAAAGCCGGTCTTGGCAGTGAAAGCGTCCAGCAGGTCTTTCGGAAAACCGTTCGGGAAGGTGGGCAGCGGGTCGGCACTCAGCAGACCGGCAATCTCCCAGTGGCCGATGGTGGTATCCTTGCCGGCGCTGGCCTCACGGAGGCGGGCAAAGCTGCCGATAGGCTCGGCCACGGGGGTGCCGCAGGTCACACCGTCCAGGTTGAACATGCCCAGCTTGGCCAGATTGTCGCCCTTAAAATTGGGGTGGCCGGCAATGGCGCCCAGGGTGTTGGTGCCTGCATCGCCAAACTGTGGGGCGTCCGGCTCAGCGCCGACGCCGAAGCTATCGAGAACGATCAAAAAAACACGTTTTGCCATAGGTTGTCTCCTGTCTGTATCATAAACATTGTGTGCGTTGAATACGTAGAATATACCTATTTAAGATTATACCCTATTTTGGGAGGATTGTAAACAGAAAGCCCGTCCTGTGCAGCGGAAACGTGAGCAATATTTGCACAGTAAAACATGTGTAAAGTGGATTTGCGTACTTGTACAAAAGCGGAAATGTGTAGTATAATAGCTTCGATTAATGTTCAGATTTCTTCAATGGAGGTCATGATATATGCGTAAAACAAAAATTGTCTGTACGATGGGCCCTTCTACCGAAAAGCCGGGTATTCTGCGCCAGCTGATGGAGAATGGCATGAACGTTGCCCGTTTCAACTTTTCCCACGGTGATTACGAGGAGCACAAGGGGCGTTTTAACGCCCTGCGCGCCCTGAGCAAAGAGCTGGACCTGCCAGTTGCTGCCATGCTGGATACCAAAGGCCCTGAGATCCGCTTGGGCACCTTCAAGAACGGCGTGGAGAAGCTGGTCACCGGCCAGAAGTTCACCCTGACTTCCCGGGAGGTCGAGGGCACCAACGAGATCTGCTCTGTCTCCTACAAAGAGCTGCCCCGCGACGTTGCCGCTGGCGGCCGTATCATGCTGGACGACGGTCTGATCGAGCTGGGTATCGACGAAGTGAGCGACACCGACATCGTCTGCACCGTCAAGAACGATGGCACCATCAAGACTAAGAAGGGTGTCAACGTCCCCGGTGTGCACCTGTCCATGCCCTACATGAGCAACCGCGACCGCAACGATATTCTGTTCGGTATCGAGCAGGGCTTCGATCTGATTTCTGCCAGCTTCGTGCGCAACGCCCAGGACATCATGGAAATTCGCCACCTGCTGGACGAGCACAACAGCAACATCCGCATCATCGCCAAGATCGAGAACCAGGAGGGCATCGATAACATCGACGAGATCCTGACTGTGGCTGACGGCATCATGGTTGCCCGCGGCGATATGGGCGTTGAGATCGACTTTGCCGAGATCCCCTCCATCCAGAAGAACCTGATCGACCGTGCCATGAGCGCCGGTAAGATCTGCATTACCGCTACCCAGATGCTGGATTCCATGATCGTGAACCCGCGCCCCACCCGTGCTGAGATCACCGACGTTGCCAACGCTATTTATGACGGCACCGGCGCGGTCATGCTGTCTGGCGAGACCGCTGCAGGCAAGTATCCCGTCGAGGCCCTGAAGGCTATGGCCACCATCGCCGAGGCTACCGAGTCCGACTCCAACTTTGATTCCCTGGTTCACCACACCCGCGGTGAGAACAGCCGCCTGTCCGTCAGCGCTGCTGTGGGCCACGCTGCCTGCACCACTGCCAACGATATTGGGGCTACCGCTATTATCACCGCCTCCAAGAGCGGCGAGACCGCCCGCCTGCTGAGCCGCTTCCGCCCGGATGCTCAGATCATCGCCTGCGTGCTGGATGAGACCACTCGCCGCCAGCTGAACGTCTACCGCGGCGTGACCCCCTTGCTGATGAACTATGCCCACTCTACCGACGAGCTGATCAGCATGTCGGTTGAAAATGCCAAGGGCGCTGGTTTGATCCAGGACGGCGATCTGGTCGTTGTCACCGCCGGTGTTCCGGTTGGCGTTTCCGGTACTACCAACATGATTAAGGTCCACATGGTCGGTGACAGCCTGCTGGCTGGTGTCGGTATCGGCAGCCGCAACGCTAAGGGCGAAGTCTGCGTCTGCCGCAGCGCAGCCGAGGCTGCCAAGAAGTTCAAGCCCGGTCAGATCCTGGTCGTGCCTTTCACCACCAACGATGAGCTGCCGTTCATCCGCGAGGCCGCCGGTGTCATCACCGAGGAAGCCGGTGCCAACAGCCATTCCGCTATCGTTGGCCTGACCTTGAACAAGGCCGTTATCGTGGGCGCTACCAACGCTACCCGTACACTGAAAGACGGTATGGTCATCTCGATGGACTGCATCCGCGGCACTGTCCAGCTGATGGCTAACTAAGGAGCAGATGATGGAACGCATTGCGAGTTTCTGCGTGGATCACACCAAATTGCAGCCGGGTATGTACCTTTCCCGTCAGGACGGCGCAAACGGTGAGATTTTGACCTGGGATATCCGCATGAAGCAGCCCAATAAGGGCAGTTATCTTTCCCCCGCTGCCGCCCACACGCTGGAACACCTGTTTGCGACTTATGCCCGCAACAGCAAGTACAGCAGCGGCGTGGTCTATGTCGGCCCGATGGGCTGCCTGACCGGCTTTTATCTGCTGACGACCGGCCTGACACCGGCCGAGGCCCTGGACCTAACCCGCAGCGCTTTTGCCTGGATGGCTGAGTACGAGGGCGAGATCCCCGGTGCTTCGGCAGTGGAATGTGGCAACTATCTGATGATGGACCCCATTGCCGCCAAAGCCGAGGCCGCCGCCATGCTGCCGGTGCTGGAAAAACTGGACGCTGACCAGCTGCATTATTGATAACTGAGACATAAAAATCCCGCCGCACGATTTCGTGCGGCGGGCTTTTTGCTTTATGTAAGGGAAAATCAAATCAGAGCAGCAGTGATCAAAGCCATCTTGTAGACTTCCTCGGCATTGCAGCCACGGGACAGGTCATTGATGGGCGCGTTCAGACCTTGCAGGATGGGGCCGTAAGCCTCAAAGCCGCCCAGACGCTGGGCAATCTTGTAGCCGATGTTGCCGGCGTTGATGTTGGGGAAGATGAAGGTATTGGCGTAACCGGCAACCTTGGAGCCGGGAGCCTTCAGCTGGCCGACCTCGGGTGCAACGGCGGCGTCGAACTGCAGCTCGCCGTCGACCTTCAGCTCGGGATGTGCCTCCTGGACGCGGGCGGTAGCATTGCGCATCTTGTCGACGGTCTCGCCCTTGCCGGAACCCTTGGTGGAGTAGGACAGCAGAGCAACGCGGGGATCAATGCCGAAGACCTCAGCGGTGTGTGCGGTCTCAACAGTGGACTCAACGATCTCGTCCTCAGAAGGATCGATGTTGATGGCGCAGTCACCCATGGCAATGCTCTCGTCGCCGCGCATCAGGATGAAGCAGGAGCTGACGGACTTGATGCCGGGCTTGCACTTGATCAGCTGCAGAGCGGGACGGACGGTGTCGGCGGTGGAGTAGGTAGCGCCGCCCAGGCAGTCAGCCTTGCCCATCTTGACCAGCATGGTGCCGAAGTAGTTGCCCTTGGACAGAGCGGCACGGCACTGCTCGTCGGTCATCTTGCCCTTGCGCAGCTCGACCATCTTGGCGACCATAGCGTCAAATTCAGGATAAGCGGTAGGATCGATGATCTCGGCACCAGTGATGTCAAAATTGTCTTCAGCGGCGGCCTTTTTAACAGCCTCAGGCTCACCCAGCAGGATGACTTTCAGGGTCTTGCCTGCCAGCAGACGGCTGGCGGCGGAAAGGATGCGAGCGTCGGTGCCCTCGGTAAAGACGATGGACTTCGGCTCGGCCTGCAGTTTCTTTTCAAAATTTTCAAAAATGGACATACAAACTTCCTCCATATTTTAGCGCAGAACAACCACTGCGCAACACTTACACAATAATTATAGCACCCAAAACAGGCTTTGCAAAGGAAATGCGCGATTACTGCGGCAAGTGGGCAAAATACGTTCGCCGTTGGCTAAAATGACAAAATACTTCACAAAGTTAATTATATATCAAGCCACATTGACGAAAAAATATCAAATTCGACCCGCCAACAGCCAGCACCCTGCCGCCAGCTGTGCCACCAAAATCAGCGGCATGCCGACCACAAAGTACCAATGGCGAGTCTTATGATGGAACAGGTACATGCTTAAAAGCGCACCCACACTGCCGCCAACGAGGGCTGCCGCAAACAGGGTACGCTCCGGGATGCGCCACAGGTGCCGTCTGGCACGGCGCTTATCCTCTGCCATCAGAAACAACGACAGTAGATTGATGATGACCAGATACACAAACAAAATTTTCATGACACCATTATATCATAAATCTCAAAAATATGGTAGAATACAAAATAAAAGTATAAAAGTGGGGACGCAACGATGAAACGTATTTTTGTTACCGGTGCAGGTGGCTTTGTGGGCGCGCGTGCCTGCCGTTTTTTGCAGGGAAACTATGAGGTGCTGACCCTGCCCAAGGGCTGGATGACCAGCTGCACCGAACTGCAGCTGATGCAGAGTATTGCTGAGGCGCAGCCGGACGTGATCCTGCACACAGCGGCCATCTCTGATACCGGCTACACGGAGCAGCACCCGGAGGAAGCCTACCGTGCCAATGTGGAGCTGCCGCTTTGGCTGGCGCGCGCCGCCGCGCAGTGTGGGGCAAGGCTGGTGGGCTTCAGCTCTGACCAAGTCTACGCCGGCGTGCAGCAGCCCGGCTCACTGCCGGAAACGATGGAACTCTCCCCTGCCAACGTCTACGGCCGTCAGAAACTGGAAATGGAGCAACGCATGTTGGATGCCTGCCCGGACACAGTATTGCTGCGTGCAACCTGGATGTACGACCTGCCCAGCTATGGACTACCCATCCGGGGCAACCTGCCGCTGAACCTGATAAAAGCGACGATGTATGGAGAAAAACTGCGCTTCTCTAACCGTGACTGCCGTGGCATCACCTACGTGCGGCAGGCGGTAGAAAACCTGGTGCCTGCCGCCGACCTGCCCGGCGGCGTATACAATTACGGCAGCGAAAACAGAGAGGATATGGTGACGACCGCTTTAGCCTTTGCTGAGGCTTTGCGGCTGCCGGATGTAGATAACCTGATAGAAGCAGTGGACTGGCAGCGGAATCTAGCGATGGATTGCGGAAAACTGCGCGGATATGGGATAAGGTTTGATACCACGCAGGAGGGCATTTACCATTGCTTGAATGACTACGGCGTTGCGGATTTATAACTTAGTATAAAAGAATCGGGTAAAGTGTCTGTCCCCCGCAGGCTGAGCGACAGCCCGTAGGACTGTCGCTCCCGACACTGCGGCATCGCCGCCCTGTTCGGCTCTTCATCAGACTTAGCCATAAACAAAGGCCCTCTTGCCGGGACACGGCAAGGGGGCCTTTGTTTATGGAGCTGATGGGAGTCGAACCCATGTCCGAAAAGAAATTGGTTAGAGTATCTCCGGGCGCAGTATGTTTATTGGATTTCCCTTGGTGCGGGCGAGCATACACGCACTACACCTTGGTAGCTTCGTTAATACCTGACGGGCGGCCAAGCTCAAGCCCGTTCATGTTCAGTACCTAATCGACGCCCTGACCCTGCACGGTACTGATGCAGGCAGAACGGTCGCGCCTAATTAGGCAGCGACGGCAACAGAATAATCGTTGTCAGTTAATTTAAATTTGGCGCTTTTATCGTGGTGCACCGCCACGGCCCGCTGCTCACGCCTCTCTCCCCCCGTCGAAACCTTTACAGCCCCGCATATTCGGTAGGGCAACGCCCCACCGGGAAGGTTAGCTTGAAACAGACTTTTTGCTGCCTTTACCGGGATTTCAGCGCACGCTCGATATCACGCTTGGCATCGCGTGCGGCAGCAGTGGCACGCTTGTCATACAATTTTTTACCCTTGCACAAGCCCAGTTCCAGCTTGACACGCCCCTTTTTAAAGTAGAGCGAAAGCGGAACCAGCGTGTAACCTTGCAGCTTGATCTGCTGCCCCAGGCGGCGGATCTCGCTTTTATGGGCCAGCAAACGGCGGGGACGGCGCGGATCTTTGTTAAAGATGTTGCCGTGGTCGTAGGGGCTGATGTGCATGCCCTTTACGATCAACTCGCCGTCGTCAATGTCGGCCCAGGAGTCTTTCAGGTTGGCTCCGCCGGCACGCAGGCTTTTGACCTCGGTGCCGACAAGCTCGATGCCTGTTTCCAGGGCTTCCACCACAAAGTACTCGTGGCGGGCCTCACGGTTCAGGGCAATCACCTTTTTGCCGGATTTTTCCTCAGCCATGAAGCTCACCTCTTTTCTCTCTGGCGGGATTTAAAGTATAGCGCGTCTATGCAAAAAAGTCAAGCGCATCCTGTCACAACTCACCGCGGCCCTGCATAGCGCGGTACAGGGTGGTCTCGTCGGCATATTCCAGGCTGGAACCTACCGGCAGACCGTAAGCCAGGCGGGTGGTCTTGATGCCCATCGGCTTGATGAGCTTGGCCAGATACATGGCGGTGGCTTCGCCCTCCACCGTCGGGCTGGTGGCCATGATGACCTCCTTTACGGTGTCGTTCAGGCGGGCCAACAGCTCTTTGATACAAAGTTGCTCGGCACCGATGCCGTCCATGGGCGAGATCAGGCCGTGCAGTACGTGATACAGGCCGTTGTACTCGTGGGTGCGCTCAATGGATTTGATGTCGCGCGGGCTTTCCACCACGCAGATCACGCTGCGGTCGCGCTTTTGGGAAAGGCAGATCTTGCAGATTTCGCCTGCGGTATAGTCCTGGCAGATGCGGCAGCGGTGCAGATCCTTTTTGGCATGTTCAATGGCTTGGGCCAGTTCCATGGCCTGTTCGTTAGACATGCCCATGATCTCGTAGGCCATGCGGGTGGCGCCTTTGCGGCCGATGCCGGGAAACCGGGCAAACTGATCCACCAGATTTTCCAGCGGCTCTAAATTCTGCGGCATAGATACGGCCTCTTAGCCCAGACCGGGAATGTTCAGCCCGCCGGTCATCTTGGCCATTTCCTCCTCGGACTCCTTGTCAACGGCCGCAACAGCGCTGTTGACGGCGGCGGCAATGAGGTCTTCCAGCATTTCGATATCCTCGGGGTCAACGGCCTCGGGCTTGATCTTGACAGCGGTGATCTCGTGCTTGCCGGTCATGGTAACGGTGACCATCTCGCCGCTGGCGGTACCGGTGTACTCTTTGGCTTCCAGCTCCTCCTGCTTGGCGCGGATCTCGTCCTGCATTTTCTGGACCTGGCGCATCATGGCGTTGGGATCGGGGCGGCCGTAGCCTTTGGGCAGTCTTGCTTTCATGGATATATCCTCCAAATCTTATTTGTCTTCAATTTTAATATCAACACCGAGGGCCTGCATGTTTTTCAGCGTTTGGTCGATGGAGACAGCAGGCGTATCGGAAGTGTTGTCTTTGAGCTCCTCATAGGGGCCGATGTTGCAGCGGATGTGGGAAACACGGTAGATGGATTCTTTCAGCTTTTTGCTGACCTCGCGGTTGTTGCGGATGTAATCGCGGAAAGCATCGCTGCACTCAAACAGCACGCGGCGGCCATCGTAGTAAGCGCGGGTGTTGCGCAGAAAAGAGATCAGCATTGCGTCGGTCTCTTCCAGATCAGCCAGTACATTGGGCCAATATATGAACGGCTCCAGCGGGCCCGCCTCTTTGGGCGGCTCCCGTTTGCGGGCTGCAGGCTGTGTAGCAGCAGGTGCGGCGGGGGCAGGCGTAGGCTGCGGAATTGGCGGCAGCTCCGGCTGCAAAAATTCCGGGTCCGGCGGCAGCGGCGGGTCGTCCGTCTGGATGGGTGGGACGGCAGGCTGCTGTACCGGCGGTGCAACAGCGGATGCAGGTGCCGACACGGGAGCTGAAGTGAACGGCTGCGGCGCTGCGGCTGCCACCGGCTGGCTGGCAGCCGGTGCTTGCATAGTGGCAGTTGCCATGGGCTGCGTCAAAGAGAAAACAGCCAGTTCCAGCTCAATGCGCTGGTCAGTGCCGCGGCTCATTTTTTCCAGCGCGGAACCAAAGACGTTGATAGCGCGGATGGCGTCTGCCTGCGGGAAATCCTTGCGCTGCAGATAAGCGGCCTCTTCTTCGGGTGAGGTGCCTGTCAGCAGCGAGGTGCCGCCCGGCAGGGCACAGAGCATCAGGTTGCGGTAATGACCCGCCAGCTCCATGCAAAGGCGGCGCATGTCCACGCTTTGCTGGCGCAGGGCGGAAATTTTTTCCAGCGCGGCAACGGAATCCCGGGCGGCGATGGCATCGCTGATCTCGAACAGATACCCGCGGTCGGTCACACCGGCCATGCGGCGGACCAAAGCCTCGTCGACCTTATTGTCCACACCGGCGCAGGTGTCCAGAATAGATAGCGCGTCACGCATGGCACCATCGGCCAGGCGGCCAATCAGCTGGGCAGCGTTGGGGTCTAGGTCGATCTTCTCCTGTTCGGCCACATAGCGCAGACGCCCGGCAATGTCGTCAGCCGTGATGCGCGCAAAATCATACCGCTGGCAGCGGCTTAAGATCGTGACCGGGACTTTCTGTACCTCGGTGGTGGCCAGGATGAAGATGACGTGCTCGGGCGGCTCCTCCATGGTTTTCAGCAGGGCGTTGAAGGCCTGCGTGGAAAGCATGTGGACCTCGTCGATGATATACACTTTATAGCGGCAGACCGAGGGCAGATAGGCAACCTCGTCGCGCAGGTCGCGGATGTCATCAACACCGTTGTTGGAGGCTGCGTCCATCTCGACAATATCCATGATGGCACCGGAGTCGATGCCCTTGCAGACTTCGCACTGGCAGCATGGGTCCGGGCTGGAATGGTCCAGACAGTTGACCGCTTTGGCAAAAATTTTTGCGCAGGTGGTTTTGCCCGTGCCGCGGGTGCCGGTAAAAAGGTAGGCGTGGCCGATGCGCCCGGCGGCGATCTGGTTTTGCAAAGCTGTTACGATCGGAGCCTGGCCGACGACATCCGCAAAACGCTGCGGACGCCACTTGCGGTACAGTGCGCGGTACATCAAAGCCACCTCCCTGCAAAAACAGTAAAAAGGCGGGCAGAGCACGCGGCTGCGCTGCTTGGCGTACAGATGCAGGCTTGCCGCGGCACTGTGCAAACGCTGCTTAATGCTGCTCGGTTCCCCGCCTGACATGGTTCACAGGCTGCCCACGCACGGGGCCTGCATCTGTACGCGAAACAGCGCAATTCAGCCCTGTCCGCTTTTAGTATTGTACAATATTTTCAGGATAAATGCAAGGGGTATTTTATTGTCCCAAGGCTTTCCTAGAGTTTTATAATCCTGACAAAGGCCGAAAGACCTTGAACCTGACCGAAAAGTACAAAAAAACAGAGTGCTGGCAGTAAAGAAATTAAAAAAAGGAAGCCCAGCGGAAAGAGAGAAAAGAAATGTTGTATCAGGTTATTGGCGTTGAGCGCAAAACTGGTGACTTCACCCCGAAAGACGAGCCCGACAAGAAAATCCACTATGATAACATCGTGTTCCACTGCGTGACCCTCAAGCGGCTTGTTGGCTGTGCCGGCCAAAAAGCGGAACAGTGCTCCATCAAGGTCGTGGATTCTGCCGACCTGCTCGGCTCGGTCGATGCTATGGAAGATCTGTCCAAGGTCATTGGCCATCAGTTCGACTTTGATGTTGGCTTTGGCAAAATCAAAAGTTGGGAGCTTGTGAAGTGATTCCCGCCCCACCAGAAAACGCCCAGCCGCCACCATGTAAATAGCTTCCGTCAGACGCTCGCCTGACACTCCAAAGGCGCTACGTCCTTTGGAGTGTCAGTGTCAGTGTCAAAAGGCAAATAAAAAATGACAGTAAAAGGCGGTAGGAAAATGGGCAAGACACAATCCCCACCAAAAAAGCTAAGAAGTCGGCAGTGCATGTTTGTGCTGTACCCAGAAAGTCAAGAAACGGCCATCAAGTACGCGCAAGAAAATTTCCCGTGTGCCTGGGCTTTGCACGATAAGGACGTACACACCGAAAAGGCATATCAAGCCTACATTGAGAAAAACGGGGAGCCACCAGAGTGGCGGCCCGGTGACCTCAAAAAGCCGCATATCCATTTTGTGTGCAGTTTTCCCAATGCCCGGTACTTTTCCGGCATTGCCCGAGACCTGGGTGTCCCGGTCAACACCATCCGCAAGGTGAACAACCTGTACAAGGCTTACGTTTACTTGTGGCACATGCTCGACCCGGATAAATACCAGTACAGCAAAGACATAGTGGGAAGTCACGAATTTGAGGAACCCAGCGAACACGCCGGTATGACCCAAATGGAAGATGACCAGGTGCAGATCCTGCTGGATATGCCCACCTTCGACACATTCAACGAGCTTTGCCGCTGGGCCTATGAGCAAGGCTGCTGGGCCACATTCCGCAAAAACTATTCAATGTGGCGCGACCAGTTCCTAGAGCGGCAACGCATGCGGGAAATGGCGCAAAGCCTGCAAGAGCGCCTAGCCTTGCAAGAGCGTATTGCGGCGCTGGGTAACAGCCAAAAAGTCACCGATGTGGACGGCTTCGGCATTATGCCGGACAGTCTGAAAGGGAATTTCTAAAATGCGAGTTATTCAAAAGACTATCGTAGACTTCGATACAATAAACAGCTACGCGCGGACGCTGGAATTCCTCGGTAGCAAAAAAGCCGCAAGTGACCTGCGGAACATCAAGCAGGACATCTTATCCGCTTACGATAAGCAAGCACCAAACTATAGTGCCCTTATCGTCAACTACGAGGATAAAACCTGCACAGTTTCCGCTATCCCCCATGACTACCAGTTGTAACGCAAGCCCCCAACAGCAAGCGATTACATACAAAATTTTGAAGAAAGGAGACGCAACCATGAATCCTACTTCTGTTGAAGCTGGCGCAGAGGTTGCAAAAAGTGCTATGGAAACCGTTATCGCCGCCATGTCTGATGTGTTCACCCTGTCTGGCACCGTCGTTACCGAGATCACTAAGCAGCCTATCCTGCTGTTCTGCCTGGCCGCTGGTCTGGTGCTCGTGGGTATCCACATCTTCTCTAGCCTGAAGAACGCCGCCCGCGGCTAATCGGGCAAGCCCAAAGGGGCCAGGACTTCGAGCCCTGGCCCCTTGTGTTGTTTCTACCGAAAGAGGTTTTATATATGAACGATACAGCATTGCCCCGTTATAGGTTCCTGTCCGGGTTTGATTTCTGCGTGGTAGACTATGAGCTTTACTGCTATCCGTGGTTGCCCTGTAGTAAAAAGCGGGTTCGTGCAGTTCTCCGGCAGTTTCGCAATAAAAAAGCCGCCATCACTGGCGGCTGAAATCAATATTTGTGGTGTGCATGCTTGTAGCTGAAAGTGTTGCGATATTTGGCCCAGTTGAACACCTTACCAAACAGGGCACGAACCGTGCAAACAAAGCCGATTACCGCAAAGAGCATCAGTAGTCCAAAAATCAGGTATGCAAGCATGCCCTGCAAGGTGGTCTCGTAGAACAAGCCGATACAGCCACGATACATAAGGCGCTCGAGGTAGTCCCAGCCCGTTTCGCTGATGATGAACTTCATTTTAAACATCCTTTCCGTTGGCCGTTACTAGCGGCGGCTCACTCTTCACGATGATTTATAAGGTAAGCCGCCCCGCGTTTGAGGTAAGGCCAGAAAAACCAGAGTGCAAAAGCAATCCAAGAAATGCGCATAAACAATGTGCAGATAGTTATAACCGTCGTCGCGTTCCATAAAGGCAGCAGCAGTAATGCAAGTGCACAAATTGCGATTAATCCTACATTGGAAAGAACCACTGTTATAATTGCTCTTTTCATCGACATCACCTCAATCAGATTATACAGGAGTTTCAAACTATGCGCAAGCGTATATTCTCAATTTTTCTTGCTGTTGCAATGATTTTCTGCATTATTCCTTTATCTGCCTATGCAGATGAGCACCAGCACACTTTTGAAAATAAACACGGCTATGATTTTTCAAATTTGCCCGAGGGGTATAGTATCCCTTGTAAAATTTATGAATCGCCTTGTTCTAGTGAATGTGGCTATTCGCTGTATTCTTGGGATGTATTCGGACTATCTGGTCAGTTTGTTGATAAAACTGGTACGTCTGGCCTTGTCGTTTATCGGCATTATCGTGAATGGTTCGAAAAAATATATGGTAGAAACGCCACTGCTAAAAAGTACGAAACCGGCGGCGGCTCTGCCGGTACTGGCGGCGCAGGCCGCAATCCTTCTGGCTATGTTA
>OGEZ01001256.1_pt1 | contig 13626 bp, 10 predicted proteins | sample 1570831 | NCBI WGS metagenome assembly OGEZ01 (sample SAMEA2582059, study PRJEB24529) | metagenome | biome: Human gut stool | place: China | collected 2011
CGCCTGTTTTAATGCCTGTGTCTTCATGATGTCTGTGTAGGCTGAGCCGTGGTCAAATGGGTTGATTCCCTGTTTTACACCTTCTTCATTTGTGTATACAATCATGTCGATTCCTTTTTCTTTTGCAATCTTATCTCTAAATTCGATCATTTCTTTGAATTTCCATGTTGTATCGATATGCATAAATGGGAACGGTGGCTTTTCCGGGTAAAATGCTTTCATTGCCAGATGCAGCATTACGGAACTGTCCTTTCCGATTGAGTAAAGCATAACTGGCTTTTCACATTCTGCTGCTACTTCTCTCATTATGTATATTGCTTCTGCTTCCAGTTCATCAAGATGTGATAATGTTCCCATCTCATTTCCTCCTTTAAAATGTTTTCTATGCTAATATTTGTTAGAATCTTTCATGTTTATCTCAATGGTCTTTGTCTCACCGTCCGGACTATCGACACGCCATATGCGGACATCGCCTTTTTCCTTGACAGAAAGCATGGAACCCATGCCTCCCATGTCAGCACCTAAGAAGTAAAGAATTGCTCCCGTGTGACATTCTTTTAAGCAGGCGGTACAGCCCCAGCAGTCTCTGATATTTCGAATATGTACCTTGCCGTCCTCGCCTTTTTTTAAGATTTTGGCCACCTCTACGAGCACATCCTTTTGGAGTTGAAGGTGACGAATTTGTTTTTGCAGTTCTTCGGACTCAAGGGCAAGACGCGTCACTTGCTTCTCAAGAAACTCGACTCTCTTGCAAGCGCGTTCAAAACGTTGCTCCTCATTTTCCGGTGAAACCGCCGTCGCTTTCGGAGGTTTTCGAATCGGTGACATGGCTGGCTCCGGTACATCGATTTGCGGCTTGGGAATTTCTTTATCCCAAGCATAAAGCGTTTGACGAGACACGGAAAACTCTCGAGCCACACTCATGACCGTACGATCAGACCGCCTCATGGCAAGTACGGCTCTGACCTTGGTTTCCCAAGAATATCGTTTGGCTTGCAGCTTAAGTTGCCCGCTGACGAGCTTTCGAGCTTTGGGATAAAACTGTTGAACCCAGTACTGCACCGTTCGCCGTGTTACGGGGTGGCCAAGCAAATTGATTACGGCAGATAGATCGCGCCTGTGCTCAATGTATGTTTTGGCAGCTTTTTTCTTCAGCTCAAGATCCCCTCTGTGCTTGGCGATCGCTTGGCCTGTTTTGTCTCTTTCCCGGAGCCATTGTCTCAGTAGATTGCGTGACGGGTATCCTAGAACACGAACAGTTTCTCGTTGCGAACGCAACTTGTCGTAGATCCGTAGCACCTTGTTGATTTCTTTTTGCGTGTACATAACCTGAACCTCATTTCGTTGATTTTTGGTCCAAGTTTTCGTCCGCATTCCCCAAAAGCGAAGCCACAAGCATCCAGCACGATTGAAGCATGGTGAGAGGAAGAGACACAAAAAGAAAACAGACAAGAAGAATGAGTGAAGAGGCCGATTATAGGCGTTGAATGCTCCGAGCACGGGTCAGACGTAAAAACCCGCACCGGCGAACCAGTGCGGGTTTGGGCTAATCAGAGATTCTCAGAGAGAAATCAGATTAGAACTTGTGACGCAGACCGACGTACAGGGAGTAGGTCGAGGGATCCCAATCAGCAGGGAAATCACCCTTGAGCTCCAATTGATCCTGCGAATAGGAGGCGACAGCATAAACATCGGTACGTTTGCTGAACGGGTAATCGTAACCGACGCTTACGACATAGCGCTTGAGATCCAAATCACCGGAGATACCGTAATCCTCAGCAAAATCTGTCATGCTGTCTGCCGCTTCAGCATCCACGTAGCCGACACCGAACATGGCTTTGCCGCCGGCAACCGGTGCGTCAGCAGTCAGGCTGATGCCATAACCCTTGACCTTGAAGAAATTACCAACTGTAAGCGCGTCGACTGTAGAGTAACCATTATCTTCAGCCCAGGCATTATATGCCTTGTTCATGTCATGGCCACCGATGAGATCCTTTGTGACGCCGCCCAGGGAGTTAAGCTTGACTTCGTCAAAATACTGGACACCCAAGTAAACCTTCGCAACTTCGAAGTTGTAGCTACCGCCGAGGGTTACAGTCAGGCTGTCATCAACGTTGTCGCGATTCTGGAAACGATTGTTGAGACCTGCGGTCTGGTAATTGATGGAGTCAACTGCGAAGTAGCCAGCAAACGGGCCGTTGTTGTAGGTGGCACCGATAGCATAGTAACGGTCATTCGAAGACTCGTTTTCGTTCTTGGAACCCATGCCGTACTGAGCAAACACCTTGAAGCCAGCAAAGTCAGGCGTTTCATAAGCAATCATGTTGTCCCACTGGCCGGCGGTCGACATCAGGTTGCTGACCTGAGCGGTGATACCACCCCAAGACGACGTACCGAAGGCGTTGATCATGCCGATCTTGGCCCAAGACGACTGACCGTTATTGATGGAGCCCAGACGCCCCATGGCGAAGCGACCAAAACTACCTTGAACGAAAAGGCTTGATTCACGGTTGAAGGCTACACCGTCGTCAACACCGCTATCCGACAGGATGCCGTTTTCAAGGATGAAGCCAACTGTCAGGCCGTTGCCAAGATCTTCTGTACCCTTAAAGCCGAAGCGGGAACCGGAAGCCTGACCTGATTTCATGGAGAAGGAGTCGGAATCGGAGGCTGAATACGTACCTGCCATCCCTAAATTGACTCCCTTTTCAAATTTGTCGACATCAACATGGTTGTACCCTAAGCCCGTATCCACGATACCGTAGAGCTGAACGTCAGCAGCCAGGGCGGAACCGGCAAAAGCACCGAGAACTGCAACTGCAGCCAAAGTCTTTTTCATTTTTAAATCTCCTAGTCTTAGAAAAGACTCGCAAGTTTTGAGTTTTTGCAAAAACCGCCGGACGGAACAAGAGTTGCGGACTCTTGCAAAGACGCAACTCAATCCGGCGGAGTCCTTGCAGGACAGGGACGATCATGGCACCGAAGAGAAATGGCTTACAAGGGAATGATAAAAGTCAATAGCATAGGGGGGGGGTAAACCCTAGGATAAATTACAACACTTAAGGTTGATGGCGAGAAAAATCCTTTTCTGAAGGACACAAAACCGCCTCGGTCGTAACCGAAGCGGTTTTCAACTAATCAATCAATCTCAGAAAGAGATCAGATTAGAACTTGTGGCGCATGCCGACCATGAAGGTATAGGCGCTGGGATTCCAATCCGTACCCTTGTTGTCACCCGTTCCTTCGATTTCGTCATCCATGTAGGACATGACGCCGTAGACGTTGGTGCGCTCGGAGAGCGGATAATCGTAACCGGCAGAAATCACCCAACGGGTGAAGTCATATTTGCCTTCGCCGTAATCCTTTTCGAAATCGGACTGTTCACCGTCAACATAGGCGGCAGCGGCCATCAGCTTGCCGCCGGCGAGCGGCGCGTCGGCACCGATCGTCACGCTGTAACCAGTGGCCTTGAGGTTGGCGGTAGAGAAATTCCCGTTGGTGTAGGGGCTCTTGCCGACAATGCCGCCAAGGCTGCTGAGTTTGGCTTCGTCAAAGTACTGAGCGCCGAAGTACAGCTTAGCCACTTCAAAGTCCCAGTTGCCGCCGAGGGTAACAGTCCAAGCGTCATCAACGTTCTGACCATTCAAGACACCAGCGGTCTTGTAGTTGGTGCTGTCAACAGCCAAATAAGCGGAAGCCGGACCGTTCTTGTAGGTGGCTGCAACACCATAGTAACGATCGGAACCGGATTCGTTTTCTACACCGTCGTCACCCATGCCGTACATGGCCGTCACCTGGAAGCCGGCGAACGAGGGGGTTTCATAGACGATGGAGTTGGCATAACGGGTCGAGGAGGCGAAAATGGCGCCAGCCTGAACAACGTAGTCGCCCCAGGACGTACCAAACGGCGTCAGCATGCCGATCTTGGAGAAGGAACCCTGACCCTGGTTGAAGGAACCGATACGGCCGAAAGCAACCTTACCGAAACCACCCTGCAGGAAGAGCATGGATTCACGATCGAAGAACGTGGCATTGTCAGCGCCCGTGTCAGCGGAGAAGCCGTTTTCAAGAACGAAACCAACCGTCAAACCATTGCCGAGATCTTCCGTACCCTTAAAACCAAAACGAGAGCCGGACTGCTGGCCGGACTTCATTTCAAAGGTATCCTTGTCGTCGTAGCCGATACCGTTGTGAAGATCCCCGTCAATGTGGGTGTAGTTAAAGCCCAAGTCAACGATACCGTAGAGCTGAACGTCAGCAGCGAGGGCGGAACCAGCGAAAGCGCCGAGCACTGCAACTGCAGCCAAAGTCTTTTTCATGATTTATTTCTCCTAGCACAGCGTTCTGTAAATAAAGCTAATAATTAAGATATGCGGTACAATGGGGGGCTTACCTATTACGGATACCTTCCCATGCCGCGTGGCCGCCCTATCAGCAATCGACTCGAACTTACTCCCGAGCAATTCGCAACCCTGAATCAAATAGCCAGTTCCCGTAGCGAGGAGCTCCGGCGAGTGCAGCGAGCCAAAGTTTTCCTCGCTGCCGCCGACGGGAAGCCGCAAAGAGAGATCGCCGCTTCGGCTGGTCTATCTGTCAGTGCGGTTGCTCGCATGCTTCGTAAAGCATTACAGATTGGACCGATGATGGCGCTCGACGATCTCAGGCGAAGCGGTCGCCCTGCGGTTATTGGAGTCGAGGCACGAACTTGGGTTAAGGAATTGGCGTGCACGCCGCCCAAGGAGTTGAGCGACGGCCCAACTCAAGCGCTTTGGTCAATGGATACGCTTGCTGCATACGTACGAAAGCACGCGAGCGAGAAGCCATTTGGGAGCGAGCTGGCGAAGGTTTCTAAATCAACCATTTGGTCGATTTTGGATAGCGACGAGATCAAGCCCCACCGCATCCGCTATTACCTTGAGAAGAAGGATCCGGATTTTTCCGTCAAGTGTTGCGAAGTTTTGCTCTTATACAAGCGCGTCGAGATGGAACTCGTCTTCAGGAATACCTTGGGAAATTCGTCGCAGCCGAACGGCGCAGTCTTCGTTTCGTACGACGAGAAGCCTGGTATTCAGGCAATTGGCAACGTACATCCGGATAGGAATCCGGTAGATGGGAATGGTTTTACTCGTCGCGACTATGAGTACAAACGTCACGGAACTTTGTCGCTTCTTGCCGGCATCGATTTGATTTCCGGCAAAGTTCACAGCCTGATTCGCGAACGCCACAAAAGCACTGACTTCATCGACTTTCTAAAGCTGATTGACGCGATTTACCCTGAAGACCGCGTGATATTCATGGTTCTTGACAATCACACCATTCACACGTCGCGCGAGACGCGAGCGTACCTGGATACCCGCAAAGGACGCTTCCAGTTAGTTTTTACGCCCAAGCATGCTTCATGGCTGAATTTGATTGAGGCGTTCTTCAGCAAGATGGCCCGTGTGAGCCTTCGCGGACTGAGAGTCAACTCGAAGGACGAGCTTCGGAGCCATATCGAACGCTGTACTAGATTAGTTCTAACCCGCTTCGACTTCGGTTGAGGCGGGTTTTGCATTTTCGTGGCACACCTGAGATTCCGGTCGTTGACGAGCCTACATAGGCGTTTTGCAAACTCTTCGGTCTGATCGAAGCCTGTACCTATATTCTCGGCACGCTATCAAACCCACGGCAATGCAGAAGCCTCGTTGCCGTATTGTGTTTCGCCACAAAAAAAATGGGAGCCTTGCGGCTCCCGAAAACCCACGAATCTGCATTCCGTGGGTCCTGTCGTGCTGAAGAATCTGAATTCGACAGCGGTGAGGAGAGAAACAATGATGAATCGCAGCAAGGTCGGACTTGAAGCTAGGAGCTTCAAGTCCGACGCTTGAATCAGAAGGCGTGAATCAGGCCGACCGTGGCGCTGTAGCGCGTGGCTTCAACAACTTGGTAGTCGTCCTGCGTCCAAGCGGCACCGAGATAGAGCGTCGTGCGCTTGCTCAGTTTGTCTTCCCAGCCGACCGTCACGTTGCAGCGATCGACTTCAAAGTCAGCAGCAACCTGAGTCGACGGTTCGGCATTCATGTAAGTCAGAGACAAACGCAAATTGCCACCCAATACCGGAGCATTGATACCGGTATTGATGCCAAAGCCCTGAAGGTCTTCGTTCTTGAATTCTTCACTGCCGACCTTGAACTTATTTTCGTCACCGAAGAAGCCCATGGAAAGCGGCATGTGGTCGAAATACACGCCCATCAGGAAGAGCTTGACGACTTCAAAGTCGTAAGCGCCGCCAGCCGAAACCACCAAACCGTCGTCCAGTTCCCGCTCGTCTGCAGTCAGGTTATACGACTTCCAATTGAAACGTTCGACGGCACCGGCCATATTGAACGGACCGTTTTTATAGCTCATACCTAAAGCGTAAAAACGATCGGTCGACGACTGGTTTTCGACTTCACCCTTGTCTTCGTCAACGTCGTAACCGCCCGAATACTGCAGATAGAGCTTAAGGCCAGCAAAGTCCGGAGTCGTATACATCGCCACATTGTCATAACGCAGCAGGTTGCCGGCAAACACGGCGTTGTAGCCGGGAATCGAGTCGCCGTAACCCGTGGAAATCGGAGCAATGTTGCCCGCATAGATGCAAGACGAACCGGTCGAACCCGTCAGGCGAGTCATGCGACCGAACTTGAGGTTGCCGAAATTGCCTTCGAGATAAATCGTGGATTCGCGATCGAAAATCTTACCGTTGGAGGGCAACGCACCGGTATCGGCACTAAAACCATTTTCCAGAATGAAGCCCACCTTCACGCCGTTGCCGAGGTCTTCCGATCCTTTAAAACCGAAGCGGGAGCCCAGATTTTTGCCGGACGTCATTTCCGTCACATGGCTCGTATTTGAACCGTTATCCGTGCCGGTATACATCAGACCGTAATCCACCAGACCGTAAACGGTCACATCGGCAGCGCAGGCTGCAGTGGCTCCTAAAGCCGCTGCAGCGGCAAGCATTGTCTTTTTCATCGCGTGCATTTTCTGTCCTTTCTTTTGTCAGCGATAAAACAATCGATCAACCTTTGGTTTGAGAATTTGATTTGTTGCCTCAGCGCACCTTGAAGTCAAACTGGTGGCACTGATTGCAGAAGTTTTCGGGTTCCATATGACCCATATGGCAGTTCGTGCACTCCAAGTCCTTGCCGTAGTGCGGAGAAACGTGCGGATTGGTAGGTTTGACCTTTGCGGTCTTTTTCACAAGTGCGTCCTTCTGATGGCACGTCGTGCAAGTTTCGATCGTGGGCGTCTGAGGATTGTTCGCGTCGGGCCCGTGGCACATCTGGCAGCTCAATCCTTTGGCCTTGTGCCGATCGGCCAGGAAGTTGTCGGCAGCTTGGGCAGGAAGCGAAACGGTAAAGAGCGCACAAAGCGAAGCAAACAAAACAGACTTGGAGGTCCCGGTCATCTTTGACATCTTTTTTTCTCCCGGAAATGAATTCAAATTAGCCGTCACCCAAATGCGCGGCTTCAATAGAAGTGGGGGTCGGGAGCAATTGTGAAGAGCCGTTCGGGCTACCACTACATCCCTCGGTATGCATCCCGCGGGATGTATTCAGAAAAAGCGCATCGGTCGAGAATTCCGGTCAATGGCAAAAACGCCGGGGCGCAAGACGCACAACAACAAGAACTGCTCCTCACACCCGCGGCGCAGCCGTTTTATAAGACACTTCAAACAACCACAAAAGGATTCACCATGGAAAACGTTGACACTTCCCGCCGCGGTTTTCTGAAATCGGCCGTCGCCGCTTCCGGCGCCATCATGGCCGCAGCTGCTGCCAATGCCGGCATCCCCGCTTCCGCCGTCAAGTCCTATGAAGAAGAATTCGACGTCGTCATCATCGGTTCCGGTTTCGCCGGCATGGCCTGCGCTCTCAAGGCCGGCCGCGCCGGTCTGCGCGTTCTGATGCTTGAAAAGATGAGCGTCGTCGGCGGCAACTCCGCCATCTGCGGCGGCAACGTTGCCTGCCCCTGCAATCCGGTACAGAAGGCTCAGGGCATCAAGGACAGCAAGGAACTCTTCATTGAAGACTGCTTGCGCGATGGCCTCGGCATCAACCACACCAATCTGCTTGCCACCATCGCCGATCGCTGCAACGACACGATCAAGATGGTTGTCGACTGCGGTTGCGAATTCGTGCCCAACCACATGCTCTTTGAAGGCGGCCACTCCGTTCCCCGTTCCTACGAAATCAAGGCTGGTTCTGGCTCCGGCTACATTCGCCCGATGCACGCTGAACTGAAGAAGATCAAGAACGTCGTGATTCGCACTCGCGCCAAGTTCGACGACTTCATCGTGAGCGACGATAAGAGCGAAGTGCTCGGCGTCACCTATCGTTCCGGCTATCGCTTCAACAACAAGCTCGTTTGCGACGACCTTGAAAACAAGACGGGCAAGAGCCACACCGTTCGCGCCAAGCTCGGCGTCATGCTCGCCGCCGGCGGCTTCTCCCGCGACATCTGGTTCCGTCAGATCCAGGATCCGCGCGTGGTGCCCTCCACCGACTCCACCAACCAGCCGGGCGCAACCGCTGGCGTTCTGATCAAGGCTCTGGGTATCGGCGCTGCACCGGTTCAGCTCTGCTGGCTGCAGTTCCTTCCCTATTGCAACCCGAACGAAAAGGGTTTCGGCGTTTCCGTGAACTTCACCAACCACGCCTGCATGGACTTGGGCCTCGTGGTCGACCGCAAGACCGGCAAGCGCTTCATGGACGAACACGCCGGCCGCAAGATCAAGGCTGACGCTATGTTCAAGGTCATCGGCAACGACAAGAACTACCCGATCGCCGTCTGCGACGACGCCATCGTCAAGGCCATCAACCCGTCGTTCGTTCGTCTGCCTCTGGAAATGGGCACTGTCAAGAAGTTCGACACGCTCGAAACACTGGCCAAGCACTTCGGCATCAAGCAGGACGCGTTCCTTGCCGAAGTCAAGAAGTTCAACAACTTCGTGAAGGAAGGCAACGACAAGGACTTCCATCGCATCCTGAAGTTCAACAAGGGTCTGGACGTTTCCAAGCCCCCGTTCTACGGCATTGAAGTCTGCCCGAAGATTCACCACACCATGGGCGGCGTGATGATCAACAACAACGCTCAGGTGATCAGCGCCACGACCCACGCTCCGATCAAGGGTCTGTACGCAGGCGGTGAAGTGGCCGGCGGCGTACACGGTGCCTCTCTTTAGGGGCGGCACGCACCATCATACGCCCTCACCTTCGGCATGATCGCCGGCGAACAGTTCGCCAAGATGAAGGCCTAAGCCAACGACTGAAAGCTTCCTTTCAACAACGCCCGCATCCTTTTCTCCTGGGATGCGGGCGTTTTCTTGTCTTGATATTCGCTGCGTCAACTCAATGCATCACAAAACTGCCGTTGCCAGCTTTGCCGCTTCCAGCCCAGCCGCTCTTCCCATCACCACACACTGCAATAGACCCGTGCCGCCGAGTCGATCAGTTCCCCATATGCCTCCGGCGACCTCGCCGGCAGCAAACAGTCCTTCGATTACCGAACCGTCTTTTCGCTTAACTCGTCCGTGCAGGTCGGTTTTAAGCCCGCCCAACGTCGCGTGAATCATCAACCGCTCCTGTCCCCAATAAAACGGCGGTTTATCGATTGTTTGCGCATACACCGTACGCCCGAACGCATCCGCACTTTTTTCGGACGCATGTTTGTTGTATTCCTCGAGCGTGTGTTCAAGTTCGAATGCCGGTACGTTCATTCCGCGCGCCATTTCCGCAACGGAATTTGAAAGTCGGATACTGCCGGCTGTGATCTTGGCGCCGACGTTAACGCCCTTGGCCGATTTCGCGTCCGTAATAACGTACATGGAATGTCCGGGCAACTTCAAAATAGCTTGGGCAATTCTGGCCGTCGTGGTTGTTTCGTCAACGAAACGGCGACCTTCGTTATCGACGTATATTTCCGCACCGATGTAGTCAAGCATGCGGCCGCCCCAGTAGCTCAACAACACGATGTTCGGCATGTTCGTCCAGACGGCGCCCAATTCTTTGGCCAAATAGAGTCCATCACCGGTTGCCGTGTCTTGCACGAAACCATGGGGATTGGCCGTTGTAGCGATCTCATAGTTCAGGTTTGGGTTATATCGCATTCGCAAAGCGAGATTTGCTCCGAACCCACCAGTGGCCAACACCACTGCGCGACTTTGAATAACGTATTCCGACTTGGTCTTTTCATCTGCCAGCCGCAATGTGAGCTTGTCTTTTTCAAACCGGTGCAATCCTACGGCACGCGTCATAAGCCGCGTTTCAATACCAAGCTCACGACTGCGTTCATGCAATTGGAAGATATAGCGTCGGGCTCCCATGTTTCCGAACGCTGTAACGCATCGAGGATGCATACCACCGTAGGCGCGGAAAATATTCGGCGAAAAACGCACGCCCTGCGTTTGCAACCAATCGAGTCCTTCACCGGATTTTTCCGCAATGAAACGAACGAGCTCTTCGTCAATCGAGCCCCCCGTTACCCGGGCGTCAGCGACAAACTTATCAACCGAATCAACAATGCCTTGTGCCGCCTGTCGTTTCTCATCCACAAAAGCAATGGATCCGCTTGCCAAGGCCGAGTGTCCGCCGACCAGAGGCGCCTTGTCAATCATCATGACTCGTTGGGCTCCGGCAAGTTTCGCGGAAAGCGCCGCACAATGACCGGCCAATCCGGTGCCGACAACGACCACATCGTAAACAGGCACTTGCACGCCTTCCGACGCCCAACATGCCCTCGGCCTGGACAGCTCTTGGCAGCATATGAAGTCCCGCCAATGCACAAAATCCGGTCAAACAGCGTCGACGCAGCATGAGTTACTCTCCGTTCTTTGCACCAATCGCCGATTCGTCCAACACGCCCAGGCGTTCAAGCGCTCGATAGGCTTCCAGGGGACTTTTCACACCCAATTTGGCAAAAGCGTTTGCGCGATGCATTTTGACGGTGGGCTCCGCAATACCGAGTTCCCGCGCGATGACCTTATTGGGTGTATCAAGCGCCGCACGCATGACGATCTCCTTTTCGCGCGCAGTCAAATCGTCAAATATCGCTCGGTTTTTCGACGCTTCTTCGTCACGCTGAGCTTCAGCCAGGGACGCGTCAACCGCCTTTTGAACAACCTCAAGAAGATCAAAGGGTTTGACCGGTTTTTCCAGAAAACTCACGGCACCGCGCTGCATGGCGCGAACCGCCATCGGAATGTCACCGTGTCCGGTCAGGAAAATAACGGCAAGCTTGCACCCTCGTTCGACAAGTACGCGATGCACCTGCATGCCGGTCAGCCCTTCCATGCGCACATCAAGAATGATGCAGCCGGGGCGTTTGAGATCCGCTTTCTCAAGAAAGTCCTCGCCGCTTTCGTAACACTCCACTTCCCAGCCGCGCGTTTTCAACAGCATCATCTGGGAAACGCGAAACAGTTCATCGTCATCAACCAATCGGATCAAAGGCACGTTTGTTGTCATTTCGATTCCTTGATGTCGTTTTGTTCGGCATGCGACTCTTCTGTACCTGGCACAGATTCTTCTGCAGCATCCTTTCCGGCCTCAAGCGTCAGAAGAACGATTAAGCCGCCCTTTTCGCCCTTTTTAAACTCCAATTCCGCGCCGTGACTGTCGGCAATGCCGCGCACAATGGACAATCCCATGCCAAGTCCTTCCGGCTTGACACTCTGCATCATCTTGGTAAGACGTCCGAAATCCTCGTCGCCGATCACCTTGCCGTTGTCCTGAATTTGCAGCTGATAGCGCCCGTCTGGAGCGCTTCGAACAACAATCTTTACTTTGACGCGGCTGCCCTTTCGAGGTTCCACTTCGCTTGCATTTCGAATGAGATTTAAAACCAGAAGTTCCAGTTCAAGCGAATCGCCAAGTACGGGTGCCGACGGTATTTCGTAGGTTTCCAGAATGTCCGCTTTGGAGGGAGAACTCACATAAAAAGCGCGAACAGCTCGTTTGGCAATGTCCACCAGATCACACAATTTATGAGCGTGCTTTTGTTTCTTCGCATAGCTTCTGACTCGGCCAACGATGCCCGCAATGCGCTGCGCTTCGCTTTCAATGCCGTCAAGCGCCACACGGATATTGGCGTCTCGTCTCGACTCCTCAGTCAAAAGCAGATCCAAAATGGCCTTGAAGTTGCAGATGGCGCCAACAGGAGAATTGATTTCGTGAGCAATCATTCCGGACATCTGATTGACGATATTGCGTCTTTCCAGATGTCCCAATCGTCTCCGGTGTTCCCGAGCCTCTTCTTCCATGCGGCGCTGGTGCTCGAGCGTTTGGGAAAGTTCCCGCGTACGGCGGCGCACCAAAACCTGCAACAGAACGCCGTAAAGCACCATGGACAAAAGCACCGCCCCTATGGCCCAAAACACAGCCGTATGTCGGGCGTACAGTGCCTTCAGACTGAAATCTCTCAAATAACTGTAGGGACCGGCTTTGAGGTCCTTGAGCAATTGATCGACATTGGCATGCGACACATAAGAAAGCCACTCAAAACCAACATCCGACTGCTGCGACATCAAGGCAACAGTCACGTCTCGGGCCATCTTCTCCGGCGTCCATGAAAAGCCCACAAGACTCAGATCCGGATAGAGATCGGTGGAACGCTTGCAGGCCAGCGCATCATCGCTTTTGTCGTGCAATACCTTGAGCTGATCCGTGGCAACCAATCCTTCTCGCTCAAGGGACTCCAACATACAGGTTGGAAGCACCACAGCGTCGGCCTTGCCGCCCCACAAAGCCGCAATGATTTCCGGGTAATACTCAAAGAGAAATTCACTCGAAGCGAAGAATTCGTCCGGGTCGAATCCGGCCTTTCGGACTTCCCCCAAAACAGCAAGCCAACCCGGAACAGAATCAGGCAGTCCGGCCGCGATCGTTTTGTTTTTCAGATCGGCAATGTCGCGCAGGTCTTCACGTTGTTTTAGCGTGACCAGAACAGAACCCACACTCTTGCCGGCCTCCTTGGCCGAGGCTGTTTTGCGCGTAGCGATACGGTAGGACTCAATGCCTTCACGCTGCCAAATCGCATCGGCTCCGGACGGAGCAAACATAAAGTCAGGCTTAACGATATTGAGCTGCGCATTGCCGTCGGCAGACAAAATCACACGCAGACGGAACTGCGTGCCTAGCATGGCTCGACTCAATCGCTCGATCGTGGAAATCATCATCGGGCGCTCACGCCCAAGATCAGCCGTATCGGGAACGCCGATCGTGACTACCGGGTGCATCTCGCCGCTTGCGGGCACCGTCCACCTTTCACCCTTGCCGATTGTTACGGGCGTCAGCGTCGAAATGGATGCTGAGGACAGTACATCGACATTGTCCAAAAGCAAAGCCGAATCACCGGAAACATCGTCCAGTTCCGCATCTGCTACGGCAGCGTTGGAAAAAGCAAGCATCAGAGCAAGCACACAACCTGCCGCCAAACGGGCAACACCTCCCGAACCGACTAACGAAACGCCGTTGGGTTCACAATGAACGTAGGCGGAATATGCGGAATCTGTCTGCGTCACAACCTGACTCGAGAGAGTTTTTGCTCAAGCGAGAATTGTTGCAAAAAATCCGTGCCGGGTGTTGGACCGCAGCACGGATTTCC
>OGEZ01001262.1_pt1 | contig 13538 bp, 13 predicted proteins | sample 1570831 | NCBI WGS metagenome assembly OGEZ01 (sample SAMEA2582059, study PRJEB24529) | metagenome | biome: Human gut stool | place: China | collected 2011
CCACCCGGCCGTAGGCGGTGAAATAGAAGATGATCTTGTTGCCGTCAAAGCTGGCGGACACGTTCACCAGCTTCATCTCCAGCCCGTGCTCGGCGATCTTGCGCTCGCAGATGTCAAAGGCCTCGCTCTCTTTTTTCCGGTTGTACTCCACGGTACGGCGGTCGCTGTCCGTGGCCATGCGGAGCATGGCGCACAGGGGCCGCACGATGGCGGAGTCCTCCACCTCGTGGTTTCCCTGGGTGCAGGTGGCAAACTCCGGGCCCGCGGCGGTCTCCACGATCACCTGGTCCCCCATTTTCACCTGGACGCCCTTGGGGTCAAAATAATAATTCTTGCATCCGCCCCGAAAGCGGACGCTGATCACTTCCGTCAAAGGATACCCTCCAATTCTACGGCGAGGGCGCCCAGCACATGGCTGGGCCCAACGTTATACACGCACTCCCCGCGATACTTCTCTAACAGCTCTATTGTGCCCATGATCTGGCGTTTTGTCAAGTTTTTCGCAACGGCAGACGCCAATTGGCCGCCGCTTCCGTCCCCCTGACAGCCGTAGGCGCGCAGCAGCGCCTCGGCACACACGGCCCGGCCCCGCTCCAGCATGGCGGAAAGCTCCTCCCGGGTCATGCGCCGCTTTTCCAGCCGGGCGGCCCACTCCGCCGCCGCTCCCCGCCGGAAAGAAGCAAGCAATCGGCACAGCTCGTCCCCCGCATCGGAGGTCTCCTGGGCCTCCGGCGCCCCGTCCGGGTGGAGCTTGAGCTCCACGCACCGCGAGCGCAGGGTCTGCAGCACCACCGCGGCGTTTTCCGCGCAGAAGAGGAACGCCGCGTAGGGCGGGCCCTCCTCCACGATTTTCAAAAGCACGTTCTGGTCCTGGGGCGTCAAAAGGGCGCAGTCGGGAAAGAGATACACCTTCCGCTGCCCCTGGTTGGGCCGGATATAGGCGTCCTGCCGGATCTGGCGCACCACGTCCACGGCAATGGACTTGTGCTGGTCATCCCGGACGGTGATCACATCCGGGTGGATGCCCTCCATGACCCGGCGGCAGCTCTCGCACCGCAGGCAGGGGCGCTCCCCCTCGCTGCTGCACTCCATGGCTGCGGCGGCATAGCGGGCCAGCGTCTCCCGCTGCCCCGCGCCGGTGAACAGCAGCGCGTGGGTCAGAGTGCCCCGTGTGGCCGCCTCCCGGATGCGGGCAGCGGCGGGATCTTGTTGGATGCTGCCAAATGGCGTCATAGTCGTTCCTCTTTCCTTCGTTCTTCGCCTTATCCTACCACAGTTCCGGGAAAAATGGAAGAAGCGGCCGCCTGTGCGGGCGTGCCGGAAAAGTTGGGCAGATTGTCATGGCATTGGCAATTTGCTTGAATTTTAATGCTGTTTCTTATGCTATTCATGCATTGTTTTCCGAAATGCATCCTATTATAATAATATAGTCAATTTAGCTAATCGTTTAACCATCTGGTTGATGATTTTTCTGTTTGGCAGCGACAAAATAACGGAGGAATGAAAATGAGCAAAAAGTATTGTTACCTGTTCACTGAGGGCAATGCCAACATGCGCGAGCTCCTGGGCGGCAAGGGCGCCAACCTGGCCGAGATGACCAACATCGGTCTGCCCGTGCCTCAGGGCTTCACCATCACCACCGAGGCTTGCACCCAGTACTATGAGGACGGCCGCAAGATCAGCGATGAGATCCAGGCCGAGATCATGGAATACATCGACAAGATGGAGAGCATCACCGGCAAGAAGTTCGGCGATGAGGCCAACCCCCTGCTGGTCTCCGTCCGTTCCGGCGCCCGCGCCTCCATGCCCGGCATGATGGACACCATCCTGAATCTGGGCCTCAACGAGGACGTGGTGGCGGTCATTGCAGAGAAGTCCAATAACCCCCGCTGGGCCTGGGACTGCTATCGCCGCTTTATCCAGATGTACTCCGACGTGGTCATGGAGGTGGGCAAGAAATATTTCGAGCAGCTCATTGACGAGATGAAGTCCAAGAAGGGCGTCACTCAGGATGTGGAGCTCACCGCCGAGGACCTGAAGGAGCTGGCCGGCCAGTTCAAGGCCGAGTACAAGTCCAAGATCGGTCAGGACTTCCCCACCGATCCCAAGGAACAGCTGCTGGGCGCCATCAAGGCTGTGTTCCGCAGCTGGGACAACCCCCGTGCCAACGTCTATCGCCGTGACAACGACATCCCCTACTCCTGGGGTACCGCCGTCAACGTCCAGTCCATGGCCTTCGGCAACATGGGCGATGACTGCGGCACCGGCGTGGCCTTTACCCGCAACCCCGCCACCGGTGAGAAGAAGCTCATGGGTGAGTTCCTGACCAATGCCCAGGGCGAGGACGTGGTGGCCGGTGTCCGTACCCCCATGCCCATCGACCAGATGGCCGAGAAGTTCCCGGAGGCCTATGCCCAGTTCGTGGAGGTCTGCCACACGCTGGAGGATCACTACCGGGATATGCAGGATATGGAGTTTACCGTGGAACACGGCAAGCTGTATATGCTCCAGACCCGTAACGGCAAGCGCACCGCTCCCGCCGCTCTGAAGATCGCCTGCGATCTGGTGGACGAGGGCATGATCTCCGAGCAGCAGGCCGTGGCCATGATCGATCCCCGCAATCTGGATACCCTGCTGCATCCCCAGTTTGACGTCGCCGCTCTGAAGGCCGCCACTCCCGTGGGCAAGGCTCTGCCCGCCTCCCCCGGCGCTGCCTGCGGCAAGATCGTCTACACCGCCGAGGATGCCAAGGAGTGGGCCGCCCGTGGTGAGAAGGTGGTTCTGGTCCGTCTGGAGACTTCTCCCGAGGATATCGAGGGCATGAAGGCCGCACAGGGTATCCTGACGGTCCGTGGCGGTATGACCAGCCACGCCGCCGTGGTGGCCCGTGGTATGGGCAAGTGCTGCGTTTCCGGCTGCGGCGCCATCATCATGGACGAGGAGAACAAGCAGTTCACGCTGGCCGGCAAGACCTATCACGAAGGCGACTGGCTGAGTCTGGACGGCTCCACCGGCAACATCTACGACGGCGCTATGCCCACCGTGGACGCCAGCGTCAGCGGCGACTTCGGCCGCATCATGGGCTGGGCCGATAAGTTCCGCCGCCTGAAGGTCCGCACCAATGCCGACACTCCCCACGACGCCGCCAAGGCCCGTGAGCTGGGTGCTCAAGGCATCGGCCTGTGCCGCACCGAGCATATGTTCTTCGAGGGCGACCGCATCGCCGCCATCCGTGAGATGATCTGCTCCGACACTGTGGAGCAGCGCGAGAAGGCTCTGGCCAAGCTGCTGCCCATGCAGCAGGGCGACTTCGAGGGTATCTACGAGGCCATGGAGGGCAATCCCGTCACCATCCGTTTCCTGGATCCCCCTCTGCACGAGTTCGTCCCCACCGAGGAGGCCGACATCGAGCTGCTGGCCAAGGATATGGGCAAGAGCGTAGCCGAGATCAAGGCCATCATCGCCTCCCTGCACGAGTTCAACCCCATGATGGGCCACCGCGGCTGCCGTCTGGCCGTCACCTTCCCGGAGATCGCCGTCATGCAGACCCGTGCCGTCATCCGTGCCGCCATCAATGTCCAGAAGCGTCACCCCGACTGGAACATGGTGCCTGAGATCATGATCCCGCTGGTGGGTGAGGTGAAGGAGCTGAAGTACGTCAAGAGCGTGGTGGTCAAGACCGCCGACGAGGAGCTGGCCGCCGCCGGTATGAAGATGAAGTATCTGGTAGGTACCATGATCGAAATCCCCCGTGCCGCCCTCACCGCCGACGATATCGCCAAGGAGGCCGAGTTCTTCTCCTTCGGCACCAACGACCTGACTCAGATGACCTTCGGCTTCAGCCGTGATGACGCCGGCAAGTTCCTGGGCGCCTACTACGACAAGAAGATCTACGAGAACGATCCCTTCGCCAAGCTGGATCAGGTGGGCGTAGGCAAGCTGGTGGAAATGGCCGCCAAGCTGGGTCGTGCCACCCGCCCCGACCTGCATCTGGGCATCTGCGGCGAACACGGCGGCGATCCCAGCTCTGTGGAGTTCTGCCACCGTGTGGGTCTGGACTATGTGTCCTGCTCCCCCTTCCGTGTGCCTATCGCCCGTCTGGCCGCCGCACAGGCCGCTATAAAAGATAAGAAGGATTGAGCCAAAAACCCAGTAAAATCAAGGGTTTTCGAGCACTCAACACCTGATTGCTAAAAATCAAATAATTACCCTGCAAAGGGAGATAAGGCGTATTGCTTATGCAGTACGCCTTATTTTTTTGCTCATTATTTAATGCTTACTATGTTTAGTAAGCATTTTTTGTTTGGAGGAAAAACGATGTCAAAAAAATTTTTTCAACTTTTTTTCAAAAACATTCATAAAAATTGCGTTTTCGTGCTCTATCCCTTGAGGGACAAAAAAACCCTCACCTGTTCTTTGACAACTGAATACACATTCATCAGGTACGTTCCTGTGCGGGAGCGAGAGCTCCAGCCGAATGAAGGTGCGCCAAGACCCTCCTGCCCCTCCGGGTTATAACGGAAAGCAAGGTGGCGAGCGTTTCCGAACCATTCTGAAATATCCGACAGCTACGGATATGGCAATGAAACGCTACAGGGCTAATGATACTTCTCTACGGAGCTGGCGGAGAACCCGGCAGGGGTGAGATTCCCATGGACCCGATTCGCTATCGGGCATCTGATGATTTCCTTTTTTGCACTTGGGGTTCGAGGAAAAATTAAGTGCAACCACTAAAGCCCCAAAGAGTATGCCTTACCCAAAGGCTGAATATGAGAATAACACCGAGTCCTTCGACTCTTATTATGATGAGGTTGAAGTATGTCAAGAATCATGCTCGGCACATTTTAAGGCCGCAATAGCCATAAGAAACAACAGCATGATTGAACGTTCGGACTTAGTTGTGGCTTATGTAGAGGGAAAAAGCGGTGGCGCATATAGAGCATTGGAATATGCGGAAAAAACTAACAAGAAAATAATCAATATTGCTGAGTCTCCGTGACGTAAAAGTCCGTTTTTTGGGACACAGAGTGTGATTTAATATAAATGGCATAGTAAAGATGCCAGAATTGTGAGGTGATGAGATGTTCAAATGGTTTCGTGAACGAAGAATAGCCAAGAGTGTTGAAGCAGCAAGAATTTTTGTAAACGAAAACTATAAGGAACCGCCTAAGACATCTTCGGGGACGTCTTCTGGAATTAGATATAGCCGAAGAGCAGAATCAAAATTCAGTCGCGATCAGGAGCCACAAGTAAAATATAGCTATAGCGAAGAACCAGAGGCAAAGGCTGAAGAAAAAAGTGAGGTTAAGTACAGCCTAAAAACCCCTGATATTAAGTTTAGCGATCGGGACGTTCAATATAGTTTCAGAGATAATTACGACAGTCAGTCAATTGACAGAGCTGTTCGTAGTTTGTCATTCTCCGACTCCCCACTGAAAGCACTGCGTACATTGGAAGACAATACAAATATGAGCTTTGTTGACAAAATGCTTGATTACATTAACATCAAGCATATGCGGGACTCTGATGTCTATAAAGCCGCACAGGTTGACCGCCGACTGTTTTCAAAGATTGTATCAGACCGTTCATATAAACCTGCAAAAGACACTTGTATAGCCTTATCCCTGGCATTAAGACTTTCGCTTTCTGAAGCAAACGACATTCTTTCAAGAGCCGGCTATGTTTTATCGCATAGCAGCAAAAGAGACGTTGTCATTGAATACTTCTTCAGAGAACAAATATATAACTTAAACGATGTTAACGAGATACTTTTCCGTCTTGAGCAAAAGTTGATCGGCCGATAAAAATGTCGTGGTAAAGGCGACCAAATCCATAATCAAAATGCGTAAAATATAATTACACCACTAAAACTGCAACTAAATGGAGGTCGTCTTTTATGTTATTTGGAAAAAAGAAAACAGCAGAAACCGTTTTTGCCAGTCATTACAAGGCAATGTTGAAAATCGCAAAAGCGTCTCCCATTGCGCAAAACCCCGAGTTTGAACTGCTACCGGCGATGTTTGTTATTACAGATTACGCTGCCGCAAGTGCCCAAAAGGATCGCCGCTCGATTGCAAATGAAGCAACACGTGCGATGACGTCTGCATATAAAGGACTCGACAATGCGCTGTTGGACAAGAGATGTAATCTATATGGCGAAATCATTCGCGGGAAGGCTCTTCGTGGCGAATGGTTCCTTGGAGACATTTCTGCTTTGAGTGATAATGCCATATCAAAGTGTACTGCACTTCTTGGCGATATATTGTATAACCCACAGTGCGCTGAAAACTACGACACAGCTCCGGTAGTAGTTTATGATATTTTCGAGTCAATGAAATATGCAGACTCAGTAATGAAGCCGTTGCTTGATGAAATGTTGAACCTCTTTAAGGATATCTACGATCTGTAATTGAGGTGGGCAAAGTGGAGCGGCTTTTAGAACATGAAATCTTTGCAGCTGTTCTCGGAGAGACTATCATTCAGGATCACCTTGATAAGATAAGTATTCACAATGGAATGGGAAGCGATTCATATTCTGACTGTGAAGAATACATTATCTGTCCTGTGAATTGTTGTGAAGATCCTTATTTTTCCGCGTTATTCAAGATTACAGATAGCATAAAAAAACGCTGGAAAGAAAAAAAGCTTGATTTGAGAGTCTATCTGTATCTGAAAGATTTGAAGATAGTCGGTGGACATATTTTCAAGTATCGTAACACAGACATAAGTGGTTATTTCGGTCATTCTGGTTATGAAACGGATCCGTGTCAGCAAGAAATAAGAATAGTGTCAAGAATGTTGAACTATTTACTAAAAAAATAACGGCATTGCCGAATGGAGGATAGTATATGGGACTTTTCAATAAGCGTAAGGATAAGGGGAACTCAGTAGTATGGCGAGATGCTTCCGGAAAAATCACATGTCCCGGGGATAACTGCCCGAAAGATTGCGACGACACTTGTCCAATATACTTGAACACTCAAGCAGGCATGATGTGTCAAATCGGAATGGGCGACAAAGCAATGCCGATATTCCAGAAGATTATTGAAATTGCACCTGATTTTTATGATGCTTGGAATAATATGGGCGGAGTATATGGCGGTCAAGGGCAGTATCAAAAAGCATACGACTGTTATTTGAAAGCACATGAAATTTCGCCCGATAGACCGGCCCCGGTGTTTGGGCTCGGCTTAACAACTCGCGATCTCAAACGATATGAGGAGTGCCTAAAGTGGTGCGACGAATACGATAGGATTTCCAAAGATCATCGACTTGATGATACGCGCAATATTGCTTTAGCTGCACTTGGAAAGCCAACGCAAAAAAGAACAACGCCGAAGTTTTGAGGTGATTTGATATGGCAGACAATAACGAATCAAAAGTAAATTTTATTAGAGCGTCTCGTGATGGCCAATGGGCTATGCTCGAATCTGATGGCAACTATTTCTTTGCTCATTCTGAGGGAAAAGACACAGATTTGGTCAAGACTCCTGCTGGCAATGCCGTGAGAACATCCTATCGAGACCTTGCTGATAGAATACTGAATGATCTTGACAGGCTTGGGTATAATTATCGTTCGCCTGAATCGATTTTGGCTTGGCATTTTACAATGATTGATAATTTCTCAAGAATGGACCATTCCGACGTTGAAGAAATTCTTGATCAAAGCTTCATGCAAAGAAATGATTGGACCTTTGAAGAGAATCAGGATGACGAGAGTTGGACTGCTGTTTTTGGTGAGGAAGAAAGCCGTAACGACATTATTCGTGAATGGCTATCAAATTGCACTCATATGCAGTTGACTGCTGCTTGCTGCATAGGGAATGCTTATCACAGCATCAACATAGCTTTCGTTCTTGCACGGCTTATGGAAAATTATGAGGGAGATAAGCTAAAACAGAAATTTATTCACCTCGCCCGGCAAATAGCAGAAAGTTCTGTTTATGGACCGGCTGAGGATATTATTGGTGATTTCACTACATTTGAACTCTATTATGGAATTCACCTAAATGAAGAAGGCAAAATCATCAATGAAGAACTTGATGATGACGGTGAATCAGACAAGTATGTTGGAAGCAAAGTGTCTGTTGATGACCTCATCGGAAGAAATTTCTATTTGTATTGCGATGGCAAAAAAGAAGAGTCACAACCGTTTGAACTGAACCTTCCCGATCTGGAACTTGATACAGAGTCTGATGATGTCATGACAGATGAAGACGAAGATGAAGACGAGGATGAAGAGGAAGATTACTTCAGCGACGAAGACGACGATCTCGCGGATTATCTTCCTGAAAAATGCTGGGTGAAACGTATCAGTGCTGTTGAAGACGGATATGAAGCCTATCATTTGATAGCATTATCTATTGATGATGACGGGCATATTGATACCATTACAATAATTCTTGAAGAAGTTCAAAGAATGGGTAACGGATGGTTTATGATTCCTTGCATGGAACTTGAAGGCACAAGCTCCTATGAAGAGATGGATTATTATCCTGATGATGTAATAAAAGAACTTGATTTACTCGTTAAACATAGGTCACTTTCCAAAGACTTCTCTTTTGTTGGCAAGAGACTTCCTCAAGCAATGATCGATGAAGGTGGAAACGGCGGAAGCAATACAGAATATACTTATGCGCTGCAATCCGCGTATAGAATGGCTTATATGCATATGAGCATTGATACTGATGAGAACGGAATAATCGAAAATTTTGATTACTCTTCATATCAGTCAAGCGGAAGCAGTTACGGCGATATGTTCTCTCGCCCACAATACTACAGCGACAGATTTGACGAAGCTGTTGATATGCTCCTGCATATTCTCGACCAGTATACTGATCAAGAATTTGCAGACCTAAATTAAATGTCGTAGTAAAGGCGGCCAAAAGTTAATTTATTTTTATTACAATACAGAAGGATGAACAGATTGGAGGAATTAAAAATGAACTGCAAAATGGAAGAAAACAGCAGATTGTATGATGTTCTTTCTGTATTGGAAGACGGATATACAACCGGGAATTTTGAAGGCCTTTTTCCCTTCCTGGCTCAAGATTGCGTTATGGAGTCGCAATGGGTGTTGGCACCTAATACTGGCTATGAAGCGGTTACCGCGTATTTTATGGGGAAAGGAAACACCCTTGCAAAAAACGGTAACTTCCCAAGCTGTAGCATTGTTGAATTGCTCGGGAACTGTAACCCCGTCAAAAATGCTTCAGTAAGTCTTAATGGTGGGAAACCGGAAGTCGCATCCCTGGGCCTCATGTATACTCCTGGAAAACTATGCCTTGAGATGAGACAGACAATTGATGACAAGGAAAACGTGGTCATAGTTGATGTCACTCTAAACGAGTCCGGGTTGGTAAAGAGAATAGATCTCTGCATGCCGGAATTGTTTAAGTATCGCGACTTTTATACTTTCGTGGATTTCTACCCGGTAACTGATGACTGGAATGAAGAAAGCGATGACTATGACAACAGAGAGCACTTGATTCGAGTGAGTGAACCATATTATGGGTTTTTATACTTGTTCATGGATTGTGCTGGCGAGGGATTTGATGAATATGGGGATCTTCATATTTCCATGAAAACATGGCTTGACACGCTCGACTATTGGAAATCATTTGTTACCGCTGATAACTATGATGAGGCCTTTGAAAAGATTGCCGGTGTCGATTATGATTCTAATACAATCAAAAACCAAGGAGCCGCAAAACACTTGGGAAGATCTGGAAAACGCATGTGGGAAGACCGTGAAAATAGTAGAAACTTATTAGAAGGGCTTATCGAATGGACGGAGTTATATAAGAATAAATACTCTTATATAAATACCTGTGGTTGGTGAGGTGAAAGTTATGTTGGATATCTATAAATCTATTGGGATTGAAAAGATCGTTGAAGACAAAGAACTTTTCGAGAAGCTGAATCAAAGAATAACGGATAACGTCAGATACGTTATTCCTGGTTATGCTTGTGATTATTATCTTCATACTTTCCCCGGTGAAATTGAATTTGAACAGTGCAGGTCTTTTGACGGCGCTATTCTTGGAACTGATATTCATTTCAGCGGAAATGACAAGATGTTCCTGATCTTCGATAAAGTAATCTCTAACAACGGTACGGTTCATTATTATCAAATGCACAATGAACTGTCGCAGGAAGCATTTCCAGTTAGAGTTATTTGCCCGGATGTTCTTCCTGACACAAAAACAGGAGATAAGTTTTACGGACAAATTGTTGCGTTTTCTGGGGATCAGGTGCAATACATAGCGAATGAAGTTGTTGAGGACGGCTATGTCCGTGACAATGGAAATGGAAATGTCATTATTGCAGGGAGAATTTCCTCGGTTGATGAGTGGGAATTTGAGTTTGAAGATGTGCGGGCGGAATTTTATGAACTCGAAGTTGAAACAAAAATAGGCCGTATTGCCGTTGTCGCGCTTAAGGATAAGATTGCAAATCCTGAGGAAGACGCATTCATTTGCTGCGAGGCTTTGCTATCTTATGATGTAGCACTCGAGCCGGAACGTTTTGATGATGCCCCCTTTGCGAGAGATAAATACGCAGAGGCTCCTTTTGATATTCCGTTTAGACTTGGCAGCGGTTTTATTCCGAACTATAAGAATGCAGTAAAGGTCTTTGCCAATTGTGTCGAGAATCATGCTTTTCATAGATTCCCTCGTGCTTGTGCGGAATCAGTTTCTTTTCACGACGGGATAAACTGCTCTGTTATCGATAATGGAGAGGTTGAAAAAAGTATTTCTGCAATTGTTTTGCCTACATCTAAAGAATGCAATATAATGCATATCCTGTCGAGTGATTTCGACGAGCTGCTTGGCTGGGATGCACTCGTCATTGGTAATGAGGCAGAACCTGTTGCCGCTTTTGCAATCAGCATCAACAAGTTCGGATTCGTAGATGAAATATGGAAATTGGATCCACGTTCCAGTGTGTTTGGACGCGATAACGAACTCCATGCCTTAGCTATGCTGGAGTATGGTATGTGTAGCTGCAAAGCGGACATTCTTAGAGAGTACTTGGCTGAAAAGTGCATTTATCGTTCTGAGTACGCGGATCGTATGTCCGTTGGTGCCAACAGGATTATTGACCGGTTAAATGATGTGGCAAGCAATCTTGATGATACAAACCAATATACATGCAAAATCATACCTGCGAGTGAAGCTTTGCGCAATCAAGACGACTTGCCAAACATCTATAAGGGGAAATGGTGTGCGGTTGAGCATCAGGGCGATAACCTCGCAGCTGTTATCTTCATCCAACTCAATGGTGACGCTAAAATTTCAAATATTCTTCTCAGCCGGGACGGAAACTATCTCAAACTATTTGAGTCCGAAGGTAGTTCAGTGGCAATCAGGGATATTGTACCAACAAAAGACTCATGATGAATGTGATTACGAATTCTGGGATAGCTTTTTGTCAGAAAAGAAGAAAACGCCATTAGATGGTCGAAATGGCGGCGAAATTGTAAAACAATTAGAATGGTTCCTTTCTAATGGAGTGGATATAAACCTGTGTGATCTCTCTAAATTAGGAATGGTTGACACCCCGCTGTCTGTAGCAGTATGTGATGAGGATTACTACCTAACCAAATTCCTTTTAGAACATGGAGCAAACCCAAAAGTATGGCTTTTCTCAGAACGTCATCCGTGGGAAAACTACGAGGATTGGCTAATAGAACATATGGATGTTAAAATGATGGATTCCAAAGGCGAGCAGTTTGAAAACGAACTCCATATAGCGGCCATTCTTGCTCATTATGGGTTGGATGATTTTAACGGAATATGCATCTCTATTGACAAGAAAAACCGGACTATCAACGGTCATAGTCCACAATGGAAATACTGATATGAGTACGATGATATTGATGATAGGTATTCAAGGAAGCGGAAAAAGCGAGTTTTGTCGACAATATCTTGCGAACAAATACGACCGTGTGAATCTTGATACCTTAAAAACAAGAAACAATGAACAACGTATGATTGAAGAGTGTTTTGCTCAAAGACGTGATTTTGTCATTGATAACACCAATCCGACAAAAAGCGACCGAGCGAAATACATTATGCAAGCGCAGAAACATGGTTATTCTGTAATAGGTTACTTTATGCAATCTCGGTTGCAAGAGTGCATCGCACGCAACAATCAACGTGAAGGAAAAGCTAAAATACCGGCTACGGCTATTGCGGCAACTTCAAACAAGTTGGAAATGCCTTCATATGATGAAGGATTCGACAAGCTCTATTTTGTTTCAAATGATGGGAGCAAGATGGAAATCTCCGATTGGAGGGAATAAATGAATTTTGATGAATTAGACGCAAAGATGCGAGTCTATGAACAGTCACTGGATCAGATCTTGGTCCCGGATATGTACATGGTTGCCAGGTTGGACGGGAGAAGTTTTACTCGGCTGACAAAAGAAATATGCAAATTTGAAGCACCGTTTGATGTAAAGTTTAGAGACATGATGGTAAACACGGTAAAAGCTCTAATGGATTGTGGATTTAGAGTAGTGTACGGGTTTACTGAAAGCGATGAAATTTCCTTGCTTTTTCATGTTGATGAGGATACGTTCGGTAGAAAAGTAAGAAAGTATAATTCTACTCTTGCAGGAGTTGCAAGTGCCGCGTTCTCGTTGCAACTTGGTCAGCAAGCTGTCTTTGATTGTAGAATGGTTCCGTTGCCTTCAATAGAGCGCGTCCAAGATTACTTTTTATGGCGTCAGGAGGATGCGCACAGAAACGCTCTTAATTCTCACTGTTACTGGATGCTTAGAAAAGAGGGGGCGTCTGTGCAGGAGGCAACAAAGCAACTTGAAGGACGATCTGTATCCTTTAAGAATGAACTTCTTTTTCAGCATGGGATAAACTTTGACAAGCTCCCTAATTGGCAAAAACGCGGCATGGGAGTAATGTGGTCAGATGTTCCTAAAGAGGGCTTTAATCCCGTTACAAAGGAAACTGTTCAAACTACCAGAAGAGAGTTGTTAATTGAGTATGATCTTCCGCTTAGAGAAGAGTATGCAGCATTCATTGCAGGAATCCTAAGCCGGTAACAAGAGAAGTAATGAAACGAGGTGACGATCAGAATCGTCACCTCGTTTTTGACTTTGGCGAAACCTATTGCTTTTCAAGCGATCTTGAGTATAATAATGATAGTGGGATTTGAAATCCCATTAAAGAAACAGAGGTGTTGATCATGTATTCCATTGACACTCGCAAACGAGTACATCGCTGGAAGGACTTTGAAGTCAGATTATATGCGTAAATAGAGGCTCCTGCTCATTTTGGGCAGGAGCTTTCTTTTGCTCAACGTATTGAAAAATGAGCATTTTGATGGTATAATATTGCAAGTAAGCAAGCGATGAAAGATTTCGGCAATCGAGTGGTTGATTCCTTCTTTTCTTCCACGCTACACAGGCTGCCATCCGCGAACAGCGCCAATAAAAAGTTGACGCAAACAGCGTAGGCACAACAACTGATATAAATACGGTCACACAGTCCCTTTGGATTGTGTGACCGTTATTT
>OGEZ01001263.1_pt1 | contig 13528 bp, 9 predicted proteins | sample 1570831 | NCBI WGS metagenome assembly OGEZ01 (sample SAMEA2582059, study PRJEB24529) | metagenome | biome: Human gut stool | place: China | collected 2011
GCCGAACGTGAAAATATTATTCTCTTATCCGCAGCCGCGCAGGCAGAAAAAGAAATTGAACAGTTATCTGACTACCAACGTCAGGCAGCTATATACCGTCACGATTTAAGACATCATATGAACTTTATACAGAGCTGCCTTAATGAAAATAACTATACGCAGGCACAGGAATATATCAGTGAAATATGTACTAATCTGGATAACAGCAGAATAACAAAGTACTGTGATAATGAAGCTGTTAATCTCATACTTTCTTCATACATCGGGAAAGCTAATGTACATAACATCACTACACATGTATCCGTTACCGCCGCTAACCTTGCCGACTACAAGCCAACTGACCTTTGCAGTCTTTTTGCAAATGCACTTGAGAATGCTATAAATGCATGCAGACTTGTACAGACTGGCTCAAAGAATGATTACAATTCATATAACGGCATGACTGTGAATAACTCCACTGATTATAATTCAGCTAATTCCAACCGCATTATCACGGTAAAGGTGTTTGATAAGAACAATAAATTATGTATCAACATTACAAACACATATGCTGTTGAACCTATATTTGTTAATAACACACCCGTATCGGACAAAGCAGGACATGGCATCGGTGTAAGAAGCATAATATCGGTTATTGAAAAATATAATGGAGTATATGACTTTTTTACTAAAGATGGAGTGTTTTACTTTCAGGCATGTATGTGAAAGTGCGTATTTTACCCTTTCCCTTGCCAAAGAACTAAAAGAAGGACTGCCATACTTATTATTTAGTATGATAGTCCTCTTTTGCCTCTTGTAATTTGCCTTTTACTCCACACCCTTAAATATCACATTTCTTACCGGATTAAGTGCAAATAAAAGTAACATTCCAATAATGCCACACACTATGAATTCACTCGCTCCGATTGTCACAAAGAACATCGCAAATATACCCTCTGAACCATATGCATACTTTAATACAAATGGTACTATAACTGTATTGGCTATGATTGGTGGTAATGGTGCAAGCCACTTATTCTTTCTTAACACATAAGTTCCTATAGCACCGATAAGTGTCGCGATACTTCCAAATATTATATCCCATATTGCCGCACCGCCTAATATATTCGATAACAGACAGCCTACAAAAAGTCCCGGTATGGCTGCTGGTGTAAAATATGGCAGAATTGTAAGCGCTTCTGCTATTCTGAACTGTATTGGTCCGAAGCTGCAATAGTTAAACAGAATAACAAGCACAACATAAAGCGCCGCAATCGCAGCCGCCTGTGTAATAAATGCAACCTTAAACTGTGTGCTGTTATTATTTCTATTGTCACTATTATTTTTACTGTTATTTTTATTATTATTTTCAAGAATATTTCTATCTGTACCCTCTTTATCCTTACCTGATATACTCATTTTCATTCTCCTTTAGTTTTGTTTTATGTGTGGAAGGTTTCGAACACACATTATTATAAGACGGACAGAAATAAAAATCTCCGCCCGCCTTATATCTATATGTCACCATATTTATATGCAATCTTTTGCTTTTACATTGAACTCAAGCTTAACACCTGTTAATTAGAGAGTTACACCCTGCTTAAAGATAGCTAAATCGTGGAATCCAGCGATTTCAGCCTTTACCTTCTTACCAGAAGCAACATCTAATACAAGCTGGAAGAGTTCCTTAGCTGCATCTTCAAGTGGAAGGTCATCTGTTACAATTCTTCCTGCGTTGAAGTCTATCCAGTTGCTCTTATTGCCAGCAAGTCTTGAGTTAGTAGCAATCTTTACTGTAGGTACTGGTGATGCAAATGGTGTTCCACGTCCTGTTGTGAAAAGAACCATCTGTGCTCCTGCTGCTGCACAAGCTGTTGAAGCAACAAGGTCATTACCAGGTGCGCTAAGAAGGTTAAGTCCCTTATCAGATACTCTCTCGCCATATGCTAATACACCCTTAACAAGTGATGAACCAGACTTCTGTGTACATCCAAGTGACTTATCTTCAAGTGTTGTGATACCACCATCCTTGTTTCCTGGTGATGGATTTTCATAGATTTCCTGACCATTCTTGATGAAATATTCCTTAAAGTCATTGATAAGATGAACTGTCTTCTCGAAAAGCTCCTTGTTAGCACATCTGTTCATAAGAATAGTTTCTGCTCCGAACATTTCTGGAACCTCTGTAAGAATAGTTGTACCACCCTTAGATACGAGCATATCTGAGAAAAGACCTACTGTTGGGTTAGCTGTAATACCTGATAAACCATCAGAACCGCCACACTTCATACCAACGATAAGATGCTTAGCGCTAACCTTTTCTCTCTTAAATGTAGCAGCATAATCCATAAGTTCCTTCATGATGCCTTCAGCAGCTTCCTGCTCATTTTCTACATCCTGAACCTGTAAGAACTTAACTCTGTCTGGGTTAACTTCTCCGATATAGTCCTTAAGAACTTCAATACGGCTGTTCTCGCAGCCAAGACCAAGTACAAGTACTGCACCAGCATTAGGATGATTGATAAGGTCAGCAAGTACGTGTCTTGTATTTTCCTGATCCTCTGTTACCTGTGAACATCCATATGGGTGTGGGAAAGCAACAACTTCATCAACACCTTCCGGCTTATTAGCCCTTGCTGTAGCTTCGATTGCTCTTGCTATAGAATTAACACAGCCGACTGTTGGGATAATCCATACTTCGTTTCTTACACCAACTGTACCATTTTCACGCATATATCCTTCAAAGAACGCTTCCTCTGTTGGCTCAACATCCTTGTGTCCTTCTGGATTATATGTATATTCAAGAAGATCACCAAGCGCAGTCTTTAAGTTGTGTGTATGAACCCATCCACCAACTTCAATGTCAGCCTGTGCATAACCGATTCTGAAACCATACTTTATAACTGCATCGCCCTTCTTGATAGGCTTGATAACAAACTTATGTCCCTGAGGGATATCTTCTATTGTAGTAACTTCTGTACCAGCAACATTAAGTGTTGTGCCCTTAGCGATTGGCTTAAGAGCTACTGCAACATTATCATCTTTATTAATCTTAATAAAATCCTGCATAACTACCTCCTGTAATAAATATTTGTATATATTATTAAACTGCTTAACTGACTTTATATAAACATTTACAACATTCATATTTACTTATATCGGCAACAAAAATACTTTAACGGACTTATGCTGCTGATTACTTAATAGCAGACTGTAATAATATATCTCTTACATAATATAAGGGCGGATGAAATAAAACACCCACCCTTATTAATATTTTAAAATCCAGCATGCATAACAGAAGTCAACAAAAACAGACTTCATCTTATGCCCACGAACTGCTTCACAGCAAACTGCCAATGCAATTATGCTAACTTTTCATCATCAAGAGCTAAATCGTTAACTACAGCTCTCATACCTCTTTCTCTGATATCTGTAATATATCCTGTGATAACTTCTTCAAGGTCAAGAACCTTAGTAAGGTCTTCGCCACCGAAGAACTTAGTATTGCTTAAGTAAGCATGTGTGAATTCAGCTGGTGTCTTACCAGAGTTATCTCTGAAGAAATCAAGTACAGCCTTATCATCTGTAATGTTGTACTCTTCACCGTTTCTGTCACCCTTTAATACAATACCACCGTTGAACTCAGCTTCTGTCTGTGATGTGTAGAAGCTCATAAGTGCTGCGATAGAGAATGTAAGGTACTTAGGAAGCTTGTTAAACTTCTTAACATATCCTAAGAATGAAGGAAGACATCTAGCTTCCCACTTAGATACAGAGTTAAGTGAAATGCTTAATAATCTGTGATCTACGAATGGGTTAAGGAATCTGTCGATAACAGCCTTAGCGAATTCTTCACAATCTTCCTTAGAAAGTGAAAGTGTAGGAATAACTTCGTTGTAAAGTGTTTCTTCCATGTACTTTCTGATAACTGGATCCTTCATAGAGTTCTCTACGTTATCGTTACCAGCAAGGAATGATGCTAATACGAATGAAGTATGTGAACCATTAAGGATTCTTACCTTTCTTTCCTTATATGGATGATGATCCTTTGTAAATACTACATTAAGTCCAGCTTCCTTGAATGGAAGTTCCTTCTCAAGCTGTTCAAGCGGAAGGTTAGAATCACTTTCTACAACCCAGAGACCGAATACTTCAGCCCTGTCGATAAGCTGATCTTCATAGCCCCACTCTTCGCAAAGCTTAGCAGCATCTTCTCTTGGATAACCTGGAACAATTCTATCAACAAGTGTTGGGCAGAATGAACAATAATTGTTAACCCAGTCCTTGAATCCATCTTCAAGACCCCAGAGTTCTATAAACTTCATAATGCACTTCTTTAATTCGATACCATTATCAGCGATAAGTTCGCATGGAAGTAAGATAAGTCCCTTATCTGCTGCTCCGTTGAACTTCTGATATCTCTTATAGAGAAGCTGTGTAAGCTTACCAGGATATGTCTTAGGAGGACGAGCGTTAGGATCGTTATCTGTTTCATCAAATACGATACCTGCTTCTGTTGTGTTAGAAACGATAAATCTAAGTGTTTCGCTTGTACCATATTCAACATACTTGTCATAATCTTCGATAGCTGCTACAGCATCAACTACAGATGTAATCTGACGTGTGATTTCCTTAGGCTGTCCATCTACGAAACCTCTTAACTGAAGTGTGTACTGACATTCCTGATCATGGAATCTTTCAAGTGTACCAAACTCGATTGGCTTAACGATAACAACGCCACCGTTGAAATCTGTCTTTTCATTAGTAACATCGAAGATATAATCTACGAATGCTCTAAGGAAGTTACCCTCACCAAACTGCATAACCTTTACAGGTCTGTCAACTGCATGTGTAATACTCTTGTTTAATCTCTGCATATATTCCTCCATTCCGCCCACTCTAAGGGCATCTCAGCTCCACGCAAGAGCGCAGATACTGACTATGAAATATCCGTCTGTTAAATAAATGTATTAAGATATTCCATATTAATATTATTGTGGCGCAGTATCACTCAGCTTTGCTGGACTACGCATTCCCAGGCTCATATGTAACTACTCATTAATTTAATAACTACCTCACCTGAGTATGAAAAATCCTATAAAGACTTCTCATATTATAACAGGGACATGCCCTGATTATTAACCAGTAAATGGTATTCAGAAAGCGTATGTAAGCGCTTTCATTATCTTTCACAAACTATGATATACTCAAATACATTTTTAGTCAATACTTATTTTTGTATACATTATGTTCTGTCAAATTTAATTATCAGTTATTGTTCTGCACCCGTCACGAAACATCTGCACAACTCATTAATAACAATAATTAAGTACAACAAAAATACACTAACACACTTGCTTTTATAATAATACCATTGTATAATCAGATTATCAATATGTAAGTGCTTACATTCAGTGTTTTTATGATATTTTACTACTTTTATAATTATACAATTCCGTTAATTATAATTAATGAACCAACGAACAGCTGCACCTATATATCACATTAATGCAAGCGTTGTCCAAAGCTTACAAGAATGAGGTTAATTTATGAATATATATGATGTTTCCAATAAAGCCGGAGTGTCTATTGCTACCGTTTCCCGTGTTCTTAATGGTAATGCAAGAGTATCATTAGCAACAAGGAAAAAGGTATTGGATGCCATGAAAGAGCTTGATTATACACCTAATGTATTTGCAAGGGGACTAGGACTTAATACAATGAAAACCATAGGTATAATGTGTATTGACTCTTCTGATATTTACCTTGCCAATGCTGTATACTATCTTGAACAGGAATTAAGAAAGCATAGTTATGACTCAATACTCTGCTGTACTGGCAAAGATTACACCAATAAGAAGAAGTATCTTGAACTCTTACTAAGTAAAAGAGTTGATGGAATAATACTTGCTGGTTCACAGTTTGTAGAAAATACAGATACTTATAACAATGATTACATAATCAATGCAGCAAAGGATATACCTATCGTTTTAGTGAACGGATATCTTGACGCACCTAATATATATTCAGTTATGTGTAATGATGAAATTGCCATATATAATGCAACTAACCTCTTGATTAATAACGGACATCGTAATATAGTCTACTTATACACAAGCAAGTCATACAGCGGTATGAACAAGTATGCAGGATATATGAGAGCCTTGAAGGAAGCTGGCATTACACTTCCTGAAGATTACAGACATCTGTGTGGCAAAAACATTTCGCACGCCAAGGAATATCTTAATTATCTTTATGATAAAGGTATTGAATTTGATGCTGTTGTGACTTCTGATGATTCGCTTGCAGCGGGTTCAGTCAAGTATGCACACGCCCACTCTATCAGTGTTCCTGATGAGCTTGAGATTATTGGTTATAACAACTCGGTTCTTTCCATATGCACTGAACCAGAGCTTACATCTATTGACAGCCACGTTGAACAGCTTTCAACTAAAGCAGTAGATGTTCTTATGAAGGTATTGTGCGGTGACTCTGCTGATAAACACAGCATTATCACTGCTGATATTATAAAACGCAATACAACACATTTTTAATTCACAGGAGGATTAAGAACTATGAAACAATTCATGGACAAAGACTTTTTACTTTCAACACCTACAGCACAGCATCTCTTCCACGACTATGCTGACAAGATGCCTATCGTTGATTATCACTGTCATATCAACCCTAAGGAAATCGCAGAAGACAGAAAGTTCGAGAATATTACACAGGTATGGCTCGGCGGTGACCACTATAAGTGGCGTCAGATGAGAACTAACGGTGTTGATGAGAAGTACATCACAGGTGATGCTTCTGACCGTGAAAAGTTCCAGAAGTGGGCTGAAACACTTGAGATGGCTATCGGTAATCCACTTTACCACTGGAGCCACCTTGAACTTCAGAGATACTTCGGTTACAACGGTATCTTAAATGGCGATACAGCCGAAGAAGTATGGAATCTTTGCAACGCTAAGTTACAGGAAGATTCTATGTCAGTTAGAAACCTTATCAAGCAGTCTAACGTTAAGTTAATCTGTACAACAGATGACCCTGTTGATTCACTTGAATGGCACAAGAAGCTTGCTGAAGATGATACATTTGACGTAAAGGTACTTCCAGCATGGAGACCTGACAAGGCTATGAACATCGAAAAGCCAGAATATCTTGACTACCTTAACACATTATCAGATGTAAGCGGAATCAAGGTTAACTCTTTCGCTACTCTTATGGATGCTTTAAGAAACAGAATGCAGTTCTTCGATTCAATGGGATGCTCAGTTTCTGACCACGCTCTTGAATATGTTATGTACAAGCCATACACAGACGAAGAAATCGAAGCTATATTTGCTAAGAGATTCGCTGGTGAAGCTATCACAACAGAAGAAATGAACAAGTTCAAGACAGCATTCATGGTATCTGTTGGTAAGGAATACAACAAGCTTAACTGGGTAATGCAGTTACACTATGGTACTATCCGTGATAACAACGTATTAAGATACAACCAGTTAGGACCAGATACAGGATATGACTGTATCAACACTTATGACTGCTCAGCAGAGATGGCTCAGTTCCTTAACGCTCTTAACAGCACAGATGAACTTCCAAAGACTATCATCTACTCACTTAACCCTTCAGTTAACGCTGCTATCGGAACTGTTATCGGATGTTTCCAGGATTCTAAGGCAGTTGGTAAGATTCAGCAGGGTTCAGCTTGGTGGTTCAATGACCACAAGGTTGGTATGACTAACCAGATGACAAGTCTTGCTAACTTAAGCTTACTTGGCAACTTCATCGGTATGCTTACAGATTCAAGAAGCTTCTTATCTTACACAAGACATGAATACTTCAGAAGAATTATGTGCGAACTTATCGGTGGATGGGTTGAGAATGGTGAATACCCTAACGATGAGAAGGCTCTTAAGAAGATTGTTGAAGGTATCTCTTACAACAACGCAGTTCGTTACTTTGGTTTCGACTTATAATTAACAGCCTGTAATTATTAAATGTATTAAAGTATTGGTAGCATCAATAATACTAATATTTTAACACATAAGAAAAGGATAAATGATATTGTTATTATTAACGTATCATTTATCCTTTTTGTTTTAATTAATTAAGCTGGATTAAGCGAGATATTTTAGCCTTTTATTAAGAACAGGGAGAGAAATTTATACAGTTCTAAACTTTACTTGGGAAGGGGAATTAAGAACACTTGTTGTATAAGAAGGTATATTGACAATAGTATAATTCGTTCCCGTAGTTGTGCCATATACTGACTTATGTGCCTTAACATAATATATAAGATTATCGTCAGCGTATACTTCTATTTCCTGATGTCTGCTTACAAATGACAGTGCCATATCATCACTTGACGTTCTATCAAGCTGTATGTAATATTCTATCTCATTATTTCCTATATAATCAGTTTTCACTGGTTCAATAGTTTGCTTTACCTTGCTGTCAGCAGGTGTCTTTATGTCGGCCTTGCTGAATATAAAACCCGAAAATACAAATGCCAGAAACGCAAAAAGAAAAATGAGATATACTATTCTGTTTACACATTTGCATAACTAATATACATAAAAAAAGAGAAGAAAATACCTGAGCATTCTCTTCTCCTCTAAAAATCAATTATTCTATTATCTTGCTTCACGCACAACTTTCCGCTTTATTATATTGTATGCTATAACCATTATTATTCCTGTCACTATCCATGAGATTGGATATATTATGATAAGCACCCAGAATTCATGGAATACACGACACACTGTCGATATCCATATAAGACGGAGCACGCATGAACCTATGACTGTTATTATGGCTGGGAGAAGTGAATGTCCAAGTCCCCTCATAGCGCCTGCACTTATCTCATAAACGGATGTTAAAAGCTCTAATGTTGTAGCTATTATTATTCTCTGTTCAGCATAATACAACACATCCGCATCAGTTGAATAAAAGCCTAAGAACATATCCCTTCCAAGTACGAATATAGCAGATAACAATCCACATGACAATAATGAAAATGCCATTGCTATATGATATATCTTTCTACATCTGTCATATTTTCCTGCGCCATAGTTCTGGCTTGTAAATGTTACTGTAGCCTGTGCAAATGCACTTACCATAAAGTATGCGAAAAACTCATAATTAAGTGCAGCAGCAGAGCCTGCTATCGCTGACGAGCCAAAGCTGTTTATTGTACTCTGTATACAGACATTGGCTATTGAAAAGACCATCCCCTGTAAGCCTGCCGGAACACCGATAGTAAGTATCTTCTTTAACTCCTTAGGAACAATAGTAAGCTTTTTTATATCAAGCCTGATTGAACCTGTATCATTCATAAGAATATATATAACTATTGATGAGCTTATTATATTGGATATGACGGTTGCTATTGCAACTCCGGATACTCCAAGCTTAAATACTATTACAAGTATAAGATTGAGCACCGTGTTCACTATTCCTGCCACTATAAGGCTATACAGCGGTCTTTTGCTATCGCCCGTACTTCTTAGAATAGATGAACCAAAGTCATACAACATAATAAATGGCATACCAAGAAGATATATCCTCAGATACAGAACTGCAAGGTCAATAACATCATCCGGCGTTCCCATAAGAAGGAGCACAGGTTTTGCAATAAACTGTCCGGCTATCATAACAAACACGCCGCTTATAACTGCAACAACCATAGCCGTATGTACTGCTGCCTGTATATTTTTTTCTGCCCTCTGTCCTATATAATGCGCTATGACAACATTAGAACCAAGTGATATGCCTATAAAAAGGTTAATCATAAGTGATATAAGTGAGCTGTTGCTTCCTACCGCAGCAAGAGCCTGACTGCTTGCAAATCGTCCGACTACCGCTGTATCCACCGAGTTAAACAACTGCTGTAATATACTGCTTGCCGCTAATGGCAGGGCAAATATAAGTATTTTATTCCATAAGGAACCATTAATCATATCCATTGCTTTCTTCTTAGTATTACTATCAGACATAAATCTTACTCCCTTATTATAACTGTATATTATGCTGTTAATGTCAGAATGTATTCTTCTTTCCACCGACATTCATTTCTTTACTGCGTAAAACAACACCACCAATCAGCTTATGAATGGTGGCTATTATCACTTTATATAGTTCGTATTAATAAAATCATATCAACTACTGACACTATTCTTCTGATACACTCACTCCCCCGTGTCAACACGATTAATATTATAGCACTGTTTATAATATATGTACAGAAAATAATGTTGAATTCCCATTAATATAGTATGTTGGTTGGAATTTGCCATTAATGCCTGCTGAAAATATAGGTAACAATGATAATTGCAATAAAATAAGCATCCAGCCTTTTATAAACCATATAAAACTGGATGCTTATTACCTATTTTATTCTGAATTTTTCTGTTTCATCTTTAGTTAAATAACTTAATTCCCCAGCTTAGACACCTTCTCATTAAGGTCATAAGGGGTAGTTTGATACACATAATAATTAAGCCAGTTTGTATAAAGACTGTTAGCATGGCTTCTCCATGACAATACCGGCTTTCTGTTACAATCATCATCCGGATAATAATTGACTGGAAGTTCTGGTTCAAGACCTTTGTCTATATCTCTCTTATACTCCTGGTCAAGTGTCATTCTGTCATATTCAGGATGTCCCATAACAAATATATGCTTGCCCTCCTGGCCTATAGCTATATATATGCCTGCCTCTTCTGAGTCTGCAAACACCTTAAGCTGCTGGTTCTTTAATATATCTTCCCTGCACGCCTCTGTATATCTTGAATGAGGAGCCATAAAGAAGTCATCAAAGCCCCTTACAAGCGGTTCTTTTCTGTTAAGCACATGGTGCCTGTATACACCTGAAAGCTTCTTATCAAGAAGAACCTTCTTGATACCATAATGATAATAAAGTCCTGCCTGCGCACCCCAGCATATATGAAGAGTTGAAGTTACATGTTCCTTAGACCACTCCATTATAGTAGTCAGCTCATCCCAGTAATTGACCTCCTCAAAGTCAAGCTTTTCTACTGGCGCACCTGTTATTATAAGTCCGTCAAAGTTCTTATCCTTAATGCTTGAAAATGTTTCATAGAACTTTTTAATATGTGAATGTGATGTATTCTTTGAAACATGTGATTCAGCCTGTATAAATGTCACATCTATCTGTAATGGTGTGTTAGAAAGTGCCCTTAAAAGCTGTAATTCTGTATCCTGCTTTATTGGCATAAGATTAAGGATAGCTATCTGTAACTCTCTGAAATCCTGTGAAAGAGCCCTGCTTTCATCCATTACGAATATATTTTCTTCTTCCAGTTCGTGCTTTGCTGGAAGCTCGTTCTGTATCTTAATTGGCATAATATTCCTCCGTTCTGTCAGCGCAATGCTTACAATAAGCAGATTAAGCATATAAAATTACAGCTATATACACGAAACCTGCTTTTCTTATGTGCTCACTATATTACAACATATCTTCTAATCCCGCAAGTGTGATAAATTCCTCTTCTGTTATAACTGGCACACCTAACTTTGCGGCTGTCTTATTCTTTGTCGACTGCGACATCGAATCATTATTGATAAGATATGATGTATTGCCTGTCACAGAACCTGTAACCTTTCCACCCATTCGCTCTATAAGCTCTTTTAATTCTTTGCGGTTTGCAAAGTGTGTCACATTTCCGGTTATTACAAATGTCTTTCCTGCAAGCTCTTCTGTTTCCTGTGACTCCTCTATCTCCTTAAGTCTTACCTCGCCTAGCAGTCTTATATATTCCTCTTTTTTCTTCTCATCTGCAAAATACCTGACAAACGCTTCAGCTATAACCTCACCAATTCCATTTATATCGGTAAGCTCCTGTGCTGTCACACTAAGCACTGCCTGTGGGTCGCCCTTTAACTTCTTTACGATAATCTTTGCTGTTGAAAGTCCAATATTATCAATTCCAAGACCATATAACACTCTTACTAAGTCTGTGTCCTTTGCCTTTTCAACTGCCTCTATAAGATTGGCATAAGACTTTTCTCCAAAGCCCTCCATAGCTACTATCTCATCCTTAAACTTATCAAGATGGAATATATCTGTCTTATCCTTGATGAAGCCCTTCTGTATGAACTTCTCAAGCGTTGCTTCTGACAGACCATCTATATTCAGTGCATCCCTTGATACAAGCAGTGCAAAGCTCTTAACGTGCTTTGCCTGACACTCTGGATTATCGCAGTAAAGTGTCTTGACATCATTAACTTCACTGATTCTTGTAGGCTGTCCACATACAGGACATACCTCTGGTACACTGATATTGCCGCTTTCTGTAAGATTAGCGGCTATCTGTGGAATAATCATATTAGCCTTAAATACTCTTATGTTATCACCAATTCCAAGCTTTAAGCCCTCCATAATACTGATATTATGGACACTCGCCCTCGATACCTTAGTACCCTCAAGCTCAACCGGGTCAAATATGGCAACAGGATTAATAAGGCCTGTTCTTGAGGCACTCCACTCTATCTGTCTTAAGACCGTATCTGCTGTTTCATCTGTCCACTTAAATGCCATTGCATTTCTTGGGAACTTGGCTGTTCTTCCAAGCGACTCACCATATGCAATATCATCATATATGATAACAAGACCATCCGATGGGAAGTCGTTATTTACAATAGTCTTCTCAAACCATGCTATTGTATCTATTATATTATCCCTGTCGACCATCTTATACTCAACTACCTCAAACCCCTGCTTTTTAAGCCACTCAAACTGGTATGCCCTTGAATTCTTAAAGTCAACATTATCTGCTGATACAAGTGCAAATGCAAAGAAATTAACATTACGCTCTTTAGTTATCTTGTTATTAAGCTGCCTTACAGAACCACTGCAAAGATTTCTTGGATTCTTGTACTTTGCATCCATTTCCGGAATTTCTTCATTAATCCTGTTAAAGTCAGAATAAGTTATAATAGCCTCACCTCTTAATACAAGCTTTCCCTTATATGGTATAGTAACCGGAACATTCTTAAATACTCTTGCATTATTCGTGATAATCTCACCTATCTCGCCATTGCCCCTTGTTACTGCCTTGCTAAGCTTTCCATCCTCATATGTGAGCACTATTGTAAGTCCGTCAAGTTTCCACGATAAAACACCTTTCTGCTCCCCAAGCCAGTCTCTTAAAGCCTCCCTGTCCTTAGTCTTATCAAGACTAAGCATAGGAGAGTCATGTCTTTCCTTTGGAAGTTCACTTAATACCTCATAACCTACATTGACTGTAGGACTGTTAGAAAGCACACAGCCTGTTTCCTCTTCTAACTTCTTAAGTTCATCATACAAGGCATCATACTCATAATTAGACATTATCTCCTGTCCCTCTGAGTAATAGCTCTTTCCTGCTTTGTTCAGTAATTCTACTAATTCCTTAATTCTCTCTAACTTATCCATTATTTCGCTCCGTTATTTAATAATTTACTCTTTCATCATTATTCTCAACAATCCAGACTTATGTGCTGTAGCATCCCGCTTTGCACATTTATAGGCACCTAATCA
>OGEZ01001265.1_pt1 | contig 13482 bp, 10 predicted proteins | sample 1570831 | NCBI WGS metagenome assembly OGEZ01 (sample SAMEA2582059, study PRJEB24529) | metagenome | biome: Human gut stool | place: China | collected 2011
TGATGGCAGCACAGGAGCCTATGATTATTCATGGGAAGAAGGAAACACCAAAAAGAAAAAATCACCCGGAAAAATAATCGCGCTCGCATGCACGGCTCCGATATGGGTTCCCTTGGCATTTGCGGGGCTGGCAATACTTTTCAGCCTGCTGATGGTCGTTGTGGCTGTTGTGTTTGCGGTGTTTGTCGTGTTCGCGGCGTGTGTGATAGCCGGAATTGCAAGCGTGGCAGCGGGCTTTTTTGCTTTTGTTTTCTTGTAAACTGCGCGCGATTTTGACTTCTGAGGTCTATATGCCATGACAGTTGCCCGAATTGCCTCGCGCGCCGTTTTTGCTTTCAGTTCCGCCTTGCTTGTGATTGCACTCTGCGATCTTTGGCAATGGTTTTGGCATGCGCATATTCGAACCTGGCATCTGTCTTTGCAAGGTCTTGTGCTGCTTACTTTGATGGTTTCTCTTGGAGTGGTGACCTGGAAGGCGATGCGTGCGGCCCGAGAGTTTGCTGAAACGAACGGACAGAATGGTCTGGTGGTCTATTCCGGTTATGGCCATTTGGCTGCGGCCTGTGTGCCTACTGCGATGGTACTTTTCATTTCCGACGAAGGTTGGTTGCTTGGCTACAACGCAGTGCTGGCAATGGCTCTGATTGTTTGCGGTTGGCAGGCGGCGCGATACAACCGAGGTCTGCAGGTTGTCCGTTCGCTTCTGGTCCAGATCGTCTTTCCGTTCCTTTTTGTTTTTTTGGGTATGTTTGCGGCTGTGCACGCTTCCAGCGAAGAACATGGCCGGTCTGCGTGCGTTTTTGACTCAAAAGGAGGAAGTTGCCCGCAAGGCAGCTCGTTACGGATTGGACGACTATGCTTCCGTCACGGGCGTATTCGGATTTGTGATGCCTCGATTTCTCAACGACGGTCTCGGCCGTATGCTTTCGGCTCGAGAGGTTGTCGACGGCGTTTCGCTGATGGCTAGCGGCGGCATGCTGATTCTGGCGGTGCTTGCATACATGACCGTCTGTATGCTTTGTAACGGTTGATGCAGGATGGAAACTGAGAGGAGCGCCTGACCAGTGGCAAGCAGTGGCCTGGAAATTTCCGTTCTCGTAATGCTCTGTTAGCCTGAAAACAGGCTAAAGTTCGCACGACAAAGATGTTTGCCGACCGACTCGAATGGAAACGACAGGCCTGCGGACGATTTTCTGCGAACGAAAATGGAAATGAGTGGAAAAAATGATTACGCCGACCATTCGCTCGGCGATTGTAGCTACGATCATCGCGGCGAAGAAGTCAAACTTTCGGTTTTGGGGCTGGCAGTAGCACTGACGCTTGGCTTTTCAGCCGTGGAACTCTTTTTCGGTTGGATTTCCAATTCTCTGGCATTGATCGGCGACGCTGGACACATGGCGACCGATTCCGCGAGCCTTTTCTTTGCGCTGGTCGCCAACTTCATTTCCCGCAAGGGAGTTGATGCCAATCACAGTTTTGGCCATGGCCGAGTCGAAGTTTTGGCGGCTTTTTTAAACGGCCTTGTCATGCTAGGCGTGGTGGGGTGGATTTTTTACGAAGCCGTACAGCGTCTTGACAGTCCTGCCCAGGTCGACGGTGGCTCTGTGATGATCGTTGCCTTTATCGGCATGTGCATCAACATTGCCGTGGCATGGACGCTTTCCCGTGACAAGAAAAACGTCAATACCCGAGCTGCGCTGCTGCATGTGATGGGCGACCTGCTCGGTTCCGTGGCAGCGATTCTGGCTGGTGCCCTGATTTATTTCTTCGGGGAGAAGTTTGCGATAGCCGATCCGATTTTGTCTTTTGTTGTAGGTGCGCTTGTTTTGCACTCCACTTATGAAGTGCTCAAGGATTCTTCTGCCGTTCTTCTCGATGGAGTTCCCGAGGGCGTCAACTATTACGACGTGGGGGATGCATTGAGTCGCATTCCCGGCGTAAGCCGCGTGCATGACTTGCATGTCTGGACGCTGGCACCTGGTCATGGGGCCGTTATGGCGCACCTGTGTGTCAAGGAAGGCATTGATTGGGAAAAGGTGCTTTCCGACGCTCAAAAAATGCTTTTGACGGAATTCGGCCTTGAACACATCACGCTTCAGCCGGAGTGGCATTGCGCGGGCGGATGCAGCACGACCTGCCGACAGTGTCAAAAACAGCGCGAAGAGGCGTTGCGTCCGCAAGGTGAAGAGTCTGCAAGCGAAGACGGTAAAGCTTTCCATTCCAAGGAAGGCCTGAATGTGCTCGGGTAAAATCGCAAAACCATTAAAACTTGTGATTTTTGACAGCGGCAGCCATATCGTCTGATCGGTTGGCCGTCTGAGTGAGCCATGCAGCAAATACAGGATATTTTGATCAATTGTTCGCCCCGCGAAACACGCGTAGCGATTCTTGTCGACGGAGTGTTGGAGGATCTTCATATCGAACGCGCCGCCAGTCGCGGACTTGTCGGCAACGTTTATGTCGGTAAGGTGCTTCGGGTGCTGCCCGGTATGCAGTCGGCCTTCGTCGACATCGGGCTTGAGCGCACGGCCTTCTTGCACGTACTCGATATTGAAGGGGCTCGACAGGAAAATGGTGAGTATCGCCCGATTGAGAAGATGATCGGAGAGGGACAGCGGCTCCTCGTGCAGGTTGCTAAGGACCCAATCGGCACCAAGGGCGCACGACTGACCACTACTATCTCTCTGGCTGGTCGCAAACTCGTTTATCTGCCGCAGGACGATCACATTGGCGTGAGTCAAAAGATTGAAGACGAAGCGCGCCGAGAATCATTGCGCGAACAGGTGATGCGACTCAAAAAGCCGGAAGATAGGGGCGGCTACATCGTGCGCACCTGTGCCGAAGAATCTGCGACCGACGAGGAGTTGCTCGAAGATATGCGCTATCTGGGCTGTTTATGGCAGGAAACCAGTAAGAAGGCCGGCGTGTCGCCTGCGCCGAGTTTGCTTTACGAGGATCTGTCGCTGTCCAAACGTGTTCTTCGTGACATGGTGCAGGCTGAAACACGCAGGATCTTCGTTGACAGCAGGGAAGTGTTCGACGAACTCAAGGAATTCGCTCAGGCCTATGCACAGGGAGCTTTGCCGCTACTGGAGCTTTACACCGGAGAGGAACCGCTTTTCGAAACTCAGCAGGTGGAAGCGGAACTGCAGAGGGCGCTTGATCGCCGCGTGCCGCTCAAGAGCGGAGGCTACATTGTGGTGGATTGCACTGAAGCCATGACGACGGTCGATGTGAATACGGGCGGTTTTGTTGGCAAACGCGACTTCTCCGAAACAGTTTTCAAGACCAATTTGGAAGCGGCCAAGACCATTGCCCGTCAGTTGCGTTTGCGCAATCTCGGCGGCATCATCATCATTGATTTCATTGATATGCAAAATCCCGCCCACAAGGCGGCCGTGCTTGAAGAACTGCGGCGGGCGGCGTCAACCGATCGCACGAAACTTACAATTTCGGAATTCACTGAGTTGGGACTCGTCGAGATGACGAGAAAGCGTACGCGAGAGTCGCTTTCACACACGCTCTGCGAACCGTGTCCGTTATGTGGCGGCAGAGGGGAAATCAAGACGGCGCGGACTGTCTGCTACGAAATCATGCGTGAAATCGTGAGACTGTACCGTCAGTATGAAAAGGCCGATTCCTTCAAAATTTTGGCGTCCCAATCAGTAATTGATTTCTTCTTGGAAGATGAAGCGTGCGCGCTTGAGCTTCTTCAGAGCTTTGTGCAAAAACCAGTACATCTGGAAGCCGAACCTGCCTATACACAAGAGCAGTACGACGTGTTGATTGGTTGAGGCGACAAGTAAAAATGCAGACAAACGGGAGGCTCTCGGGTATCCCGTTTTTTTGTATAAAAAAAGACCCAACCAACAACGGGTCAGGTCCTAGAAATGCAGCAAACTACAATGCTCGCTTTCGAAGAGGGAGGGCTTCGAAAACGGCCCCTCGGGAGTTTGCTGCACAGGGAGGCAATTGAGGCGCAGATGCCTTATTGCGGTACGTAATTTAACCTAGTCCTAGGCAATTGATAATAGGGGTTCTCACTTAATTCGAAGCAAATTATTTTTCAAGTAGAAATTTTGAGCTCGTATTGGATTAAATGCGGAAGAAGTGGCCTGCTGATGGTCCAAAGATGTACGCATTGGATGTTGGCGACAAATTGTTTCGAATTTCGAGCTTAGGTACGACATTGAACGAGAATTTGAATTGTCGGACCTCTTGATTTTCAAGGCTTCCAAACGGACACCCACAAGATGTAGTGTTAAGTTTGGAAGATGGGAACGAGAACCTGGGCTTTTGGTCTATTGCCTCGAGAGTTGCAATTGACTAGACTCAGGCGTGTTGCGTTGCATATCGACTCTCTGAAAAAAAGACGCCTTCTGAGGCGTTTTTTGGTCTCTCAAGCAGTTTTCATGCTGTTGGAACAGAGGTGGCGAGGCAGCTGCTCGAACAACAATCAAATTACAACAACAAAGGTGCAAAGGAAATGGCAGTAGAGATCAAGCACATCATCAAACGCGACGGTTCTGTCAAGGATTTTGACGTTCACAAAATCGTCTACGCCATCGAATGCGCCGGCAAGGCTACCAATCAGTTCGGCCGCGAACGCGCTCAAGAAATCACCGACACGCTCGTGATACCGCGTCTGCGCGAGCTCAGCGTAGCAACTCCCCATATCGAGCAAGTGCAGGATGCCGTCGAACACGCGCTCTACGAAGCGGGGCATTTCGAAACGCTTCGCGCCTACATCGTTTATCGCGAACAGCGTGCGCGCAACCGAGATGCAAAAAAAAGCTGGGTGGATGTTGAAAGCTCTATCAACGAATACCTCAATCAGTCTGACTGGCGCGTCAATGCCAACGCCAATCAAGGCTACAGTCTGGGCGGCTTGATTCTCAATGTCTCTGGCAAGGTGATTGCCAACTACTGGCTGAATTTCGTGTACACGCCCGAGATCGGTCAGTGCCACCGTCAGGCTGACTTCCATATTCACGATTTGGACATGCTCTCGGGATACTGCGCAGGCTGGAGTCTGCGTACTCTGTTGCAGGAGGGCTTCAACGGCGTTCCCGGCAAGGTGGAAGCAGGCGCTCCCAAGCACTTTTCTTCGGCCACGGGGCAGATCGTCAATTTCCTCGGCACCATGCAAAACGAATGGGCGGGCGCTCAGGCCTTCTCATCGTTTGACACCTACATGGCGCCTTTCATTCGCAAGGACAATACGCCTTACGAAGAAGTGCTTCAGGGCATTCAGGAACTCATCTACAACTTGAATGTGCCGAGCCGCTGGGGCACGCAAACGCCATTTACGAATCTCACGTTTGATTGGACTTGCCCGGAAGACCTCAAGAATGTCCATCCGCTGATCGGTGGTGAGGAAATGCCTTTTACCTACGGCGAACTGCAAAAAGAGATGGACATGATCAATCGAGCCTACATTGAGGTCATGACCAAAGGTGACGCCAAGGGCCGAGTCTTTACCTTTCCGATTCCAACCTACAACATCACGCCGGATTTTGATTGGGACAGCCCCAATGTGTTGCCGCTTTTTGATATGACGGCGCGTTATGGTCTGCCATATTTTCAGAACTTCATCAACTCCGAGCTTAAGCCCAACATGATTCGATCAATGTGCTGCCGCTTGCAGCTTGATTTGCGTGAGCTTCTCAAGCGTGGCAACGGTTTGTTCGGTTCGGCTGAACAGACGGGCAGTCTTGGTGTGGTGACAATCAACTGCGCTCGCCTGGGGTACCTTTTCAAGGGTAGTGAAAAGGCCCTCTTTGCGCGCCTGGATCATTTGCTGGAGCTTGCTCGCGATTCGCTGGAAATCAAGCGCAAGACGATTCAAAAGCACATTGATCAGGGTCTTTTCCCGTACACCAAGCGTTATCTCGGTACATTGCGTAACCATTTCTCGACGATCGGCGTTAACGGCCTAAACGAAATGATCCGCAACTTCACGGACGATGCTGAAGACATCACGACAGCAAAAGGGCACGATATGGCCGTGCGGCTGCTCGATCATGTGCGTGCTCGCATGGTTGAATTCCAGACGGAAACGGGGCATATGTATAACCTCGAAGCAACGCCTGCCGAGGGTACGACGTATCGCTTTGCCAAGGAAGACAAGAAGCGCTTTCCAGACATCCTGCAGGCCGGCACACCGAGTCATCCGTATTACACGAACTCGTCTCAGCTGCCCGTGGGCTTTACGGACGATCCGTTCGAGGCGCTTGAAATGCAGGAAGACCTGCAGCGCAAATACACCGGCGGCACCGTGCTTCATCTTTACATGAACGAAGCCATCAGCTCGGCCGAAGCTTGTCGTGACCTGGTGCGTCGTACGTTGACGCGCTTCCGTTTGCCTTATATCACGGTGACGCCAACGTTCTCGATTTGTCCCAAGCACGGTTATCTTTCTGGGCGACACGACTTCTGTCCGAAGTGCGATGCTGAACTTTTGGCCGCCAAGAAAGCTCGTCAGCTTGAACAGGTCGCTTGACACACTTAATTGACGATTGCGTGGCTTTGCCAGGCAGCGTTGAAGGAGGAAATGAAATGACAGAAAAGACCAATGAAACAATCCAACTCAAGGACAGCGAACGTCAGCCTTGCGAAGTGTGGACGCGCGTGATGGGTTACCATCGTCCTGTTCAGTCCTTCAATATCGGCAAGAAGGGTGAATTTGAGGAACGCAAGTACTTTGTCGAATCGAAGTGCGGTTGTGGCACTTCAAAGTAAACTCCAATCTCATTGCCCGCTTTCTTTCATCGGACAAGTGCTCAATTTCGACGTGCCTACTCCCGCCGCGGCGTTACGCATCGCGGCGGTTACGCCTTTTACAAGCATTGATTTTCCAGGCAAGCTTTCCGCAGTCGTCTTTCTGCGCGGTTGCCCTTGGCGTTGCTCCTATTGTCACAACCGTTGGATGCGCTCGCGTCGCAGCCAAGAGGATGACCCCAATTGGGCAGGTATTGAAGCGTTGCTTAAGAAACGTAAGGGGCTTCTCGACGGTATTGTTTTCTCAGGCGGTGAGCCCTGTATGGATCCAGCGTTGCCGTCGGCTGTTCGTCTTGTTAAGGACGAGGGGTATCTGGTCGGGCTGCACACTTCAGGAGCCTATCCCCGGCATCTGAAGGAATGCATTGGTCTGGTGGATTGGGTGGGACTTGATGTCAAGGGCAACCCTGACAACCCCCAAGCGTTTGATGCGATTGCGGGCATCAGCGGTGCGCACAAAGCTTTTATGGAAAGCTTCGAGATCATCCGTAAAGCCGGTACAAAATTTGAAGCCCGTACAACGGCGCACCCTGACTTTCTCAGCGAGAATGATCTGATAGCGATTGCCGGCTGGCTCAGAAAACGCGGCGCCGACACCTACGCGATTCAGATCTACCGCAAAGCTCCGGGCGTGGAAACAGTATATGATCCCGTGCCCGAAGCTTGGCCATCGGTTGCCACAATTGAAGCCGTCAAAGCCATCATTCCGCACTTCACTTTGCGTCGCGAATAACCGAATCTATGCGCCAAGCATGAGGTCTACCTTGCCGGCCGATCGCATCAGGCGCAATCCCCAAGCCACCACAATGAGGCACACACCCGTGTCGGCAAAGACAGCCATCCACATTGTGGCGTAACCTGCGAGCGCCGCGATCATGAAACAAAACTTGACGCCGAGTGCAAAAACGATGTTCTGAATCAGCGTGGTATGCGTTAACTCCGAGAGCTTCTTAAACCAAGCTATTTTGGCAATGTTGTCGTCCATGATGGCCACGTCTGCCGCCTCGATTGCCGTATCGGCCCCTTTGATACCCATGGCAAAACCGATGCGTGCTCGAGACAACGCGGGGGCGTCGTTGATGCCGTCGCCCACCATCGCTGTTGGCGCTTTGGATTCAAGTTTTTCAATGACTTCCAGTTTTTGCTCAGGCAAAAGTTCGGCTTTGACGTTGTCAATGCCGACGCTTTGCGCAATAGCTTGAGCTGCACGCGTGTTGTCACCTGTTAACAACCAGGGTGTAAGCCCGACCTTTTTCATCAGAGAAATCGCCTGAGCTGAGTTGTTCTTTAACGTATCGGCGACCGCAAACACTGCAACAACGCCGAACATATCGCTTAAGGCTACGGCTGTCTGCCCTTTGGAATGTGCGGCCTCAAAGGCAGCGGTCACGTCAGGTGCCACGGCGCCGCGGCTGGTAAGCCAATTGAGATTGGTCAGGAAAAAGAGAGAGCCGTCAATGACACCCTGCGTGCCGCTGCCCGGTAATGCTTTAAAGTTTTTCACCGGCAGTGTCGAGCGGTTTTCCGTTGCGAAATGCTCGGCAATTGCACGACTGACTGGATGCGAACTCATGGCCGCGAGGCTGGCGGCGATCAAAAGAGCTCTGTCTTTCGCCACCGGACTGGTTAGCGTGATGTTGTTCAATGAGGGCTTGCCTTTGGTGACAGTCCCCGTTTTGTCCAGACAGACGTGTTTCAGGGTGCGGCCGGCTTCCAGATAGACGCCACCTTTGATGAGTATGCCGCGGCGGGCGGCTGCAGAAACGGCCGACACAATCGTCACCGGCGTGGAGATCACCAAAGCGCACGGGCAGGAAATTACAAGGAGTACCAATGCGCGATAAATCCAGACAGTCCATGGTTCATTGGAAAGAATCGGACCGAGAATCGCTGTCAAAATGGCAAGCGCAAACACTGTAGGGGTGTAGCGGGAGGCAAATTTGTCAACGAACCGCTGTAAGGGCGCCTTTTTTTGCTCAGCTTCTTCCACGGCTCGGATGATGCGTGCGCTCATTGAGTCAGCCGAAGCTGCCGTGGCTCTCACGGTAAGCGTACTTTCCAATGCCAGCGTGCCGGCAAAAACTCGTGAACCGACAGTCTTTGATGCGGGCATTGATTCGCCCGTGATCATCGATTCGTCCATGGAACCGGCACCGTCTTCGACCATACCGTCCAAAGCGGCTCGCTCGCCCGGTTCGATGCGGTACAGAGATCCTGCGGGGACGGCCTCAGCCTTCATACGCTTCCAACTCTCACCCACTTTGACGGTGACTTCGGTAGGGGCCACGTCCATAAGCTTGCGGATGGCGTTGCGAGCCCGGGTCATGCTCATGTCCTCAATGGCTTCGCCGATCTCATAAAGCACCATTACCATGGCGGCTTCAGGCCAGGCCCCCAAGCAAACGGCACCGATCACGGCGACGCTCATGAGCGTATCCATGTTGAAGATCAGACGAAAGAGAAAGCCCAGTCCCTTAAAAATCGTCTGAAAACCAGCAAGCAAAATCGCTATGGCTGCACACGCTATGATCGCCCACTCGGGCAGAGCGTGTGTCAGTTCAATGGCCTCAGCTGCCGCAGCAAAGACAAACGCAATGCTCAGTCGCGTCCAAGGAAGCGATTCGGTAACGTTTTGTCTGGAACTTGTCTTGTTTGAGGCAACGACAACCGCGTCATATCCAGCTTGCTGCAGCTTTTCGAGAATGGCAAAACAATGTTCTGCGTCCGAGTGAAATTTCACGATTTTGTTGATCTTGTCGACCGCACAGTCAAGCCCAATGAGGTCAAGAATCTGCTTGATGTCGGCTTCGGTTTGCATGGCACTGATGCGAATCGACATTTCCGAGAGAATCGTGTCGCGTATTTCGCTTGCCTGCATACCCACCGAGTCAACGACGGTGATGAGCATTGCTGCGGTGACGTTCTCATTGGCCGGAGTGAAAATTGCGGTTCGCGCAAGCGTGTCGAAACGGACGTCCTTGATAAGGTCGCTGCCTTTGAAGGCTTTTTCAATCAAGGCGGTTTCAGCTCCGCAGCACATTTCTGGAATGTAGAGCTTGATGCAAGGGAAAGAGGGTGTCATGGCTCAGACGAATACGGAAAAAGGGTTCCTAGACAGGTATCATTAGAAACCCTATAGTCGCTACAGTGTCAAGAATTTTTTTCTGGAAAAGGACAACGCATGCGCATTGGAGAATTGGCTCAGCGCTCGGGTGTGGCCGTGGAAACCATCCGCTATTACGAAGCGCAAGGATTGCTGCCCGTGCCGCTGCGCTTGGACAACAACTACCGCAATTACACACGCAAACATCTGGCAAGACTTCACTTTATTCGCCATTGTCGGTTGCTTGACATGAGTCTTGAGGAAATCGCCAAGCTCACGAACCTTGAGAACGCGCAGCCTCGCGACTTCGAAGTGGTGCATGAAACAATTGGTGCGCACATCCGAGACATCGACAGCCGCATTCGAGAATTGATGGAGCTCAAGCAGAAATTGCAAGCATTAGAGTGCCACTGCACTGGGAATCACGAGGGTAAGTCATGCGGCATATTGCAAGAGCTTGAGTCGTTTACTGATTCCTGTGACTGTTGTCGCGAATTCGAGATCGGGTGCTGCTGCGGACAAGCTCACCGCAAAATCAAGTAACACAAGCGAGCTTCAGTTCAAGCGCCCAGGTGCTTCTCTTTTGCTAAATTGCGAAAACTCTTTTTTGAACGGAACACACCAATATGCATTTGTTCGGGGGTATGATCGGCTGGCTTCTGGCGGCTGCCGTGGTTTTGATTCCTACTTTTTTTGTTGGCCGTTACGCTCAGACGCGACCGCCGCTTTTGACTTCATCGCGTGCCAAAAGTGGTTTCGGTGGCGTTCTGTGGCTCTTTCTGGCAGGGCAAATCGGTTGGCTTTTGACGCTCGTCTGGCAGACCGTCTATATGACGAGTGAACTCTGGTTTATGCTGGAACGCAATTCGCAGACCATGCTGGCGGCCTTTGTAGCGGTTGTGCCAGGTCTCGTTTCCATCTGCATTGGAGCGTGGGTGATCTGGCAGATTGCGGCCAAGCGTTCTCCCAATGCGGTGGCTTTTGCTGTGGTTGGCGTTTGGCTGATGGGACCTTGCGCGGCCATGTTGCAGAGTTGGTATTTTGGTCTGGCACTCACCGAAATGAGTCTGATCCAGCTCTTTGGATGGAGTATCGGATGGAGTCTGTATTTTGTGTTGTCGCCGCGTGTGGCGCTCACATACGGAACGCCTCGAGGCAAGCGCATTGCTGAAGGTCTCGAAAAGTAAGTCGTGGGCATCGACCCAATGAAAAAGGACGCGTCCGAAAAGGATAGCGTCCTTTTTTCCCCGAGATGCAATGGCGGATCAGAATGTCACGTGATCCGGATCGAGACCTGAGAATCCCGTCTGCGGCATATTGTCGAGCCGCTGCATTTCTTCCGGCGACAGGCTGAAGCTGAACAAATCCGCATTCATTCGGCGACGTTCGGGCGACAGAGACTTCACGACGGCCGCAACGCCGTGTTGCAGACACCAACGCAGGCAAACCTGACCGGTCGAGACGCCGTGATGGTTGGCGATTTCGAGCAGAACAGGATTGCGTACCAGGGCTCCGCGCGCCAGCGGCGACCAGGCAACGACCTGAATGTTGCGGCTGCAGCAGAAGTCGAATGTACTGGCTTGACGATAACCGGGGTGAAATTCAATCTGGTTGACCATCGGAGCGATGCGGGCGCGAGCAAGCAATGGCACCAGATGGTGCGAAAGGAAGTTGCTCACACCGATGGCTCGTACAACTCCCTGCTCGTAAAGGTCTTCGAGGGCTCGCCAGGTGCCGGAGTTGATGCTTTGCCAGGTCATCGGTTCCCCTTTGGCGGCAGGCCAATGAATGAGGAACAAATCCAGATAGGACAGATCCATTTTTTGCAGGGTGTTATCAAAGGCTCGCATGGCGGCATCGTATCCGCGATCTGCATTCCAGAGCTTGCTTGTGATGAAAAGTTTCTCACGCGGAATGCCACAGGTACGAACGGCTTCGCCCACACCGGCTTCGTTGCCGTAAATGAAGGCAGTGTCAATGTGGCGATAACCGATGTTGATAGCGTCGTGAATGTGCTCAATCAATTTCTCGTCGTCCGGAACCTGCCAGGTTCCAAGGCCGACACAAGGAATTTTGACGTTATTTGCAAGACGAAAGCCGCTGGCAATGGTGGGCAAAGTGAAACTCCCTAAGTGTTTGGAACAGGCCTGTTCCGTTTATAACCGGATGGAACCGGAAAACGACGGCCGATGATTTTTAGTTTGACGCATTGTATCAGGGCGTCTTTTCAATGTTACGGGCAAAAAAAGAATCGATTCAGAGACTTAGCGAAAACGAGGAGACAGATGTGTTTCGCTGGCACGCTAAAGCCTCTACATACGCATAAAATCCAATGTTTCTCGGGCGTTTTCAGTAGGCGGCAGGGGCACCGAACGGACTACAATCCAAGCAAGAAAGCTTTTCTTTCGGATCGCCAAAGATGCAGCAAGAACTATCCGGTGTTTTTCTTTTATTAATGGTTGTTGCGCTCGTGGCGCTGGGCTTTATCCTGCGTCGACTGAGCAAAGAGGGAGGCGGCAAGTCGACCGCCAAGACAAAGCATATTCAGAGCGGACGTCCCGTGCCTAATGAAAACCCGGCGCGCGGTGCGGTCAAAAAGCCGCCAGAAGTGCAGGAATTTGATGCCGTCAATGTCCATCGCCCGACAATGTTGGCACTCACGACCGTGCGTGAAAATGCAGTTTCTCCCGAAGTGTTTATCCAACGTGCTTTCAAGATTGATCGCGAGCATTGGATGGAAATCGAATCGACCGAAGAAACGCGGCGGAAATTGGATGTACTTTTTGCTCATGTTTGCCAACTTGCCTGGGTGCCTGGAAGTGCTTTCGAACGTCACATCTATTCGGTGAGTTTTGCGCCAGCGCTTGAGGCTGCTCTCCAAGAAGGGATTTTCCGTACGGATTGTTCGGCGGGCGTTGTCACTCATGTGTCAGCTATCGATGAAACGGGTGAGGCGCTGGGTGACCCCATGAAGATGTCTTTGGCAGCTTCCAAGCTGGGGCTTGTGGCTGCGTTGTGGTCAGCGTTCAATCCCAAAGGAATGCCTCACGAACTGCGTGCCGAGCTCGATAAGGAAAATGCGGAAGTTGCCAAACGCTTGTCAGATTTGCCTCAGCATGTCGCATATGAAACGGTGGCAAGCTGGACGATGCGCTACGCGAGCCTTTCGGCGGTAGTGGCCGCCGTCAAAAGCGGAGTGACAGCCGAGCAAGTGCCGGAATATTTGAACGAAATCGACTTGATTTCCAAGGATATGCATGAACAGGCTGATCGTATTGACGAAGCCATTGAACAGCGTGCGGCAAAGGTCTTTAACCTAGAAGACGCTGATGACGCATTGATTCACGCGATCGCTTATATGTACGTGCGAGACCTCACGGTTCGCTTCATGCGCATCTGCTCGCTATTGCGCGTGTCAATCGGCGATTCTTTTGAAGAAGAAGTGCGTTGTGCCAATGCGGTGGCTGGTGATGTCAACCAGTTTACGGACGTACGCGCGCTTATTGCCGCCGCTCAAAAAGTGGCACATGACAAGCTTGATCCTTCGCGTATGCGGACAGAGGGCGAACACGAAATTTCGCGCGCTACAGCTATTTCAA
>OGEZ01001266.1_pt1 | contig 13479 bp, 13 predicted proteins | sample 1570831 | NCBI WGS metagenome assembly OGEZ01 (sample SAMEA2582059, study PRJEB24529) | metagenome | biome: Human gut stool | place: China | collected 2011
AGTCAGCGGCAAAGGCGGCGTCGGCAAGACGGCTCTGACCGCCATGCTTACCCGTCAATTGAAAAAGCGCGCCGATACGGGACGCCTCTTGGTTGTTGACGCCGATCCGGCGCTCGGCCTTCTCTATGCGCTCAATGTAGAAACCGACAAGACGATCGGTGCGGTTCGCGACAAAGTTCTTGCCGCGGCCGAAAGCGGCAACGCCGGCGCACAGGCCGAAGTCGCCAATGAACTCGACTACCTCATCACGAGCACGCTTCTTGAAGAAGACGGCTATTCGGCCATTGCCATGGGTCGCATGAACGCCAAAGGCTGTTTCTGCTCGGTGAACGACCTCTTGAAGGATGCCTTGGAGCAGCTGGTTTTGAAGTTTGACACGATTGTTGTCGACGGCGAAGCCGGACTTGAACAGATCAACCGTCAGGTCGTTGAGAAGATCAACACCCTAATTCTGGTGACGGATTCCTCCTATCGCGGTGTGCAAACCGTGCACCACATCGAAGAACTTGTTAAAAACGGCGCCGTCCCCTATTGTGAGAGCATCGGTGTGGTGTTTAATCGCGTACAGGGCGACAACCGCTCAGCCGATGAGTTGCAAGCAGCTGTCGGACTACCGGTGCTCGGGGTTGTGCCTTACGACCCGACGCTTCAGGAATATGACGCAAAGGGCAAGAGCCTGCTGGAACTTCCCGACAACACGGTGGCTCTGGCCTGTGTCGACGAAGTGATCAATAAGGTCTTTCGCTAAATTTATCCGCCGTAGAACGGATTAAGGGTCTCCTTATCCGTGGCGTGGTTTCACGCCTTGAGCTTCGATTCTCGTGTTGCTTTTCACGAAAGTCGAAGCTTTTTTGTTGTTAGGTAGAGACTGCTGAAGCACAGTGATCATAGAAATTCGGCGCGGAAACCCCTGCATTCATGCAGGGGAGGAAGCGCCGCCTCCTTTCTAAATTCTGTTAAGTAGGTAGTTCGAGGTTCCAGCAGCCTCAATTGTTTGTAGTTGATACCGGCGGAAATCCGAGTACCGTCAAGCCGGCGCACATCAAAACTTCCCGAAGTCCTTCGCCCAAAGATGAATGCTTCTTCACCTTTGCAAATCACCTTGTCGAAAAGACGGAAGCCTTTGAGTTCGTAGGGAGCCTGGTTCTTCTTTCTCAATCCGCCTTTCAGAATCGACAGCTTGTGAATCTGCCGGTTGTGCTTTCGGGTTTGCTTTTGAAAGAAAAAGCCCTCCAGTCGCTTTGCACCAAGGTTGTCCGCAATGCAGTACGCGTCTGCACAGTGGCTCTTTGCGATCCCGTGTGAGATGCGCTTGTGCTTTGTGAGATAACCGTAGGTGTTGCGAACATTGAGTTCTGGGTGAGCCTTTTTCAAACGCTCAAAGAGCGTCCGACGCATGATGCCCATGAAGGTTTCTGCTTTGAACGACTTCCCTCGCCTGACTTTGAGTTTGATCTCCCCTCGATGGAAAGCCTTGTGACAGGTCTCGCACAGCGTGATGAGATTGTTCGGTGCATCGCCTCCGGTCCGTCGGCTCTCAATGTGGTGAACATTGAGTATCGGATCTTTGGACTTCCCGCGGCAGTGCTGACAAACGTGTCCGTCCCGGAAAAGCACGTATTCCCGCACGTTCCAAAATCCGAGCTGTTCGCCTTGTTGGTACGCCGCTCCGGTAATGTCCGGGTTCTTCAGCAGTTGCGTATCAAACGCCGCTGTTTCGACGGTTATGGCAGTCACCGGCAAGACCCGCATGACCGCTTCTACGCGCGACATGTGCGCCGCAATGCGGTTTTCCACCGAAGGAGCTAGCCAGCCTTCGCGCTTGCTTGCCACCCGGTTGTCGAAACGAGGCGCACGGTAGCGCGTCTTGCGGCTGCGGCGAGAGCGGCGCAGGGCAAGACGGGCAGACAAAAGATCCGTGATGTCTTGACGCAGTTCGACTTCCGAAGCATAGAGTTCGGCCTTTTCGGTTGTGGCCGAAAGACCAATGTGCTTGTAGCCGGAATCCACGCCAAGCGTTACAGGTTGCTTTGCTTCGCCCGTTGCGATCGTGAGTTGAATCGTAAAAGGCGTGCGTCTTTTGACGATTGCTTTTCTCTCTTTGAGAAGCAACCTTGCTTTTGCCGGTGAGCACGGCATCAACGGTTGCCCTCGTTTGTTTAAAACAAATACTCTCAAGATTTGTCTCCTCGGTCTTGCGACCGGTTGAAATCCTTCGCCAATGTTGGAAGGGGTTTACCTGTTCGCGGCACCGCTCCTACCTCTCAGAGCTTTTAACCGTGAACCGCAGAGCGCGGGACTAGGATTGACAACCAAGACTTTTTTCAAGCCTCGCTCTTTAGAGCGGGGTAGTTGACGTTGATTCCTGAGTGGTTTGAATGTTCAAGCAGAATGTCACACTTCTACCGAAGCGCAATGGCACTCAACTGCAAAATTCTGCAAATAGGGAGGGGCGAAAAAAAGGCACGCCCGAGAGCGTGCCGTCTTTAACTTCTGCTGTCGATTATTTCTTTTCCGGAACGACGAAGTACCAAACTTTGTTCTTGGTCATTACTAACGGCGGGGTCATCTTCTTCTTGTCCACCTTGAACGGAGGCACGTAGATGTAGACGCCTTCAGGCAGGCGCTTTTGAAGCTTCTGGTAATACTCGGCGCAAAGTTTTTCGCGCTGTGCTTCCGGCAATTTCGGCGAAGTCCAATTGACGGACTTCAACTCTTCGCCACCGTATCCAAAGGGACGGTTAGTGTTGATCATCGTGTGAATCCAAGCTTCGGGCTGCTTGGGATCAATCCAGGCAGGAACTTTCTCGGCAGGACGGGCAAAAAGCTTCTTGCCGAATGTCCAACTCAGAACCCACCAGTGATACTTTCCGGGTTCTTCCGCGGGAAAGCGAATGAGGTTTTCGGAAAACATCGTTCGGGCCTTTGGAGCATTGAAGTTGTCGGTCACGTGCGTGACGACCCGGACGCTGTCAAAACCCATTTCCTTGGTGGTTTCCGCTGACGCTTGGGCAAGCTTTTCGCCAACGGCTTCCAGCGAAGCCAGTTTGTCAGGATTTTGAGCCGTCGGAAGAATGATCATCGTGGCGCTCTGCTTCCACGGCTCTTCGGGGGTCGGCGTAAACAGATCCATCAGCAGACCGAGTCCGAGACCGAAGCCGGAGCCGGTACCGGCAGCCAAACCGCCGATCGAATAGGCCGTGCCGGCCATTCCGATGACATTGAAGTCTTCCAGCGGCACTTCGCTGTCCTTGAGCTTGACAAACGGATGCATCGTGTTGAGCAGGTTGTTGGCGTAGCTCTTCTTTTCGTCAAACTCGAACCGGTGGTATTTGGCGTCGATTTCAGCGACTTCTTCTGCGGTCGACATGATGGGCGAAGAGGCGCAGCCGGTCAGGGCTAAAACGGCAGCCGAACAAGCAGCCAGAGCAAATTTGCGAAGCATGAAAGATCCCCATTAAAAAGCAAAATCAAAACTCAAAGCATGTTTTACCGACATGCGCTATTCGGGCATTGTAGCCAATCCGATTCCTCACGGAAAGCACCGAAAAGCTCTGCCAATCCCTACCGAGGATAGAACAGTAAAAATGCGGCTTTTTCTTTCGCATTTGACGAAATGCGGATTGTCTCATCGGGAAAATCCTGAGGCTTCGGATCTTCTATCCGTACCAAGGATTAAGACCTTATCCGCCACGGCGGTGGAGATGCTTTTTTGCCGCATCAACCGGAAAATGTGCAGACATAACAAAATAAATTTTGGTTGACGAGACCGTAAAACCGGTTTTACATCCGGGCCTTGCCGGAGCCGATTGCCTTGTTTGCAGAAACCTGCAATTGAGCGCACATGCCCATGCCGAACACTGCCGCATGATTGATGAGATTTTGATTTCATCACTCGGAGTACGGATTTCATGTCTGCCCCCAATTCAGCCCTGTCGCTTACGGCAACGGGCATTGCTTCGGCCGTCGCAGCTTTCTGCGCAAGCGTTGCGTTTCAGCATTTTGTGGCGGATCACCGCCAGTCTCAGGCCGTGCCTTCGGAACAAATTTATTCGCTCGATGCGCTGTCGATTTCAGTGCGCATCGCAAAGGAAGCCAAAACGCCCGAAGAGGCCGAAGCCTACTACAAGGAGCTTGAAGCCATGCTCGGAGATTTGCGGGCTTCGGGACAGTTTGTGGTTGACAGCCGCTTTGTGGTGGCCGCACCGAAGGATCGCGTGATCGGTGCGGACGAATTTTTCGCTCGCCTCAAGGCCAAGGAAATTCTTCAGGGCAAGCCGTAATGCGCAGGCCCGAGTGGAAAGCGTTGTGTTGGCCGCTGCTGCGGGCAACGCCTAAAGAGCGGACAGCGTGGTTTGCAAAGGTTCTCGTCGGCGCTCTGATTGTGATTTTGGGCGCGGCGTATGTGGCCGACAACTGGCGCTTGCTGTGGGATCGGCAGGTGAGAAAGTGCATGGATGTCAACGTGCTGCTTTTTCACACCAAGCCGCAGGACTCCTACAGGCGCGGCGACATTCTTGTCTTTGAGTCCCGCAATGCCGAACCGGTGTTTCCGAACGGCATGCGGCTGGCGAAGGTCGCAGCAGGGGTGCCCGGAGACGTGGTGGAGATCACGTCAAACGAACGGATTTTGGTCAACGGCGTTGAGGTGGCCCGCGGTCTGCCCTATCTCGACAAGATTGAGCCGCAAAAGCGCAGCAAGTTTTACGGACGCCGCACGCTCGGCGAAGACGAATACTGGATGATGGGCACGACGGAACGCTCATTTGATTCAAGATATTGGGGAAGCATTCATGCCGGACAAATTTTGGGAAAAGCCTGGGTCTTGTTCTGACAGCCGCGCAAGGCTCACGAAGCTTGCCGCAGTGATACTTTTCTCCTGCACAGGAACGATTGCATGGGCCGCCGCAGGCAGTCAGGCTCAAACGACCGTCAGTGCCTCGAGCGGCGAGGCGTTTCGCGATCAGACGAGCGCGGCTCAGACCAAGCGTGAAAAAATCGTCAGCGATGTTGTCAAAAAGGCCAGACAACAACGAGATCAGCATGCAAAATTTCACCGCAACGCCGACGGGAGCATTCTGTTTTCAACGCGGCTCAACAGCGGTTTCGGTCCGGAACTCAAGGGCAAGATAACGCCTCCGCGCTACGCCGTTCGACTTGACGACGTGGTGGGCAAAGATCACAACGGCAATCCCGTGACGCGCCGTCAGTATGAAGACAGAACCATCATGCACCGCAGCATCGGGGACTTGATCCGCAACGGCACCTACAAGGTCAAACCGGATCGGCCGAGCATGCAGGATTATTGGGCGAAGAAAAACCGCGAAACCCGGGAGAGGATTGAACGCGAGGGTCCGATAACGACCAAAGTCTTCATCCATCCGGGGACCACACCGGAAGAAAGCGCCAAGATCAACGACCCGCGAACGGGGCTTCGCATCAATGCCGACGGTTCACGATCCTATGTCGTGCCTCTTGAAATGCAGCAAGCGCAGGACACGCTGACCGTCACCGAAGGCAAGCGCATCGAGCAGCAGCCTTCGACAGAGGCCGCACCAAAGGCGCAGCCAACCGCTCCGGCCAAAACCGGAACAACCCGCTACACCTTCACGCGCAGTCTGAAGGCAACCGAAGAGGCCGATCTGACGGACTATTTCAGCGATCTCGAGACGCTGATGAAGGATGACGGCCCGCAGGGACAGGTCAAGCAAGCGCCGGGCAAACCTGTTTCTCTCAACGGTCTGCTCAAACGGTTGATTCCGGCAGCCAATGCCGGTGAGCTGATCGCTCCCAATCCTCATGCCGAGGATTACGTGCGCGAAGTTGAACAGCTGAAAAAGCAGGCCGACGTACTCAAGGCAAAGGCAAAGAAAAGCGTTGAAGAGGGCGCAGACCCTTTTGAAACCGCGGCTCAGGCAGTCGACTCGGTGCTTGAGCCGGGATTTGCAGAGTCCTTTGAGAGCGCCGAGGATGTAGCGCAGACTCTGGACTATGCGGCCATTCAAAAGGCCGCTGACGAACTCGTTGATGCCCTGAACTCCGCCTCAAGCCGTGAGGGCATTTACGAGCAGCTTGCGCAGATGCTCGACGAACATCCGGAAATACTCAAAGCACTGCCCGATGCCTACGAAAAGCTCGATTTGATGTTCGGCAAAAACGCGCAAACAGCTCAATCCATTGTCAAGCCGCAGACAGTGACATACATCTTTGTTTCTGCGTCGATGGGACAAAACCGGCTGCTCAATCTCTTCGAGCAGCATGCTTCGCGCGGGGACGTGACTTTTGTTCTCAGAGGCGTGCCGCAGGGGCAGACGATGGCGCAGGGCGTCTTGTCGATTCAAAAACTGGTTGCGGGTCTCGATCCCGCCCCAAGCGTCGTGCTCGATCCGACGCTTTTCGAAGTGTTTGGCGTAAAGCGCGTCCCCACAACGGTCGTTGCGGTTCCTCCGAACTCCGTCGTTGAATTCGCCTCCGGCAAACCCTCACGCGGCAAGCCGACGCTCATTGCCAAGGCAGCGGGGCTGGCTGACGATGCCTGGATCAAGGAACAGACGAAACGGGGCATCCAAGGCGACTTGGGCGACAGAGGCGAGACGCTTTCAATCGTCGAACCCGATTTGGTCGAACTGATGAAAAAGAGGGTGGCGGCCATTGACTGGGAAGCCAAAAAGAAAGCCGCCGTTGAAAATTTCTGGAAGAACAAGACCTTTGACGTGCTGCCAACCGCCGAAGTCGATCGAACCCGCACCGTGGATTTGACGATAACGGTTCCTACCGACATCAGGGATTTGGCCGGCAATTTGATACGGCGAGCCGGCGAGCGAATCAATCCGCTCGACATCCGTCCCTTTACGCAGACGATGCTCATCTTCAACGCAGCCAACCGAGTGGAAGTCAATCGCGTAGCCGATTTTCTTAAGGCGTGGAAGGCCGACGGCAGAACCATGCCGGTGCTCATAGCCACGGCGGTGGACAAGGCCAGGGGCTGGGACGGCTACAAGGAGATAACGGATCGTTTTGACGCGCATCTCAACATTCTCACGCCCGAAATCCGCGAACGCTGGGCGATAGCCCGCACGCCTTCGTTTGTGTGGGCCGACAACGTCAAAAAGATCTTCTACGTGCGTGAAATAGCCGCTTCGGATGCGGCTCGCGTAGTGCCGCTAAACGAAACACATCAGGATCAATAAATGAAAAAGACGCTCAAAAGGGCCGGGCAAAGGATCAATGCGAAGATCAAAAAGGCGCTGCTGCTGGCTGTCTCCTTATCCTTGGCAGGGGTTGGGGCTTCTGCCGCGCATGCCGATGCAGTTTGCCAAAACGCCGGCGTTATCTCCTCGAAACTCATCACAGACATTTGCTGGGAATGCGTGTTTCCGATCATCGTCTCGATGGGAACCATCAGCGGTCCCGCACGAAGCTCGACCGTGCCGGACGGAGCGGCCGAAAAACCGCTTTGCATGTGTCAGGACAACAACGGCGTTCCGAAGCCGGGCGTTCAGACATCGCTCTGGGAGCCGTACCGAATGATTGAGTTCGTTCGCATGAGCGGCTGCTCGCAGGTCTTAAACGGCGTGCGGTTTCCCTTCGACAAGCTCAACCAGGGAACGGGGCCGGTGCAAAGCGCCCGAACCCGCGACGACGGCCACGGCATGAGCACAAAGCACTACCACTACTATTCATTTCCGGCGATGTACATGCTTGACATGTTTCTGCCGATGAATTGCAACCCCGGCGGCTACGTCGATTTGGACGCGATGTATTTTTCAGAAGTCGATCCGACGTGGAATCACGACGAAATCGCGTTCTTCACGCATCCGGAATCGGCGCTTTTTACGACGCCTTTGACGGCCATAAGCTGCATTCCGGACGCTTTCGCAAGCGGCGTCGGCAAGCCCATGAAGGATTTGTATTGGTGTGCCGGTTCCTGGGGCGTAATTTTTCCCACCAGCGGTCACGTGATTGCCCCGCGAACCATTCTCGGTTCAACCAGCCTGATGACGGCCAAAGTGCTCTACCAGCTTCATCGCCGCGGCATGGAGTGGCGAAGCATGGGCGACGATGCCATGTGCGGCGGCCGCATTTCGACGTTTTTGCCCAAGACGCAATACCGCTTTTCCGTGTTCTGGCCCGTGCCCGAGACGGATGACAACCACTGCTTCGGACAAAACGAACTGCATTGGGGCAGCGGACGCACGATTCCGGCCACCGGCGAAGATCCCGTTTACATCATTTGGCGGTGGCTCGACTGCTGCAACACGCTCTGAAGCAACTCAGAATTTGTTTCGTCAAGCCTTGGATTGAAAAAAATCGCACTAGGAAAAACCCGCATAAAAAACGGTAAAACAAGGAAAAAATAGACAAATAGCTCCGAGTGTTTCCACCCGATTGCACCTAATTGCAGAAAACTGCAATTAAGCGCAATCGGCCATAACTGCCTGAAATCTACAGTTTCAACCGTAAACAGCAATTTCGCTGTTTGAGGAACGAAACACAAAGGAAAACGACTATGCAGGCAACTCCGGAGATGCTTTCTCTGATTTTGATGAAAAGCTTCTCAACTATGCGCTCTGCGCTGAAGAACTACTCGGACTATCTGAAGTCTTGTACGGACGCCAGACCGCCGCTGAATCCCGAACCCGATCAAATCGTTCGCATGGCAAATGAAATCCAGCGAATTGCTGCAGAGATCAACACCTACACCCAGGCCATTGTCGAAGCCGAACAAAACGCTGTCCAGCGCACCGAGCGCTGATTGGCTTCCGAATAACCGACATCAACTCAAAGCAGGGATGCTTGAGAACTTTGTTCGCAAAGTTTCCTTGCGAAGGCCTCTTATGAACATTCTTGATATTGCCTTTGTTCGCGCTGAAGCCGACTACAAGCTTGACGACGTGTTCAACGCGCGAAAGATCGTGCCCAATCTGGCGTGCGATCCCGCGGAAGCCATCGTCATGCACAAGTTCCTGCTGGCGCTCTGTCTCGCAGCTGTGCGGCCGCAAACGAATGCCGATTTGGCCGCACTCACGAACGCATCGTTGGCCGCACAGGTTTCCGATTACCTCCAGCGCAACCGTGCGCTTTTCGACCTTGACGGCGACAAACCCTTTTTGCAGTACCCGGCGGCCAGAGCGGCCAAACTGTGCCCTGTCGCCGGTCTGATTCCCGGCATGGCAAGCGGCAACCGCGGCGTGGTGCGCACGACCGAACTCATGCCCAACCCGACGCCGGCCGATCGCGTGCGTGCGCTTCTTTTTGCGGTGATTCTTCCTTTTGCCGGGAAAAAGACCGATGCGACGGTGTGGCTGATGCCGGGCCAAAAGGAAAAGAAAAAGGCGTTTCTGGCACCCGCGCTTGGCATGGGAGGCGTCGTTCACAGCTTTGTTTTGGGCGAAACGCTTCTTGACACGCTGCGTCTCAATCTCGTCAGCGAAGAAGACCTCAAGGGAACGGAATTCACCTCCGGGCTTGGAAAGCCTGCTTGGGAGCGCATGCCGCTTGAGTGCGATACGGCTGCCGAAGAACTCAAAACCTCCTATATCGGTCGTCTGGTGCCGATGCTGCGCTTCGTGTTGATGGAGGGCGAGCAATTGCACATCACTTATGGCGTACAACCGGAAAGCACAATCGCCGAACCGACCGCAAGCGTTACGACGAATGCCAAGGGAGATCGGCGCATGGCCCGCATGTTGTCCGGTGCGCACTGGTCGGCCATTGCCTCGGCTTACGGCTACGGTCTCAAGGAAGGCGAAACAGCGGTTTGCCGACAGCTTGCCTGGTGCCTGCCGCGTGCGCGTACCGACAAAGCCTTTGCCGGCTGTTGGATTGCCGGCGTGCGAACGAGTTACAACAGCGGTGAACAATATTTCGGCTCGGGCGACGAAATGTTCGCCTGGCGCTTCGCGGCCGACGGCAGCGAAGACGCCCTGCGCGAAAAGTTTGCCTTCATGCGCAAACTGAGTTCGGCTGTGTACGCGAGTTTGTCTCAACTGCGTCAAGTCATCGAGGCTCCCAAGCTCGACAGCCGCATTGCCATTCAATCGACTCCTGCCAAGACCTTTGTTTCCTCGCGCCACGATGCTCTCATGAGCGAGCTGACGGACGATTTCGGCGAACTGCTGGCCGTCACCGGTGCAGAAACGATCAAAACCTTCGAAATGGCGATGGCTCAAAAGGCCCGCCTCGGCATTCACCGGCTTGTCGAAATGGCCGGAACCAAGTGCCGGATGATGGTCGGCCGAATCGAATTTAACCCGCATTTGCTTTTTGTAGATTCGAAAGGAGAGTGACGTGAAACTGGAAGACGCAAAAACGGCAATCGCCAAAATTACACAGCTCAAAGTCAAAAATCGCCGCAGGGAACTGGCTTTTCTGCGCCGCGGTCCGCGACCGGAAAACGCGCTCAATTGCCTGAGTCTCGTCTCGCAATTCGTCTATCCGAAGTCGGTTGATGATCTGAGCGCCTGCGCCGAAGTGCTTTCAAGCTTTGTGGCCGGCGACTGTGAAACGGGACAACTCGGCTTTGGTCGGGCCATGTCGCTTCTGGTCGCCGACAGTCCCAGCGCCGACCTGCGCGTGAGCCGCGTTCTGGGCGCTCAAAACATTGTGGAGCTGCAAGCACAGCTGCGCCCGATCTACACTCTTACCCTGATGCGCTCCAAAGGCATTACGCCGGACTACGCACAGCTTCTTGCCGATGTTGCAAACTATTCCGCTGAAGCGTGGCGGGGCAACATCGTGGCGCGTTGGTCTCTGGGCTACTACCGGGGAATGCGTGCCGAAAAAGGGCAGGTCAATGAAGCCGAACCCATCGAGGAGGCAGCATGACGTTGCAGATATGTTCCATCGTCATTCCGCCCGAAGCGGGTCTGCGCTGGCGCATGTACAACCGCTATGGCTGGCATCAAGCCATTTTGAGGTTTTTCGGTGATTCCGAACCGAAAACGCTGCTCTGGCACGTTGAAGAATCTTCTCAAAGCGGCGCGTATTGCACGATTCTCACGGACGGCCATCTCGTGACAACCGATGAGATGCCCTTGCGAATCCGCACGAAGCCCTATCCGACAGAGTTTCTTGAGGCTCGTCAATTCGCCTTTGAAGTTGAACTTTCGCCCACCCGCTTGGAAAGCGCAACGCGCAAAAAGCGGGCGGTGCAGCCCGAAGAATTGGTGCCGTGGTTTTGCACTCGCTCGGCGCAATGGGGGTTTCGCACCAACACCGTGCAGCTTGAAGATTGGTACATCCCCTCGTTTTACCGACGCGGCGAACGCATTGTGATGCCCGTGGCTCGCTTTGCCGGCACGCTTACCGTCACAGATCGCGAACGATTCATCGACTCGGCTTTGCACGGCATCGGTTCAAGGCGTCGTTTCGGTTTCGGTTTGCTTCGCTTGTTTTCTATCTCCTAAAACAGCTCTTTTCTAAATAAGGACACACAAATGACTACGTTCGTTGAATTCCATGTGCTTCAGTCTTTTCCGGTCTGCAACCTGAACCGCGACGAGGTGGGTACGCCCAAATCGTGCGTTTACGGCGGCGTCGCCCGCGCTCGCGTCAGTTCTCAGTGCTGGAAGCGTCACGTTCGCTGCCAGCTGCGCGACATGGGCATTGAACTGGGGCTGCGTACCCGTCACGTTGCCGACAAACTTGTGACGCTTCTCACCGAACGCAACCCGACGGTTGCTCAGGAAGCCATTGTTGAATCTGTGAAAAAAATCGTGGAAGCGGGCAAGTTCGACGCCATGACGCTGCTCACCGACAGCGAATATGACGTCCTCGCTTCGATGGTCGAAGAGGCGAACTTTGATCCGAAACTGATTTCCCCGAAGACGCTCGAAAAGTTCACGAAATCGCTTCGCAAGGCCGGCGGCGGGCATTGCGGGCTGGACGTGGCGCTTTTCGGCCGCATGGTCGCGTCGGTGCCTACGCTCAACGTTGAGGCCGCTTGCACCTTCGCACACGCGTACACGACGCACGCCGTCACTTCCGGAATCGACTACTTCACGGCTGTCGACGACTGCGAAAATCGTGCCGGGTACATTGATGCGCAGGGCTTTGCCGCGGGCACCTTCTATCGCTATGTGGGCCTCAACGTCGATCGTCTCGTTGAAAACCTCGGGCTGAGCCAGGACGAACTGCAAGCAGCTGTCAAGTCCTTTGTCGAAGCGCTATATCTGGCTGTACCGGGCGGCAAACAGAATGTTATGGCCGCGCAAAACTTCTGGGACTATGCACACGTGCTTGTGCGCACCGGCCAACCCGTGCAGGCCAGCTTCGAAAAGCCGGTTTCGGCTTCTGCTTCAAGCGGCATGCTCGAACCCAGCATCAAGCGGCTTGAAGAGTCGCTGGCCCGCAACGAAGCCCTTTCGGGAACCTTCTACGGCAAAAAAGCGGAATTTGTCTTCGGCGGCGAAGACAGCCTTTCGATCAATGCGTTTGCCGACGCGGTGGCCGAAAGCGTCCGTGATTTGGGCAAGTGATCGCGCCAGAGATGAGAAAAGTGCCCGGCATTGCACCGGGCATGTAAGCAGTTTTGGGAGATACGAATGCAGACAAAGTATCTTGTGCTTTGGTTGGAAGCGCCCCTGATGAGCTACGGAGACGGCAAGTGTCTTTACGTGCGCAAAACGCTGTCTTTTCCGACACGCGGCGCACTGTGGGGGCTGGTGTTTTCCGCAGCCGGTTGGCAAAACGAACAACGCGAGCGGCTGGCCGCGATCCGGGATCTGCCAGTGACGGTTTACGGCTATAAGACGGAAGGCTCGATTCTGAGCGACTATCAGATCATGGGCGGCGGTTGGGATACGCACGATCCTTGGCAGGAGCGCATGGTCCCGCACAAATCCGACGGCAAGGCCGTCACCGGTACGGAGCCGACGCGACCTCTTGTCAAGCAGTACCTTCAGGATTCGGTTTTTGCAGCCATTTTGCCTTTCCCGAGTTCCTGGGAAGGGGAGATCCGGGCGGCCTGCGCTTCCCCGCGCGACGTTCTGTCCATCGGACGAAAGGCATGCGTGCCGACCATCCCGGTGCTTCAGGGTGTAGCCGACACTTTCGAAGACGCCGTGTCGATCTTGAGTCAGGTGGAAGAAAAGCGCAACAGCGACTCGGACGCTCCGGTTCAAAGACAGCGCGTATATGAAGAAACGAAGGACTTCCGAAAAGCCCGGTGGCGCTTGCAGGATGTGCCTTTGGCCTTCCGTCCGGCTTACGAGTACGGTTGGCGATACGTCACCGTACGACCGGCAGCCGCGCTGTAAAACCTTTAACCCGTTCTTTAAAAATTTGGAATTTGTTATTCCCCTTGGGAAGAGGGGATATTTCTCGACTAAGGGCTGCCGAACTTGGAGCAGAACTGTCTTCCCCGCGCGAGCGGGGATCTTTCCCTTCATTCGATCGAGGACAAAGGTCTCATATTGTCTTCCCCGCGCGAGCGGGGATCTTTCCAAGTAGGGAGTTAAGTCTTTTAGTGGCATAGGG
>OGEZ01001270.1_pt1 | contig 13447 bp, 14 predicted proteins | sample 1570831 | NCBI WGS metagenome assembly OGEZ01 (sample SAMEA2582059, study PRJEB24529) | metagenome | biome: Human gut stool | place: China | collected 2011
CGCTGCACTACGCGGCCAGTCGCTTGAAGCATGAGCACGTCGCTTCGGCAACTCTAGGCGGCAAGCAGCGGCAAACAGAACGTGAAACGGCACTGCGTCAATTCCGCAAGCGTCAGTTAAAGCTGCTTTTGACCACTGATGTCGCCGCGCGGGGGTTGGATATTCCCAAACTGCCAGCTGTGATCAATTTCGAACTGCCTACCACTGTCGATCAGTACGTGCATCGAACTGGCCGAACGGGACGGCAAGGTGAGCCCGGCTTGGTAATCAACCTAGGCAGTGATCATGATTTTCGTGATCTGAAAAAGCTGCTGGCCGATACCGACTATCAGTTTACGGAATTGACGGTTGGTGAAAAAGCCGTCACCGATGAAAAACCGGCCGATGGAGCAGCTAAAATGCCGGTGCGCAAAGAAGCCAGCCGTGCGATTCAAAAGGAACAGCGTGAAAGCAAGCGTGAGGTTAAAAAGAGCATTCACAATACGCTGGATGGCTTTTCGATGCCGGCTAAGCGCAAAAACCGCAAGAAGAATCAATAGTCTTGGCGCTGATGGATATTGATTAAGTAAGTGAAATCTCGGTTCCGCCTAGCTATCTCTGTCTGATAGGGGCGGCATCGTTTCAAATACAAGGCATGCCTGATTCAGAATCAACATTAAAGAGATATTGTTGACTTTACGATTGAACATAAATGTGCGACAATATTTCTTGTTGTGGTCCCATAGCATAATTGGATAGTGCATCCGCCTCCTAAGCGGTCGATTCCGGTTCGAATCCGGATGGGATCATTGTTACTTAATTTAATGCAAATCTTCAACAAGTCGCCATCCTGAATCGGGTAGCGGCTTGTTTTACGTTGACGACTTAAATTTTTCGCCAAAAGTTAGGGAAACGATATCGGTAATTTTTGAAGCCTTATCTATATTTCGGTTAAATGTGTAATGGATGAGAAATTACGTTGCACATTGTAAATAAAAAAGCGTGATAGCAGATCTGGTAAAATCTGGGATCACGCGATGCTGTTAGATTTAAGGGTCGAATCTTAACTCCTGGTTGGCAGGGGCTAGCGATTGGCGATTTTGTCGTTGGTCTTAAAGATCAGCCACTTGGAAAAGATATAGTTGGCAATCACGACGACATTGTCCAAAATCTTAACGACCAACTGTTGGATGGCGGAGTCAAAACCTAAAAGCGTCACCCCGACGTACATAAAGACGATATCGATCAAAAGCGTCAAGGCACGATAGAAGTAGAACTTGATAAACTCCACGATAAAAGCGCGGAATGTCGTATAGTGTGAGCCAAAGACCCAGACCTTGTTCGTTAAATAAGCGACCAGAACGGAAACAAACCAGGCAATAATGTTGGCAAGCTGGTAGTTCCAGTGAATGCCGGAACTGAGCCATTGGAACACGCCAATATTGACGATGGTTGTCACCACGCCCCAAAACAGGTAGGCAATGACGCTTTTATATTTATTCCATAATTCAGTCATTAGTCTTGAGCTGCCTTTTCTACCAGCTGCTTGGCAAATGCGTCCAGCTTGGTGATATCGTCTTGATCTGGTTCCAGGTTGATGTGAACGTTGTCAGCCCCCTTAACGGCACCAGTTTGTTCAAAGGCCTCGCCAAACTTGTCAACAGCCAGGCAGAAGAAGTCTTCATAAAAAGTATCGCCTGAGCCGGCCACGCCATAAACCTTGCCGCTCAGATTCTCTTCTTTCAAGTCATCGAAAAAGTCCAGGCCTTCATCGGGCAGGGCACCTTCGTCATAAGTGTATGGGCAGACGACGCAGATGTCGACGTCTTCAAAATCAGCCGCGTCGGCCATCGTCATTTCGGTTTCTTCAACTTCAACGCCTTGGTTTTCCAAAGCTTCGGTAATAATATCGGCAACGTCTTCATTGTTACCAGTAATCGTGGCATATACGACCAATGCTTTTGCCATTGTTTTTCCCTCCACGTAAATAGATTCGTAAATAAATTCGCAACGGATAGTATAACACAGAATTATTTTACGGCCTTGAGTGATATACTAAATAAGATATTAAAATTTATAAACTAAGGAGACTTTCTGGATGATTAGTTTAAAGTCACCACGCGAAATTGAAGCGATGGAAAAGTCCGGTGCAGTTTTAGCCGGGATGAACATTGGGGTGCGCGAAATCATTCGGCCTGGTATTTCCAGCTGGGTAATTGAAGAATTTGCCCGTGAATATTTCAAAAAGGCGCATGCAATTGCCGCTCAGATTGGTTTTGAAGGCTACCAGTACGCAACCTGCATCAGCGTTAACGATGAGATCTGCCACGGTTTCCCCCGCAAGAAGCTGATTTTTAAGGACAATGATCTGGTCAAGGTTGATACGGTCGTGAACCTGGATGGCGCCTACAGTGATTCCTGCTGGTCATACGTAGTCGGCAAGGCCAGTGACGAGGTCAAGCGCTTGATGGACGTTACCTACAAGTCATTATATCTGGGGATTGATCAATGTAAGGTCGGCAACCGGATTGGGGACATTGGTGCGGCCATTCAGCACTACACGGAAGATGAGAACGGCTATGGCGATGTGCGCGAATTTGTCGGCCACGGTATTGGACCAACGATGCACGAAGATCCAATGGTGCCTCACTATGGCAAGGCGGGACAGGGAACGCGGCTGCGCAATGGAATGACCATTACCGTAGAGCCCATGATCAACACTGGTACCTGGGAAGCTGATACCAGTGATCCAAGCGGCTGGCTGGCTAAAACGGCAGATGGTGGCCTGAGCTGTCAATACGAACACTCGCTGGTAGTTACCGACAAAGGCCCTAAGATCTTGACCTCCCAAGATCCAGAAGCCGATGCCGCCTACCTGTATGATGACAACTACGCTGAATACTTGGCGCACTATGCTAAGCTGGCTAAAGAAGTTGCCAAAAAGTACATGAAGTAGTCCATAAGATAATTACGCGTTACTAAAGACGTGATGCCTTGGTTTGCTGCCAAGCTCCACCACGTCTTTTATTTATAACGGGTGAACGCACGCTCCTCAAGATAAGAGGGGCGTTTTTATTTCGTGATATAATGTTTTTTGATATTGCATTGTCGCTCCGTGCTGATAATCTGATAAAATTAAAAACATTATTTCTGAATAAGGCAGGTTAACCATGGAAAAAAAGCCGAATAAAATAAAAAATTTCGTGCTGCTTTTTATTAAGCATTTCACCATGGCACAGGTTTCAGCGTCAGCGGCGGTCTTGGCCTACTACTCGCTGCTGTCGGTTTTTCCGGCGATCATCGTGGTCGGTAACCTGCTGCCAATGTTGGGGCTGAATGCCAAAACCGTCTTGGACTATCTGCAGACGGCGATTCCAGAATCAGTGTATGACTTTCTAAGACCGATCATCTATGACTTCCTGCAGCATGGGAACGGTGGCACGTTGACTTTGGGTGCGATCGTGGCATTATGGTCCACCAGCCTGGGAATCGCGGCTTTCCAGCGCAGCGTCAATCATGCCTATGGGGTCGCGGAAAACCAAAATCCGATCATTAACCGCGCCGTGTCGTTTCTTTGGATGCTGGTCATCTTACTTATCGTGACGACGCTGGTAATTTTATATGGGCTTGGCGAACAGACCTTGAGCAGCCTGCAGCCGATCTTGGGCTTTAGTACCAAATACGTCACGTTCTTTAGGTCGATCAAGTGGCCGGTTACTTTCTGGGCGCTGTTTGTGCTCTTGACGCTGCTGTACTACTTTGTTCCCAATGCTTTGGTCAAACTGCGCTACGTGATTCCGGGCGCCTTGATTGCGGATCTTTTATGGATGGGACTTTCCCGAGTCTTTTCCTATTACACGATGATTTTTGCCCACAACATTACTTCTTATAAAACGATTGGGGCGTTTATCGTGCTGATGATCTGGCTGGATCTGTCCGGGATGGTGATCATGATCGGGGCCACAATCAATGCCACGCTGCAGGATGCCCATGACGGCGAGATCAAGGAAAAGAAGCATCTTTGGCAGTACGTGCGCAAGATGCGGCATCGCGAGTTTAACGACCGCTACATAAATAAAAGCAAAAACGCCGGCAGGAAGGACCTGCTGGCGCTTTGAACAGTTGGACTTATATTTGGTTAAAGTGAGGAAGTTTTTAAGAAATGGCGAAAATTTCAAAAATTGAAGCACAAAAACGTCCTGGCCGCTATAATATCTATCTTGATGGCAAGTATGCGTTTGCCGTAGTTGAAAGCGTCTTGATCAAGTACCGGCTCATGAAAGGGATGGAACTCGATCAAGCACAGCTGGCTCAGATTTCTAATGATGATGAGATTGCCAAGACCTATAATAAAATGCTGGACTATCTGGCTCACCAGCTGCGAACGGAACATGACGTCTATGAGAAGATGCGTCAGCTCAAGACCCCGGCTGAAGATATTGAACCGGTGATGCAAAAGCTGCGCGGGCTCCATCTTTTAGATGATCACGAGTACGCGGCCAGCTACGTACGCACGGTGATGAATACTGAACTGAAAGGGCCCCAGGTGATTCGGCAGAAACTGCGGCAAAAGCAGATCGGTGAATTGGATATCGACAGTGCCCTGGCGCAGTTCACCCCGGAGCGGCAGCTGGCGAACGCGACCAAGCTGGCCAAAAAGCTGTTCAAACGCTATAACAAGCTGCCAGTACGTCGCCAGGCTGAAAAGGTGCGGCAGGGATTGGCGGCGAATGGCTACGCGGCTGATCTGTTCAATGAGATCAAGGACACTGTGACGCCGCAGCCTGATCTTGAGCAGGAAGACGAACTGTTGGCCAAAGAAGCGACAAAGGCTTGGCGGCGCTATGAAAAACGCGCGCCGACGGATTATGAAAGACGGCTTAAAGTTAAGCAGGCTCTGTATCGAAAGGGTTTTGACCTGGATGAGATTGAACATTGGCTGAATGAGCATGAGAACGCTTGAAAACGGCAGTAGTTTTAAAATGTCTTTTTAAATTCATAATTTACTGGTATTATGTAGAAAGTATTGTTTTGATAAGGAATTGCTTTCAAAAATCTTAACTAGAGTTTTAAGTGATATTATGCAAAATCAAATTGAAGAAACAGAGTCAACGGAAATCATGGAAAAAAGTCAAATAAAAAAACAATCACTGACCTATCTTTTCTTTAAGCGATTGACCGACATCGTTTTGTCGCTGCTCGCTTTGATTTGTTTTAGTCCAGTGTTTTTAGGCGTTTGGATTGCCAACCGCTTTGGCGACAATAAGGGACCGCTGTTTTTTAAGCAGACCCGAATCGGTAAAAACGGCAAGCCTTTTAAAATGTACAAGTTTCGCTCAATGATCGTTAATGCTGACGAGATCCTGCATTCCAACATCCAGCTTTATGAAAAATACGTTGAAAACAACTATAAACTCGAGCCGGATGAGGACCCACGCATTACCAAGCTGGGACGCTGGCTGCGGCGGACTTCGATTGACGAGATCCCACAGTTCATCAACATCTTAAAGGGTGACATGAGCATTGTCGGACCACGGCCAGTCGTTAAAGAAGAACTCAAGGAATATGGCGATCGCGTCGATAAGTTCCTGTCGGTCAAGCCGGGTGCTATGGGACTTTGGCAGGCTAACGGCCGCAGCAATATCGGCTATCCCGAGCGTTGTGATCTGGAATTAAGCTATGTTGATCATGCGTCATATTGGTATGATGTAAAGATTATGTTTAAGAATATTATCAGCATCTTTAAAAATACTGGTGCTTACTGAGTCGGAGGGAAAGATTAGTGAACATTAAAGTCTTAGTAGCGGTGCACAAAAACTACGCAATGCCTAGTGATCCAATGTATCTGCCGGTATTTGTCGGTAAGGATCTGCATCCAGACGTTAACGATACTTTCCAAGGCGACAATACTGGTGACAATATCTCTAAGAAGAACGCGCACTATAACGAACTGACCGCGCTTTACTGGGGCTGGAAAAACCTGCCAGATGTTGATGCACTAGGCCTGGTTCACTATCGTCGCTACTTTTCTTTGCATCATGACAAGGATTTAAGCAAGGTCTTGAGTACGGCTGAAGCGGAGAATCTGTTAAAGAATTATGACGTTATTTTGCCAAAGCAGCGCAACTACTTTATTGAAACCAACGAATCGCACTACCTGCACGTTCATGAACATGAGCCGCTGGAAGTTACGCGCGAGGTTATCAACAAAAAGTATCCTGCCTATGCCAAATCATTTGAAACCGTAATGAAGCGGACCAAGGCACACTATTTCAACATGATGATTATGAAAAAACAGCCGCTCGATGAGTACTGCACCTGGCTGTTTGACGTCTTAGGCGAAGTAGAAAAGCGTATCGACTATTCCAATTACACGCCATATGAGCAGCGGGTCTTTGGATTTTTGAGTGAATTGCTGTTGGACACCTGGCTGGGATGCCATCCAGAGTATCGGACGGTTGACGTTAACTATGTCTTTATGGAAAAGCAGAACTGGCTGCTAAAAGGCGGTAAGTTCTTGAAACGTAAAATCATGGGACACGGTGAACACTAATAATCAGGAGAGAGAGCATGGCCAATTTAGTCGGTAAAAAATTTCATGAAATTGGCAATTGGCGAATTGATGGGCAGATTATCTATGAAGTTGCATTTGCTTTTGAATTTGTAGTTGCGTTTTTAATTACTTCAACCTATACCGATTACTTTTCAAACCATTTGCTGCATACATTAATGTTTGTTGGTCTGGCATTGGTTTTATTAAAGATTTTTTTATTCGATGACTTAGATTTAAAATGGCTGGCAATCGATGCAATTGTCTTAATATTGCTATTGATAACTTGGCGAACGTCAAAAGAATTTTCGCTTTTTTCAATGGGGATTTTTGTTTTAGGTGCAAGAAATGTTGATTTTAAGCGAATTATCAAGATTTACTTTTATGTTGGAATGTTACTTCTAGCCTTTGTGGTGATTTCAGCTATGGGTGGCTTCTCAGGAATTGTAGCGTATGGCTGTGAGATCGTTAGGCAGTCATTTGGGATTGCATACCCAACTGATTTTGCGGCACATGTCTTATACTTGATTTTAGCTTATGCCTATTTAAAGTTTGGCAAGATCAAATGGTATGATTATGCAGTATTTTTAGCGGCCGCGGTTTTCTTGGTAAAATTCTCTGACGCGCGCTTAAGTGCCTATGCCATCATCTTATCGATTCCAGTACTTTGGATCGGGCAACGAGCTCAGACTGATCATTTATTAAGTCGATTCATTGCATCGTTTTATTGGACGGTTCCGATTCTATCGGCATACCTGGTGATTATTGCCTCATATTTTTTCACACCGTCAAATAAGATCCTGACTAAGGTTAACAATGCAAGTTCTGGCCGCTTGTTTTTAGGACATAAGGCAATCTCTGAATATGGCTTTTCAATGTTCGGCAAGCAGATTATTGAGCATGGCTGGGGTGGTGCCAATGGGTTGAAAATGTCGCAAAACGCCCCTGCTAATTATTTCTTTGTCGATTCTTCATTGTATCGGTGAGTGCAATGGTGGAGCAGCGGCTATTGGATCTGGCATACGATCCCTTTTTAATTGCATTACTGGCCAATGTTTATACACAACATAAAGCGGAGGATATATCTTGAAAAACTACTCAGCAAAAGAACTCATTCAAATGTTTTGGAAGAGTGTAATTTTGATTTTGGTACTGGCAGTTCTTGGCGGCGGAGCAATGGGTTATCGTGCCAAAAAGCAGCAGCATACTACTTATAGTGCCAGTCAGGAAATCGTAATCTCACATAATCTTAATGAAAATCAGTCATCAGATAATGGTCAGGATTCTATTACGAATGCTGATATGAATATGATGCCAACTTACGCGGCTATTGCGGAAAATGAAACGATCTCGGAAACGGCACACAAAATGCTGCCAAAGTCGGTTAAGAAACACTACTCAGTTCAAGATGTAAATGATTCTGTCAGTGCTATTACTCACCAACAGTCGTTAGTATTAACGATTAAGGCTAAAGCTGGTTCAGCCAAGGCCGCTGTCGAAATTGCCAATGCAACTGCAAAGGCGGTTAAGAAAGATCTGCCTAAACTACAACCAGGTGCAGGTACGGTAACGCTTTTGGCTAAGCCTACTACTAAGTCGACTACAAGCGAGACTTTGCCACGTGCCAAGAAATATGCCATGGTTGGCGCTGCAATGGGTGGCCTGATCGGTATCTTGATTTCCTTTGTTGTAATTACCTTGAAGGATCTTGTTAAGAAACGTAAATAAAGTTATTTTAGAGATTAATTGGTAATGCTGATTGATCTCTTATTTTGTATTTAGGAGTGAAAAAATGAGTAAACGAGTTTTGTTGACGGTTGTTGATCCCAATCCGAATAATGCAGGGCCAAAAGCTAAGAATGATATTGAAGAGATCCTGGCTCAAGAAGGCTATCAAGACATGCGGTTGCCATATAACTGGGAATCAAAAATAGCTAAATTTAAATATAAATATTGGAGCATCCCAAGACTGTTTAAGAACAAAGAAATTGACGAATTGGTAATGCAGTTTCCAATCTACTCACGGGCACTGATGGATGCTTTTATTGAAAATTTTCGTAAGTATTCAAATGGTAAGCTGTTTTTTATCATTCATGATATCGAATCGTTGCGTTTCTTTAAGGATGATCCCAGCTATGTGGAAAAAGAAGTGCAGTGGCTTAAAGAAGCCGATGGAATCATCTCTCATAATCAGAGCATGGAAAAATGGATTCGCAGTCAAGGAGTAGAAACGCCAATCGTAAATCTGGGATTGTTTGACTACTTAAACCCACAGCCAATTGACGAGGAAACTGAATATAATAAGTCGGTATGTCTAGCTGGTAACCTAAGAAAGTCTAATTTCTTGCAAAAGATTGATATGAAGAATGCCAAATTAAATGTCTTTGGTCCTAATGCTCCCAAGTCGTTTGGAAAAGGCGTTGAATACAAAGGACAGTTTTCTCCAGAAGAGCTGCCTAAACATTTGAAGTCAAACTTTGGTTTGATCTGGGATGGTGACAGTCTGGAAACTTGTACTGGGCAGTTTGGCGACTACATGAAATATAACTGCCCGCATAAGGCATCATTATATTTAAGTACTGGTATTCCAGTAATTGTCTGGAAAGAAGCTGCTGTCGCTCAATATTTGGTTGACCATCAGTTGGGAATTGCTATCGACAGTCTGAAGACGCTGCCCGAAACTCTGAATCAGATTAGTTCTGATGAATATAAGGTAATGAAGCAAAATGCAATTGAAGCAGCGCATGCATTGCGTAATGGGGAACATATCAAGACTGCCTTAAACGAACTGGAAAAAGAAATGTAGATTTGGAGGCGAAGTAAATGATACCTAAAAAGATCCATTATGTTTGGCTTGGTCATGGTAAAAAATCGCCCAAAATGAAACGATGCCTGGCTTCATGGCAGCAGGTTCTAGTTCCAGCTGGTTATGAAATTATTGAATGGAACGAAGATAATTGGGATGTTACGCAGAATAAATTTGCCTATGAAAACTATCAGGCTGGCAAGTATGCTTACCCATCCGACGTTATGAGGCTTGACGTACTTTATCGATATGGTGGAATCTATATTGATACTGACATTTTAGTGAAGAAGCCCTTTGATGAGTTTTTAAATCTGCCAGCATTTTGGGCGATGCAGTTTGATAATACGATTAGTACTTCGATCTTTGGGGCTGAGGCTGGCAATCCTTTTATTAAGTCATTATTGAATAAGTATGATGGATTTGATCGTCAAATGATGTTGGACGGCAGATTGCCGGAGACCAACAATGAAATTATCACCAAGGCCTTACTTGATTACTATCCAGAATTTGTTTTGGAAGATAAAAAACAAATTTTAAATGATGGAACGGTGATTTTTCCTAAAGAGTATTTTATGTTTCCAACGTTTAATAAATCGATGGGCTATTCAGAACATCTCTTTACCAAGACTTGGGGCCATGATGATTATTCAAAGGCGCACTATGTTATTAAAGACATAGTGCATCGATTAGTTGGGGATGTTGTCTTTGGTAAGATCAGCTCAGCACGTGGGCGTAAGCTCTTTTTACAAAATGAAGAATATCAAAGAGAACGAGATAATAAAAAGCAAGGATCGTAAGCGAGCATGAAAACAGATATTACCATAATTATTCCAACCTATAATGCTGAGCACACGATTGAAAAGTGTGTAGAAAGTCTGCTTAAGCAGGTTGGTAATTTTTCATATCAAATCATAATCTTGGATGACGGTTCCAGTGATGGTACGTTAGCTAGGCTTGAAAAATACCAGGATAATCAGTTGGTTGAGGTAGTTGCCAAGCAAAATACTGGTGCTTCAGCAACTCGGAATGTCGGGATTGAAATGGCGGAAATGGATTCCGAATACTTAATTTTTGTCGATGCTGATGATTTTGTTGAAGCAGACTATTTAAAGCTGCTATTCGATCAATTTAAAGATAATAGTAACTGTGATCTGGCTATTTGTGGCTATCGCAAGGAAGATGAAAATGGCGAGTTGCGTTTTAAGGCTGCTGGTCAGAAGCAAGTAATGGATCGGCGCCAGGCTTTGGAACAGATTTTTGTAAGTACTGGCTATGAAGGCTATCCTTGGAATAAGCTGTTTAAAACTAGTATCATTAAAGATAATCAGATTCGCTTTAATACCGATTTAGTATTAGCTGAAGATCTATATTTCTGCTGCGAGTACTTGCTGCATTGCTCTAAGGTGAGTTATGATCCGAAGCCGGTTTATCATTACGTGGTTCAAGAGAATAGTCAAATCAATTCGAATCGTTATGGTGCGCCATATAATCCTAAGTCTTTAAACATCATTACCACTTATACAAGACTGCAAAGCTTGATTCCTGCTAAGTACCAAAAAGTACACCAATCGATTAATACACAGCTTTGTTGGAGCTCTACGACGATTTTACGTAACATCATGCTGGCGCCCAATCGAGACGAGGTGCCAGCTGACACGATTGCCAAACTGAAAGGAATAGTTAAGCAAAATCGTCATGATTTCATGCAGAATACAATCTTGCCAAAGCGGGATAAAATTATTTTTATGTTGAACCTCTATGCACCGGGATTACTAGCGTGGATCTGGAAAAAATTTAGTTTACGGGGAAATGGATTTTAAATTTAAGAAAGTTTAAAATTGAAATTTTATTATTCAAAAAATAATCTCCGTAGTAAAATAGTACAGTTAATATGATTCAAGATAAATCAAATTCTAATTTATAAATAAAGAGGACCGTTATGAATAATTACGATTATTTAGTAGTAGGCGCCGGCTTATTTGGAGCCACTTTTGCCTACGAAGCAGCCAAGCGTGGCAAGCGCGTCAAGGTAATTGAAAAGCGCAGCCATATTGCAGGCAATATCTATACTAAAAAAGTCGATGGCATCCAAGTACACGAATATGGTGCCCACATTTTCCATACTTCCGACAAGGCCGTGTGGGAATACGTTAACCAATTTGCGGAGTTCAACCGTTACACGAACTCCCCAGTTGCCAACTACAAGGGTGAGATGTACAACCTGCCATTCAACATGAATACCTTCAACAAGATGTGGGGCGTGCGGACGCCTAAAGAAGCGATGGCCAAGATCAATGAACAGCGGGCCGAGATGGATGGCAAGGAACCTCAAAACCTGGAGGAACAGGCTATTTCATTGATTGGTCGCGACATCTATGAAAAACTGATCAAAGGTTACACTGAAAAGCAATGGGGTCAAAAGGCGACTGAATTGCCAGCCTTTATCATTCGGCGGCTGCCAGTTCGTCTGACTTACGACAACAACTACTTTAATGACCTGTACCAAGGCATTCCAATGGGTGGCTACACGCAGATCGTTGAAAAGATGCTGTCCAGCGACCTGATTGATGTTGAATTGGACGTTGACTTCTTTGATAAGCAGGATGACTACCTGGCTAACTTCCCTAAGATCGTCTTTACGGGGATGATTGATCAGTTCTTTGACTACGAGCTGGGTGAGCTGGAATACCGTAGCTTGCATTTTGAAATGGAAGAGCTTGATGAGGACAACCACCAAGGCAATGCCGTGGTCAACTACACCGAGGCCGAAACTCCATACACGCGGATCATCGAGCACAAGCACTTTGAATTCGGCAAGACCATCATTACGCGAGAATATCCAGCTGACTGGAAGCGTGGCGATGAACCATATTACCCGGTCAACAACGAGCGCAATAACGGCCTTTATCAAAAGTACACGGAACTGGCAGCTCAAAAGGCACCAAGCGTGATCTTCGGTGGCCGACTGGGTCAATACAGGTACTACAACATGGATCAAGTAATCAAGGCGGCCTTGACGACCGTGGCTGAGGAGTTTGACAACTAAAGGAAGAAAAGATATGGCAAAAATCTTAATTACCGGCGCCAACGGTCAACTCGGTACCGAATTGCGTCATTTACTGGACGAACGTGGGATTGAATATGCTGCCCGTGATGCTAAAGATATGGATATTACGGATCGGGAAACGGTTAATGAACAGTTGAATCAACTCAAACCAGAAGTGATCTATCATTGCGCGGCCTATACAGCAATTGATAAGGCCGAAGATGAAGGCAATGAGATCAACTGGAAAGTTAACGAAGATGGTACGCGCAATCTGGCAGAAGCAGCTGCCAAGATTGGGGCCAAGTTGGTCTACCTCAGTACTGATTATGTATTTGATGGTACCAAGACCAGTGAATACGAGGTTGACGATCCAACCAATCCTAAAAATGAATATGGCAAGGCCAAGCTGGCTGGCGAAAAAGCCATTCAAGCAGCTATGAATGACTATTACATTATTCGGACGTCATGGGTCTTTGGCAAGTATGGCAAGAACTTTGTCTACACGATGCTGCGTCTGGCTAAGGATCATGACCGTTTGACGGTAGTTGATGATCAAGTTGGCCGCCCAACCTGGACTCGGACATTAGCAGAATTTATGACGTATCTGGTTGATCATCATTGTGAGTATGGCGTTTATCAATTGTCGAATGAAGGTAGCTGCTCTTGGTATGAATTTACCTGTGAAATCTTAAAGGATAAGAATGTAGAGGTTGCTCCAGTTACCTCTGAAGAATATCCGCAAAAGGCATATCGGCCACGTCATTCCATTATGAGCCTGAAAAAAGCGGAAGCTACTGGATTTGCCATCCCAACGTGGCAGACTGCTTTACACGAATTTATGAACCAGATTCAAGACGATCATTAATAGTTGAAAATAACCTTCTATACATGAGATGATTCGCGTATAGAAGGTTGCTTATTAGTCGCTTAGGAAAGCGCATACATATATATTGGCGATTTAATGATCCTTTTTTGAATTTAAGAAAAGGGTTAGGCGCAATCAAGCACCTAGCCCTTTAGTGTGTAAAATCTGCTAGAAAGATATGTATTTATATAATTATTTTAG
>OGEZ01001276.1_pt1 | contig 13364 bp, 13 predicted proteins | sample 1570831 | NCBI WGS metagenome assembly OGEZ01 (sample SAMEA2582059, study PRJEB24529) | metagenome | biome: Human gut stool | place: China | collected 2011
GGGACTGCTCCTCCAGGCTGGTGAGGTCGCCGTAGGCGGCGGAGGTCCGCAGGCCCACCATGGCGTCCACGATGCTCTGGTCCAGGCGGCTGGCGTCGGTGCCGTCCTGGCCCTGGAGGGCGTATTTAAGCTGCTCCTGCTCCAGGGTCAGGGTGCGCAGCTGCCGGCGGCGGTCCAGGGCGCTCTCGTCCTGGTAGAGGTAGGCCACAGCCGCCCCGGCCCGGACCTTCTCACCCTGGTCGGGGAGCACGTCCACGATGGCGGCGGTCTGTCCGGTGACCACCGTCTCGGCCCGGATGAGCAGTCCGGTGGCCTCCACGGCGTCGTCCACCGTGTGGGCGTAGGTGGTCACGGTATAGGTCCGGTCATCCAGGCTGCGGAGAACGGAGAAGAGAAGATAGGCACACACCATGAAGAACATGAGAACGATCATGATGCGGGTGATGACGGTACCCTGTTTCATAGGTCAAGATCCTCGATTTCTGCCCATTCCCTCCCCCGCCGGACGGTCAGCCCTCCTGTGCGGCCTCCCCCTCCAGGGGCACCGCCCGCTCCGGGACGATGGTGGAAATGGCGTGCTTGTAAATGATCTGCTGCTTACTGTCGGTCATGAGGACCACCACGAAGGAGTCAAAACCGGTGATGACGCCCCGGAGCTGGTAGCCGTTCATAAGGAAGAGCGTCACCCCCATCCGGCTGCGGCGGGCCCGGGTGAGAAAGGTGTCCTGAAGGTTGAATCTGGTCTGCATGGTATGTACACTCCTCTTTCTGTTGGAATGTACCCATCATATACCAAATTCTTCCATATATGCTGTCACTTTCTGTCGGCCCAGCGCCAGGTCTGGGGTATTTTCCCAGGTGAGCCACCGGATGTCCGGGGTGCGGCGGAACCAGGTGAGCTGCCGCTTGGCGTACTGCCGGGAGCGGAGCTTGACCTCGTCCACCGCCTGGGCGATGGGCTCCTCGCCCCGGAGGGCGGCGGCGAACTCCTTGTAGCCGATGGCCTGCATGGCGGTGGCGGTGGGGGGCACGCCGGAGGCGAGGAGGCTCCTGACCTCCTCCTCCAGACCCGCCTCCATCATCAGGTCCACCCGGCGGTCGATGCGGTCCCACATGTCCTCCCGCCGGGAGAACTGAAGGCACACCCGCAGGGCGTCGTATTTGGGGGGCAGGCTCCGGGTCCGCTCATCGTGGGCGGTGATGGTCTCCCCCGTCTCGTACCACACCTCCAGGGCACGGAGGATGCGTTTTTCGTCGTTGGGGTGGAGCTGCTCTGCCCGGTCCGGGTCGATGCGCCGGAGTTCCTCGTGGAGGGCGGGCAGGCCCTCCTCCCTGGCCCGGGCCTGAAGCTTTTCCCGCCAGGCGCCGGTGAAGGGGGCGAAGTCCCGGCCGGCGATGAGGTTGTCGATGTAGAGTCCGGTGCCCCCCACCACGATGGGGAGCTTTCCCCGGGTGAGGATATCCTGCACACAGGCGTCGGCGTCGTGGACGTACCGGGCCACGGAGTAGTCCTCCGCCGGGTCGGCCACGTCCAGCATGTGGTGGGGGACGCCCCCCATCTCCTCCGCCGTGGGCTTGGCGGTGCCGATGTCCATGCCCCGGTAGATCTGCATGGAGTCGGCGGAGACCACCTCGCCGTTAAAGGCCTTGGCCAGCAGCACCCCCATTTTCGTTTTTCCGCAGGCCGTGGGGCCTGCCACACAGACGATCCTCGGCGCCATGGCCGCCTCCTTTCTCTTTTACGCCTCGGCGCCCAGCGTCGCCGCCAGGGTGCACTGGGCAGCAAGCAGCGCCTCCGTCCGCTCCGGCACCAGGTCCAGCCCGCCGGCGAACACATAGTCAAACCGCTTCGCGCCGAACATGGCGGCAAGCTGACGCCAGTGGGCCACGCCCACGCTGTCCTCCCGCTCCACGTCGCCGCCGGTGGTCAGATACACCAGACGCTCTGCCCGGCAGTCCCCGTGGCAGCCGTCGGCTTCGTAGTGATAGGTGAGGCCATTGGCGGACACATACTCGATATACGTCCGCAGGGCCGCCGGGTAGCTCAGGTCCCAGTAGGGCGCCGCCACCACCACCGCGTCCGCGGCGCGCAGCTGGCGGGCCAGGGCGAATACCGGCGCGTCCCAGCGTTTTTCGGCGGCCAGGGCGTCCCGCTCATCCAGCATGGCCGCGTCAAAGGGACGCAGGGCCAGCAGCATCTCGGGCGTGACCGTCTCCACCTCCGTGCCGGGGTGGGATTTCAAAAACGCGTCCAGATACGCCTTTGCCAGCCGCTTTGTCCGGGAGCCTTCCCCCCGCTGGCTGATACAGCAATCCACAAACAACAGCTTCATGGTTTACTCCAGTTCCTCCTTCAGGTATGTGACCACAGAAGAGCGCGCTCCATACGCTCACGCTCTTCCGAACATCTTCTCGATCTGGTACTTCGTCAGCTTCACAGCGACGGGGCGGCCATGCGGGCAGTATTTCACCTCGCCCCGCTGCACCTTTTCCACCAGAACCCGCAATTCTGCCGGGTCGCTGGTCCAGCCGCCCTTGATGGACGCCTTGCAGGCCATGGTATGCAGCAGCGCCTCCCGCTTTTCCTCCGGGGAGCGGCCGCTGCGCAGTGTCTGGGCCAGCTCCTCCAGGGTGGAAGTCACGTCCGATGGGTCAAGATCCGCCGGGATCTGGCGCACCAGCACCGTATCGCCGCCGAAGTCCTCGCAGGAAAAGCCCAGGCTCTCCAGGGTATCCAGATGCTCCAGACGATCCATGAACATCAGCAGACTTTCGTTATAGCGAATCTTGTTGAACTCCACAAAGTAATTGACTACAACACCGGGAATGAGGGCAATGACAAAAATACCGTAAAGCACCAGTATCACCGTCAGGATACGCCCCACCGCCGTTACTGCCACAATATCCCCAAAACCAATGGTGGTGGATGCGGCAAAGCAATACCATAAGCCATCGGAAAAGGTAGTGATGTCCGGCTCTACCTGCCAGACGACAAGGGCAACCATCAGCAAAACTGCCACATAACCGAGGGCAAAGTGTTCCACATGGGTGGTATGAATGATCTTACAAAGCAGGGGAAATCTGCACATATATTTCTCCTTTCAGGTCATTTTTACAGGTTGCAAAAAAATACCCCGTATTTTTTTGGGAGGGAAATACGGGGATATCAAAAATCGCCGTGGGGTTATACTGCACATAACCCCACAGGGTGACGTAAGCTTATTTGCCTCTGACGATTCTGGACAGCTGGATCAGCAGAGTAGGCGCAAATGCCAGACCTACAATCTGACCGATGTTTGTCAGTGTCAGAGCGTTGTCGATGTCAAACAATCCATGGAGAGCAGGCACAAACAGTACCAGCATCAGCAGCAGTGTGCCTACGAAGAAAGCACCTACGCTGTAAGGATTGGAGGGCAGACGGAAGATGGAACGGGAACCGCGGCAGTTGAAGCCGTGGAACAGACGTGCCAAACAAAGTGTTGCAAAAGCCATGGTGCAAGCCATGCCGTTGTTGATCTGCATACCCAGATAGAACGCTGCCATGGTTGCCACTGCAATGAGGGCACCCTGAATACCCAGTGTCTGCAAAAAGTCTTTTGTCAGAATGCCTTCTTTAGGGCTTCTGGGTTTCTGGTTCAGCAGGTCGCCAGTGGGTTTTTCCATGTTGACTGCCAGTGCAGGCAAGCTGTCTGTCAAAAGGTTGATGAACAGCAGCTGTACTGCTGTGAAAGGCAGAGGCAGACCAAAGAGGGATGTGATCATAACCACCAAGATACCAGCCAGGTTACCGGAAAGCAGGAACTGGATGGAGTTCTTGATATTGGTGTATACGTTTCTGCCGTTGGCTACGGCTTTGACGATGGTTGCAAAGTTATCGTCTGTCAGAATCATGGACGCTGCGTCCTTAGATACTTCTGTACCGGTGATACCCATGGCAATACCGATGTCAGCCTGTTTCAGTGCGGGAGCGTCGTTAACGCCGTCACCTGTCATAGCTGCCACATGACCTCTGTCCTGCCATGCTCTTACGATACGGATTTTATGCTCAGGAGATACACGGGCATAAACGGAAATATGTTCAACTTCGTTGCGAAGTTCTTCATCTGTCATTTTTTCCAGCTCGCTGCCTTCTACAGCTCTGTCGCCATCCTGGAGGATGCCGATTTCTCTTGCGATGGCAGAAGCAGTGATCTTATGGTCACCGGTGATCATAACAGGACGGATGCCAGCTCTGCGGCAGTCCGCAACAGCAGGAGCGGATTCCACACGAGGAGGGTCCATCATAGCAATCAGACCAGTGAAGATCAGGTCGTTTTCGTCCTCCAGTGTCAGAGGGCGGTTTTCAGAAAGCACCTTTTTGGCAAATGCCAGTACACGCAGGCCCTGAGAAGAGAACTCTCTGTTCTGGTCTACGATAGCGCTGCGGATTTCGTCAGTCAAAGGCAAGATTTCGCCGTTCTGGTCGATGGAAGTACATCTTGCCAGCAGCACGTCGGGCGCGCCTTTGATGAGCATTTCATAACGGTTGTTTCTGAAATGCAGGGTAGACATGAGTTTTCTGTCGGAGTCAAAAGGAATTTCCTGCAAACGAGGGAATTCTTCTCTGACTTTATTTTCATCGCCGCCAATGGTACGGCAGAAGGACAGCAGAGCGGTTTCTGTAGGGTCACCCACTGCTGTTTCGCCGTTGATGGCGCCGTCATTACACAATACACTTTCTGCCACCAGACCGTTGATGGCTCTTTCATTGCCTTTTGCTTCTTCAGGTTCCCAAACTTTGCCGTTGGCATAAGCTTTCTTTACAGTCATGCGGTTCTGTGTCAGTGTACCTGTTTTATCGGAACAAATAACGGATACACAGCCCAGACCTTCCACGGCACGGAGGTTTTTGATGATGGCGTTTTCTTTTGCCATTTTCTGAGTACCGATGGCCAGACCGATGGTTACGATGGAGCTGAGGGCTTCGGGGATGGCTGCTACTGCCAGAGCCACGGCAAACATCAGAGAGTCTGCCAGACCCATGTTCCGCCATACACCCAGACCAAAGACGATGGCACAGATGACCATGATGATGATGGACAGTTTCTTGGAGAAATCATCCAGACTGCGCTGGAGGGGTGTTGCCTTTTCCTGAGCAGATTCCATCAGGTCTGCAATCTTACCGATTTCTGTCTGCATCCCTGTGCCTGTGACCAGTACCACCGCACGGCCGTAGGATACCAGAGAGCTGCTGTATACCATATTCAATCTGTCACCCAAAGGCAGTTCGTCCTGATCGATGGGTGTATCAATTTTGTTTACGTTTTCAGATTCCCCTGTCAGTGCACTTTCGCTGACCTGCAAGGAGAAGTTCTGCAATACACGGCCGTCTGCTGCGGTCACGTCCCCTGCTTCCAGCAGCAGGATGTCGCCGGGCACCAGTTCTGCCGCAGGCACTTCCATTTTCTGACCGTCACGAATGACACGGGCATTGGGTGCTGCCATAGCTTTCAGGCTGTCCAGAGATTTCTGGGCTTTGAAATGCTGTACCGTACCCAAAATGGCATTAAGAATCAATACTGCCAGAATAACGATGGTACCTTCCAGACCGCCTGTCAGAGCGGAAATGATGGCTGCGATAATCAGGATGATTACCAAAAGATCTGCAAACTGTTCCGCAAATACCTGCAAAACGCCTTTGCGCTTACCTTCCTGCAATTTGTTATAGCCGTACTGTTCCAGTCTTTTCTTTGCTTCTTCCGCTGTCAGCCCGTTCATGGAGCTGTTCAGTTCCTTCAGGAGTTCTTCCTGCGATAATTTCCATTGTTTGTCCATAGAAATTCCCCTTTCTCTGTGTCCCGTGCAAATAAAAAAGACTTTTATTGCACCGAATCCTCTCGTAATGCAATAAAAGTCTTGCTTTTCAAGAAAATTTTCTTTTAGTCGCGCCCGGGTGATAGCACCGAGATGACGAACGCTGACGATGCGGCTTGCCGCACAAGCTACTCCCTTTTATTACAATGACTCTACCATACTTTTGCACAAAAGGCAAGAGAAAAATTCATACAAAATGCAATTTTCTTTTTTTCCATGTTATTTTGCCCCAAAGCCCCTGATTTTTCCCTCTTTTTTCCCGAAAGGACATTTTCTGTTTTTTTGGCAGTCTGCATTTGCATTTTCCTGTCATTATGCAAATATAACGAAATTTTGTATGCAAATCCATGCAATTTTTTTCAAAAAAGGGGCTTGTTTTTTTCTTAACATGGGTCTATGATAAATGCGTCAACTACATACGGCAGTATCTTCAGGGCAGGGTGAAATTCCCGATCGGCGGTATAGTCCGCGAGCGCAGCAATGCGTAGGATTTGGTGAGATTCCAAAACCGACAGTATAGTCTGGATGGAAGAAGATCATAACAGCACAAGGCAGATTTTTCTGTTTTTGTTCTGTTCTTTTGTGTATACCAAAAAGGGGTGTGTTTGTGGTACCCTTTGTTTTGGATATGCGTATTTTTTTCATGGATTTCAAAGCCCTGAGTGGACGGTTTCCCGTCTGTTCAGGGTTATTTTTTTGCAGAAAAGGAAGTGGCGAAAATGGAAAAACAGGATTTTATGCGGCACGCCATTGCCCTTGCCAAAAACGGCATCGGTGCCGTTGACCCCAACCCCTTGGTGGGCGCGGTCATTGTCAAGGACGGCGAGATCATCGGGGAAGGCTGGCACGCACGCTTTGGCGAACTCCACGCAGAGCGCAACGCGCTGGCAAACTGCCGCACCTCACCCAAAGGCGCCACTATCTATGTGACACTGGAGCCCTGCTGTCACTACGGCAAGACACCACCCTGCACAGAAGCCCTGCTGGAAGCCGGCATTGCCAAAGTGGTCATTGGTTCCCGTGACCCCAATCCCAAGGTAGCAGGCAAAGGGGCAGCCATCCTCCGGGAAGCAGGCGTGGAAGTGGAAGAAGATTTCCTCCGGGAGGAATGTGACGCCCTCAACGGCCCATTCTTTCACTACATCACCACAAAGCGGCCTTATGTGGCAATGAAATACGCCATGACTGCCGACGGGAAAATTGCCACAGTCACCGGCGCATCCCAGTGGATCACCAACGAGGACAGCCGCCATCATGTACACCAGCTGCGGCGGCGGTATCCCGCCATACTGGCTGGCATCGGCACCGTTCTTGCAGATGACCCCATGCTGAACTGTCGGCTGGGCGATGAGGGACGGAATCCCATCCGCATCATTTGCGACAGCAAATTACAAATTCCGCTGAACAGCAAACTGGTGCAGACAGCAAAAGACATTCCACTGATTGTGGCAACCTGTTCCAAGGACACGAAAAAACAGGCAGCCCTGACAGCAAAAGGCGCAGAAGTGCTGGTATTTGACGGGGAAAAAGTTCCCCTTCCTGCCCTTATGGACAGACTGGGGGAAAAACAAATCAGCGGCATCCTGCTGGAAGGTGGCGCCACACTGAACGCAGCTTTTCTGGCAGAAAACCTGATACAACGGGCGTATGTATACATTGGGGCAAAAGTATTTGGGGGCACATCAGCAAAATCACCCATTGCAGGAGGCGGCATATCCCTTCCATCGGAAGCGGCCGACCTGCATCTGGCAGAAGTACAGACCTTCGGAAACGATGTACTCTGCGTTTATGATTTCCCGAAACAGGAGGCGAAGTAAATGTTCACAGGCATCATTGAGGAACTGGGCACCATTCGGGGTGTTTCCCTCACCAAAGACGGCGGCGAGCTGCAAATTGCTGCAACCACCGTACTGGGCGGCACAAAGCTGGGGGACAGCATTGCCGTCAACGGTACCTGTCTGACGGTGACGAAACTGGAAAAAGACGGCTTTACAGCCTTTGTCATGGCAGAAAGCCTGCGCCGCACCAATCTGGGCAGCCTGAAACGGGGCAGCGTGGTACATCTGGAAAGAGCCATGGCAGCAGACGGGCGTTTTGGCGGGCATATGGTCACGGGGCACATTGACGGGCAAGGCACTTTCCTTTCCCAGAAACCAGAAGGACAAGCCGTTGTCCTTACCATCGGCGCAGACCCGGAAATCCTTTCGGGCATTGTGGAAAAAGGCTCCATCGCCATTGACGGCACCAGCCTGACAGTGATGGATGTGGGCAAAGACAGCTTCCGGGTGGGTATCATCCCCCACACCGGCGGACATACGGCCCTTTTAGACCGTCCCAAAGGCTACGCCTGCAATCTGGAAACAGACGTCATCGGCAAATACATTCAGAAATTTTTAGCAAAGAATACAGAATCCACTCCCAAGAAATCCACATTGACCATGGATTTCCTCCGGGAAAACGGATTTTAAACATAGGAGGATAACGTTATGCGTGAATATAACACCATTGAAGAAGCATTGGAAGAACTGCGTCAGGGTCGTATGATTCTGGTGACTGACGACCCCGACAGAGAAAACGAAGGGGATTTGATTTGTGCGGCAGAATTTGCCACCACAGAAAACGTAAACTTTATGGCAACCCACGGCAAAGGGCTCATCTGCATGCCCATGAGCGAAGAACTGGGCAAAAAGCTGATGCTGCCCCAGATGGTTTCTGACAACACAGATAACCACTGCACCGCTTTCACCGTTTCCATTGACCATGTAGACACCACCACAGGCATTTCCGCCGAAGAACGTGGCTACACCGCAAGAAAATGCGTGGAAGATGACGCAAAACCTCAGGATTTCCGTCGTCCTGGTCACATGTTCCCGCTCATTGCCCGCAGAGGCGGCGTGCTCACCAGAGAAGGACACACAGAAGCTACTGTTGACCTGCTGCGTCTGGCTGGGCTGAAACAGTGCGGTCTGTGCTGCGAAATCATGGCAGACGACGGCACCATGATGCGTACCCCTTCCCTGTGGGAACTGGCTGACAAATACAACCTGAAATTCATCACCATCCACGATTTGCAGAACTACTGCCGCCGCAACGAAAAACACGTTATTCGGGAAGCAGAAGCAAAAATGCCCACAAAATACGGCGAATTCCGCATTTTCGGTTATGTCAACGACCTGACTGGCGAACACCACGTGGCACTGGTGAAAGGCGACATCGGTGACGGCAAAAACCTGCTGTGCCGTGTGCACTCTGAATGCCTGACTGGTGACGTATTCGGTTCCCGCCGCTGCGACTGCGGACAGCAGCTTGCGGCAGCCATGGCGCAGATTGAAAAAGAAGGCAGAGGCATCCTGCTGTATATGCGTCAGGAAGGCAGAGGCATCGGCCTGATTAACAAACTGAAAGCCTACGAACTGCAGGAAAGAGGCAGAGATACCGTAGAAGCCAACCTGGAACTGGGCTTTGCGCCTGACCTGCGGGAATACTGGATTGGTGCGCAGATTTTGCAGGATTTAGGTGCAAAAGAACTGCGGCTCCTTACAAACAACCCCACAAAGGTTTATGGTCTGGACGGCTTCGGCGTTTCCATTGTGGAACGTGTGCCCATCGAAATCGAACCTCAGGAAGATGATGAATTCTATTTGCAGACAAAACAGCAGAAAATGGGTCACATTTTCTCTCACATTTTATAAAAACAAAGTCAGGAGGATACAGCAATGAAAGTTTTAGAAGGATATTTAAACGGCAAGGGTATGAAAATCGGCATTGTTGCCGCAAGATTTAACGAATTTATCGTAAGCAAACTGGTCAGCGGCGCAGAAGACGCTCTGGTACGTCACGGCGTAGACGGCGACGACATTTCTATTGCATGGGTTCCCGGGGCTTTTGAAATCCCCACCATCGCACAGAAAATGGCAAAAAGCGGCAAATATGACGCCATCCTGTGTCTGGGTGCAGTCATCCGCGGTGCAACCAGCCATTATGACTACGTTTGCAACGAAGTTTCCAAAGGCACAGCACACATTGCACTGGAAACAGGCGTACCTGTGATGTTCGGCGTACTGACCACAGACACCATTGAACAGGCCATCGAACGCGCTGGCACAAAAGCAGGCAACAAAGGCTATGACGTGGCATGCTCCGCCATCGAAATGGTTGATCTGGCAAGAAAGATGTAATTTTTCTTTTCCACTCCCGCTTTTTTTGGTATACTAATGCCAGAGAAACGAAAGGAGCGAAAGCCATGATTCACGATACTTATACCTTTCAGGATTTAAGCGAGGTATGTTATCACCTCAGCAAATACAAAAATGTCACCGAGGACTGGCAGGTGGATTTCTGCAACATCTACGGGGAGCTGGTTGCCAGCTTTGACAGCGACGAGGAAACCAGAGAACGTCTGAAAGACCCCGACGAAACATACGCCATGGTGACAGAACTCATGGACATTGCCATGATGATGGGGAAAACATGGTAATTCCCCTGTTCCAAACTCCATAAAAACGACATAAAAAAAGACATTTTCCTTTCCTTTGGAAAATGTCTTTTTCTTTTGGCTTTCTTCTTATTATATAGAAGAAAAAGGGCTAAAAAACAGCTATCCTTCAGAAAACATTGTTTTTCATTTTCTTGTGAAGCAGCCCCAAAAGCAAATGCTCTTTTTCAGACAAATAAAAAAGGCAGAGAATTTGATTTCTCTGCCCAAAAAATATCTTATTTGTAGTTTTTGCTGGAATCTTTCAGCAGTACGTCGTGAGCGCCGCCTTCTACCAAGCTGGTTGTGGAAATAACAGTGATCTTTGCTTTTTCCTGCAGTTCAGGGATAGACAGAACGCCGCAGTTGCACATGGTGGATTTTACTTTCTTCAAAGACAGGTTTACGTTGTCGTGGAGGCTGCCTGCGTAAGGAACGTAAGAGTCAACGCCTTCTTCGAAGGACAGTTTTGCATCGCCGCCCATGTCGTAACGCTGCCAGTTTCTTGCTCTGGAGGAACCTTCGCCCCAGTATTCTTTCATGTAGCTGCCGTTGATATTTACTTTGTTTGTAGGGCTTTCGTCGAAACGAGCGAAGTATCTGCCCAGCATGATGAAGTCAGCACCCATAGCCAGTGCCAGTGTCATGTGGTAGTCGTAAACGATACCGCCGTCGGAGCAGATGGGGATATAGATGCCTGTTGCTCTGTAGTATTCATCTCTTGCCTGTGCCACTTCGATAACTGCAGAAGCCTGACCACGGCCGATACCTTTCTGTTCTCTTGTGATACAGATGGAGCCGCCGCCGATACCAACTTTTACGAAGTCCGCGCCGCATTCAGCCAGGAAACGGAAGCCTTCTGCGTCTACAACGTTACCAGCGCCGATTTTTACGGTGTCGCCGTATGTTTCTCTTACCCAGTCCAGAGTCATTTTCTGCCATTCGGAATAACCTTCGGAGGAGTCGATGCACAGGATGTCAACGCCTGCTTCTACCAGTGCGGGCACACGTTCTTTGTAGTCACGAGTGTTGATACCAGCGCCTACTACGTAACGTTTCTGTGCGTCCAGCAGTTCGTTTTTGTTTTCTTTATGGCTGTCGTAGTCTTTACGGAATACCAGATACTGCAGTCTGCCTTCATCGTCTACGATGGGCAGCTGGTTGATCTTGTTGTCCCAGATGATGTCGTTTGCTTCTTTCAGTGTTGTGCCAGCAGGCGCATAAATCAGCTGATCCAGAGGAGTCATGAATTCTTTTACTTTCACGTCTTTGTCCAGACGGCTCACACGGTAGTCTCTGCTTGTTACCATACCTACCAGTTTGCCCTGTGCAGTACCATCTGTAGTAACAGCTACTGTGGAGTGACCTGTTCTTTCTTTCAGGTTCAGGATATCCTGCAGTGTGCTTTCGGGGCTGATGTTGGAATCACTGATCACGAAACCAGCTTTGTAAGCCTTTGCTCTTGCCACCATGGCTGCCTGGCTTTCGATGGACTGAGAGCCGAAAATGAAGGAAATGCCGCCTTCTTTTGCCAGAGCCACTGCCATTTTGTCGTCAGATACTGCCTGCATAACAGCGGAAACCAGTGGAATGTTCATAGTCAAAGCAGGTTCTTCCCCTTTTTTGAATTTTACCACGGGTGTTTTCAGACTCACGTTATCTACCATACATTCTTTGGAAGAATACCCGGGTACCAGCAGGTATTCGCTGAAAGTTCTGGAAGGTTCTGTAAAGTAAGTTGCCATTTTCTTCTCTCCTTTTCAAATACTGGGTGATGGTTGACTATCATAAAAGCCCGGAGGCTTTTGGGTTTCTTGGATAAAAAAAGAGGAAAAGCGCGTTTTTCTGTTCTTTTCCTACCTTACGATTCTGCCGAAATTTCTTTTTTCCATTTCTGATTTCTCTTTTGTGTATACAACATGCCGTTGTCCTTGTATTGCATACGATTTTAGCACTAAAAAGCCCCCTGTTCAAGGGGGCAGAGACATTTTTTTTGATTTTGTGAAAATTCGTCATTTTTTGCCTGCAAAAAGGCAGGTTTCTTAGGTTCTTCTTTGCAGATAGCCCAATGCCAAACGGGCTACGGCGCCAATGACAAAACCGGTCACCACGCCGGTCACCAGCAAGAACGGCAGATAGTAAGCCATTTTGATGTTTTCCACCACAGCCGCCGCCACGATGATCTGCCCCACGTTATGGAACACACCGCCCATGACGCTGACGCCGGTGATGCTGACCTTTCCTGTTTTCTTCAAAAGAGCCATGACAGCCAGAGAAAGGAGAGCGCCTGCCAGAGAGTACAGCAGTCCCGCAAAGCCCTGGAACAAGAGTCCTGACATGAGGACACGCACCAGGGAAATGAAAAAGGCTGACTTGGTATCCATATGATACAGGACAATGACGATGATGACGTTTGCCAGCCCCAGCTTCATGCCCGGCACCAACAAAGGCAGAGGAATGAGCATTTCCACATAGCCCATGAGAATGGCCAACGCCGCAAAAAGTCCATATTGTGCTACTTTACTGCTTCTCATATCATCCCACCACCGCATCTACTGTATTTTCCGTACCTGCTTCAATGGTGACCACCATTTTATGAGGCAGGCAGACAATGGTTTCTCCTGTTTTGTGAATCCACTTCTGGTCGGCACAAAGACCGTCCCGGCAGTCCGCTTCGATGACATCCGCCCAGCCATCTTTGATTTCTACTATATTATATCCTTCCGGCGTTTCCACCCGATAGGTGGTATCTTCGTCCAAAGGCAGTTCCTGCACCACCTGTCCGTCCACGGTGATGACCGCTTTGCCGCCGTCCTCGGCGCTGCCCAAAAACACCAGATAGATAATCCCCGCTAAAACCAGTACCCCTGCAATCAAAATCAAATCCAGGCGTTTCATCTCTCCACCACTTTCTATTTCTTTTTTTCATATATAGGAAAAAAAGGAAGCGCGTGCTTCCTTTTTCCAGTAGTAGTAGGATTTATTATTGTAGTACATAAAAAAATGCCCAGAACCGGAATCGAACCAGTGACACGAG
>OGEZ01001279.1_pt1 | contig 13315 bp, 12 predicted proteins | sample 1570831 | NCBI WGS metagenome assembly OGEZ01 (sample SAMEA2582059, study PRJEB24529) | metagenome | biome: Human gut stool | place: China | collected 2011
AAAGAGCAAGATATGACCAGTTTGGTCACGCAGCCTTTGAACAGGGCGGCATGGGCGGCGGCGGTTTCTACGGCGGCGGCTTTGAAGGCTTTGATATGGGCGACTTGGGGGACATTTTCGGCAGTATGTTCGGTTTTGGCGGCGGCGGTTCCGCTAGAAGAAATGGCCCCAGACGCGGCAGAGATATCAATGTCAGCATCCAGCTGACTTTTGAAGAAGCCATTTTTGGCTGTACCAAAGAAATTTCCGTACCCATTCTGGACGAATGCGAAACCTGTCATGGTACCGGCGCAAAACCCGGCACCCATGCAGAAAGCTGTTCCAAATGTAACGGTACAGGTCAGGAACGTTTTGTACAGCAGTCCATGTTTGGCGCTGTGACATCCGTTCGTACCTGTTCCGCATGCCATGGTACTGGTAAGATCATCAAAGAACCCTGTACCACATGCCGTGGTACCGGCAGAGTCAAAAAGACAAAGAAATACGAAGTCAAGATTCCTCAGGGCATCGACAACGGTCAGACCATTCGTCTGGGCGGCAAAGGGGAACTGGGCGAAAACGGCGGCGGCTACGGCGATCTGCTGGTAAGCGTTTACGTACAGCCCAACCGTGTCTTTGTTCGTAAAGGCAATGATATTTACTGTGATGTGCCCATCACATTCGTACAGGCAGCACTGGGCGGAGAAATCACCATCAAGACCATTGATGGGGAACAGAAATATACCATCAAACCCGGCACACAGCCTGATACCGTGGTTACCCTCCGCGGCGTAGGGGTACCTAACCTGCGGAACCCGAAGATCAGAGGGAACCAGATCGTCACACTGAAGGTAAAAATCCCTACCAGCATGACGGAACGCCAGAAAGACCTGCTGCGGCAGTTTTACGGTGATGCCCCGGCGGGGGCGGCAAAGCCCGAAACTTCTGCGGCGCCGGAGGAAGAAAAGAAAACTTTCGGTGAGAAGGTCCGGGACTTTTTCGAAAAGGACAAATAAGAATTTTTCCAAAGGGATGCTGATAAACCAGCATCTCTTTGATTTTCAGGCAGCGGCATCATACAAAAAATGTTATGCTTGACAAACTGCGAAATAATGCGATAAAATCATAAAAACTCTTTGCACTGCACATACGAAGTGACCTTCGCACATACAGTACAAACTGAGCAGACAGCGGATTTTTCCGTGTGGTCGGGCATTTTTGCAGCGAATGACAGACATTCGTGGGACAGTTTTATGTTCTACGGGTGTCTTTTTTTGTGTAAAATCAGAAGGGGCGGAGAGGTAAACATTAGGAGGGATTTTTTATGACAAATGACTTAGCAAAACAAAATGAGAAAATCGTCATGCGCGTTTCTACCAACAGCATGATCGTCAACATCATCTTATCGGTGTTTAAAGTGGCAGCAGGGTTTATTGCCCATTCCGGCGCCATGATCTCCGACGGTGTCCATTCTGCATCAGATGTGTTCAGTACCATCATCGTTATGGTTGGCTATAAGATGTCCGCAAAGGATTCCGATGAAAACCACCAGTATGGTCATGAACGAATGGAATGTGTAGCCGCTATCCTGTTGGCAATGGTATTGTGTGTGACAGGTTTTGCCATCGGTGCAGGCGGTGTGGAAAAAATCTTCGGCGCAGAAGCAAGTGCTCTGGAAGTTCCCGGCAAGCTGGCATTGGCAGCGGCTGTCCTGTCTATTGTGGTAAAAGAAGGCATGTACCATTACACCAGAATTGCGGCAAAAAAGGTCAATTCCGGTGCACTGATGGCAGACGCATGGCACCATCGTTCTGATGCCCTGTCTTCTGTGGGCAGTTTGATTGGTATCGGCGGCGCAATGCTGGGATTCCCCATCTGCGACCCCATTGCCAGCGTTGTCATTTCCCTGTTCATCATCAAAGCTTCTTATGATATTTTCAAAGATGCCATTGATAAAATGATGGATACAGCCTGTGATACAGAAACACTGGAAAAAATGAAATCTGTTGTGGAAGCTCAGAATGGCGTTATGGGCATTGACCGCATCCAGACCAGACAGTTTGGCGCAAGAGCTTATGTGGATGTGGAAATCGCCGCAGATGGCAATCTGACGCTGACAGCAGCCCATGCCATTGCAGAAGGCGTTCATGATGCCATTGAGCAGAATTTCCCAGAAGTAAAACACTGTATGGTTCATGTAAATCCAGCAGTGGTTAGATAAAAAGAACCCCCTATTCCAGAGAATAGGGGGTTTTTTAGTTTAATAAAACCACTGGTTTATGATTGGTTTTGATTGGTGTCAAAAAGAAGTCTTATTCTGTTGCTGCGTCAGCAGAGGAGAAGGACTGGCTGTACAGTTCATTGCCTTCACCGTCAAAGAAAGAAACCACGACGATAACAACGTCATTGGAAACGCCTTCTTTGATCTGTGCAGCGGTATCTGCGTAAGATTCGGCGTTAGCTTCTGTGCTGGTTTTCAGCGCTTCTGCCAGAGCAGGGCGTTCTTCTTCGGTTGTTACAACATCGTCCATGCTGAATTCATACCGCAGTTCGTCGCCTTCTGCATACAGTTTTGCACTGATGCCTTCTTCTTCATACTGTGCTTTGGCAGTTTCCACGAAGCTCTGCATCACATCGGAATTGAAATAGTCTTCCAAGGAGGGCAGATCGCTGTCGGATGTTTCAGAAGTTGTGGTGGACTGCTCCGTTGTATCAGAAGTTGTTTCCTCCTGAGCGGCATTGCCGCCGCAGGCAGCCAGAGATACTGCAAGGCAGACCATGGTCAATAAAGCTAAAATACGTTTTTTCATGTTTCATACGCTCCCTTCTGTAAATAAAAAACCCCTTACTGTTTTTCATTTGGCAAGCCAAATTTTTGTGCTGTGTTCACTGTGGTTTGTAACCCTGTTTGAACTAACACAATATACAGTATAATCATATTTTAATGAACAAAAATGACAATTACAATAGGCGGCACAGTGGTTTTATACATCTCACAAAGGAAGCTGGGAAAATATATGCAAAGATAACATTTTCTGTAAAGTGGAACTGGATAAATCCATAATAAGGAAATTGTATGTTTGGAACAATGGTGAAAGGATTTTGTATTTTGCGCAATGGCAGATGAGAAGTGTTTGGAATGTGAAGAAAAGAAAAATAGAGGAATTTTGTAAAATTGCAAAAGAAGATATGGTTGTGGTAGAATGAAAAACATAGAAAAATTGAATGAAGGGATGACAAAGCATTGAGAGGATGCTCTGACGTAATGGGATACAAAGGATTAGCGTCAAATAAAGGGGGAGCATAATGGATAATAAATTTGCTGATTCATCTGGGGAGTCTATCGACGTTTATGATACCCATAAAATCAAAAAGTATATTCGGGATAATATATGGAATATTTTAGGAATCGGAGTCGGTGCGTGGATTACATTGATAGGTTTCGTAAATATTTTGGTGTCGACAAATTATGCGATGACATGTAGTGAATATTATGGAATTGATGCGAAATATTTTGCCGACTCTTCGGTATTTCAAGGGAAGATCATTTGTTTAGCTCTGATTATTTTTTTGCTGTTACTTCCGTTTCTTCTTAATTACATAAATTCGAAACTAAAGAGTAAAGTATTTTTGGCAATGTCATTTATTATAATGGTATTTACATTGTTTATGCAAAATATTTTGTATACAGCAGGAATTATAAATTCGATCAAATCTGAATGGCTGATTTCTATGATAGATAATCTTGCTACTATTATCGTATTGCTTATATCGGATATTGTGTTGGCATATTTTTTTATTTTAAGAAATCATGTTAGGGAAAATAAAAACATGGTCAGATGGGAGATAATCGTATTTTTATTGGCATTCATCATTTTTTCAATTGATGTTAGTATCGGAGTTTCAGTCATTTTCAATAACGATATCAGTGATAAAAGGTTCTATGAGGTCATTGACGATGATAAAGTTGTGATTACGAATTACGAGGGAAAATTTCTGGTTATGGATTGTGATGTTGAAGGCGAAACATTGTACATAGAGAAGGGGAAATATTCTTTCATTGATATGACAGATGTCGATATCAAATACAAAAAATACGAGGATGTGCAGTGTATATGATACGTTGAAGGGGATAGACAGTTGTTGGCGCATAAAGTATAATATGGAATCAGACGAAAAGAGCGTGAAAACGTTTGACTGCCACCATAAAAATATGTACAAACAGTAAGAAATTTAAAGGAGATAGAAGATTATGATAAAAGTGCTTTTTATCTGCCACGGCAATATCTGCCGTTCTCCAATGGCAGAATTTTTATTCAAAGATATGGTCATGAAAAAAGGATTGTCCAGAGAGATTTCCATTGCCTCTGCCGCAACCAGCAGAGAAGAAATCGGAAACCCTGTCCATAGGGGCACGGTGCAGAAACTGGCGCAGTACGGCATTTCCACAAAGGGAAAATATGCCCGTCAGGTGACAAAACAGGACTACGAAGATTATGATTACATCATTTGTATGGAGAAATATAATCTGCGGGAGATCAAACGGATTCTGCCGACAGACCCAGAGGGAAAAATTTGCTGTCTGCTGGATTTTTCCGATCATCCACGGGATATTGCAGATCCATGGTATACAGGAAACTTTGATGTGACCTATGACGATATTTTAGAAGGCTGTGAAGGGCTGCTGGCACATCTGGAAAAAGAATTGTAAAATCAAAAACCGGAATTTCTGACAAAAACAGGAATTCCGGTTTTTTATATAAGATTTATCGAACAAAATTTGTCCAGACTTTTTCTTCTTTTTCAGGTTCAGGAACGCCAGCCTGTTTGCCTGCTTCGATGCATTTCAAAAGCCAAGCCATGTTTCTGCCCAGAATCCGCATGGTCTGCATGCCTTCCAGATCCTGTTTGACTTCTTCCGGTGTATTGCCGTGCACCATGTTCCAGTAGCTGGATGTGACGATGGGCATACCTTTGATGGCAAAGTATTTGTTGATTTCATCAAAAGTTGCTGTTGCACCGGCACGTCTGCAGCTGATGACAGCAGCGCCAACTTTTCCGCTGAAATCTCTGCCGTAAAAAGCTCTGTCTAAGAAAGAAATCAGAGCACCTGCTGCAGAAGCGAAGTGTACAGGGGTGCCGAATACGAAGCCGTCTGCATCAGCGGCTTTTTCAAGAAATTCGTTGACACAGTCGTTTCGGAAACATCTGTCTGTTTTTTTACAGTAGCCGCAGTCGATGCATCCGGCAACGGGATCATTGCCCAGCCAGAAGATTTCTGTTTCTACGCCGTTTTGTTCCAAAGCGTCTGCAACTTCACGCAGTGCTGTATATGTGCAGCCTTCTTTATGAGGGCCGCCGTTTACCAATATCACTTTCATGGAAAAATCCCTCCTTCATTGTGCTTTGCATGCTTTTAATTATAGCACGATTTCGTAGGAACACAATAAGTTCCATGAAAGGAAGAAAGATAGCTTCAAACAGAACGGCGGAGTTTCAATATGGTCAGGTTGAATTCCCCTTCGGTGGCATTGGCAGAGCCGGAATAGTTGAAGAGAAGCGTCGTGGTGACAGGGGCATATAATATCAGGTGTGCAGAGCCGCAGGCAGTGGAGCCGTTGGCGGCAGTGGCAAAATAAACGCCTGTTTCCAGATGCGAAGTTCCGTTATAGAAAGGGGTAATCTGCAAGTAGTTGGGAGAGGAAAACAGGGCGGATATTTTGTAGGAAATCAGGTAATATCCGGGTGCAAGGGTGATTTGTTCCAGACTGTTCTGGACGATGTTTCCGGTGGGGTCCTGCACATCAGGGAAAAAGGAAAGTCGTGTGCCGCGGACGAGAGGAAATTGTGTATTGATATAAGATGCAAAAATGTCATCGGGGATAGGCCCAGTGGCGCCGGTAGCCCCAGTGGGCCCGGTGGCTCCTCTTTCGCCAGTCGCTCCCGTGGAACCTGTTTCACCGACAGGGCCTGTTTCACCAGTAATTCCAGTAGGCCCAGTCATGCCCATTGTCCCTGTAGCCCCAGTAGGCCCTGTGGGCCCAGTTGGGCCGGTTATGCCAGTAAGCCCCGTTGCACCCATAGGACCAGTTATTCCTGTTGGCCCAGTGGCCCCCGTAGGACCTGTAGGGCCGATATTGCCCATAGGCCCTGTAGGTCCCGTAGGCCCTGTAGCCCCGGTAGGCCCAGTAGGCCCTGTTTCTCCTGTATCACCGGAAATGCCCGTAGGTCCAGACTCCCCAGTGGGCCCTGTTTCTCCGGTGGGCCCTGTTTCTCCGGTGGGACCTGTTTCGCCAGTGGGCCCTGTTTCCCCGGTTGCTCCCGTTTCTCCTCCGGTTCCGCCTGTTGGACATGGACAGCAGATTTGCACACAGCAGGGAGGTGGAAAGGGACCTCTCCAGCAGCAATGATAAAAAAAGGACACGATGACTCCCCGCTTTCATTTGGTCAGTTATACTATCCTATTCAAAAATCGGCGGCCGGTGCCTGATTCATTGGAAAAAGCAGATTTTTATAAGAAAACATATCATATAAAAAAGCTGGAATCCTTTGGGGTGGCAAAGAATCCAGCTTTCTTTATTTTCCTATGAATTACAAGGGGATTATAATCCCAAAGCTTTGGCAGTGGTGCAGATAAAATCCTGTACATTGGTGACGATACCTCTTGCGGACAGACTGCCTCTGTCAGCCAGTTTATTAACGGCAAATTCGGAAATGTCTACACAGTAGAAATAAATCTGCCGCACAGTACCATCTGCCATAACCCGATAAGAAGGAGTCATATTACCTGTGGCAATGGTATGGAGCATGGTTGCCATGCAAATGACAGTGGTAGCGCTGCGAATCTGGTCACGCATAGCATTTTGTGCTTCATATACATTACCGAAAACAGGCGGCAAAGGGCCGTCATCCCGGATGGAGCCTGCAAGGACATAAGGCACATGGTATTTTTCGCAGTTGTAAATGATGCCGTTGTCAATGTGCTCTTTTTCCAGAAAAGCAGGAATGCTTCCATGGAAACGCACCCGATTGATGGTATCCAGATGGTTGTAATGTCCGTTTGGCTGGTTTTTCTGGGTGTAGATGTTCTGTCCCAGAGCGGTGTTCAGATATGCACCTTCCAAGTCGTGAGTGGCAAGGGCATTGCCTGCCATAAGGGCATGAACGTATCCCCCTGCAATCATTTTGGAAAAAGCGTCCCTTGCGTCTTTGTCAAAAGTGAAGGCGGGCCCCAGCACCCAGACGATTTTCCCATGGTCACGGTCATGACGGAGGATTTCGTACAGTTCGTTATAATCCTTGGAAAAGGCTGTTTCTCGGGAACGCCCCTGACGGAAAGCGAAAACTTCCTGCAATTCCCTTTCTTCAGAAAAGCCGTTGGCATGAACATAAATGCCCTGAGAACCGTCCTCTGTGCGTCCGATGGCAATGAGGTCGCCTTTTTTCAGCAGGCGGAATTCACGTACAATGATTTTTCCATTTTCATAAACAGCGACGCAGTCCATGCGGCTTTCTTCCGCCAGCAGCCATGTGCCGTTGACTTTGAAATATTCCGGAAAAATGCTCATGGCGTGATACTGTTCCGGAGCCACACCGTCAAAGGGCGCAGGCTGGAAACAGACATCCGGCGCGTCAGCAAGAAAAGACTGTGTGAAGTCCGGCGGTGTATAGGGGCGCAGTGAAAAACTCATATCAATTCTCCTTTATATAGATTTTGAACGATGGATGGAAAAAAGCAGATAAGATTTGCCCATGCGGTCTAATGTTTCCGCTTCCTGTGCCATGCCGATGGCTTTGGCCACGGAAAGGGAAGGGTAATTATCAGAAGCGATGACGGCATAGACAACAGGTTCTTTGCGGACAGAAAAGGCAAACTGCACCCAGGCGGCAGCGCTTTCCTTGGCATAGCCGTTCTTTCGCTGGGAAGGTGTGATGCCGTAGCCGATTTCCCAGAGCATCCGCCTGCCAAAACGCTGGAACGTCAACCCAGCCTGACCAATGAGGGCGTCATCGGTTTTCCGGCAGACACCCCAGATGCCAAAGTTCTGCCGGTAACGCTGCTGCTGTCTGGTGAGCCAGTTTTGCAGTTCTGCTTGAGAAAACCGACGTTCATAAAAATTTCGTTGTCCGTTCATCATTTCCAGCAGTTGGGGCAGGTCTGCTTCAGTCAATTCCCGCAGATATAGACGGGGTGTTTCCCAAATCATGCTTTTGTTTCCTCGAAAAAGCGGCTGTAAAGGTCTTCTTTTCGGTCTGCTTTCAGGGGGAATTCTGCCCGATATGCTTCGGCTTCTTTGGGGTCGATTTCCACCACAGCCAGTTCATTTTCCCCTGTCAGATGGGCTAAAATTTCCCCTGTGGGGGAGATGAGCATGCTGTCACCAGTGTAAGTGAGGGTGCGGTCTTTGCCGCTGCGGTTGACACCTACGATGAAACTCTGGTTTTCAATGGCGCGTGCCTGCAGGAGTGTTTTCCAGTGACCCACACGGGCAACAGGCCAGTTGGCAATGACAGTCATAACAAGGCTCTTTTTGGAAGCTGCCTGAAAGATTTCCGGGAACCGCAGGTCATAGCATACAAAAGGAGAAAGAGGTACGCCGTCCACCTGACAGAATGCCAGTTCATCGCCGCCGCTGTAATACTTGGCTTCCGCACCGTAAGAGAATGGATGAATTTTCGCATAATCTGCCAGAATATGACCGTTTTTATCCATAACGATGCTGTGATTCCGCGCCGTTCCATCTTCTAAAAAGATTACGCCGAAAACAACAGCCATCTGGAATTTTTTTGCCACATCCTGAAAGAAAATAATGGTTTTGCTGTTTTCCTTTAATTCTCCATAGGTTGCAGGGGACATGGTGAAGCCTGTCAGTGTCATTTCAGGAAAGACAATGAGGTCTGCCTCTTTTGCTGCGGCTTTTTCCATGAGCTCCACACAGGTTTTCATGGCAAAACCCTTGTCCTCAAAACCCATATCCAGCTGTGCCAATGCGATTTTCATACACAAAAACCTCCTTCATTATTCCCAGTTTTTCCATACGTCCGGGCAGTAACCCAGTGTGAATTCCTTTCCGTTGCGGACGATGGGTGTCCGGAAAAGGGCGGGATTTTCAAAGAGGGTGCCTTCCCGTTTTTTCTCGTCGATGCATCGCTTTGCAGATTCAAATACGCTTTTGCTCATGCCGAAACGGTGGATATCAATGGACTGAAAAGGGATTTTTCGTTCCTTGAAATACCGCTCTGCTTTCTTGGTGTCGAAACATTTTTTTGCGCCGTAAATTTGAATATTCATATAAAACTCCTTTCCTGTGGGCATCTTCGTGAAAAATATTTTTCTGAAGATAGCCGTTGCAGCTCCTTTTCAGAAAGAAAAAATAGAGGGGAAGCTGCTTTGGGGTTTGCTGATTTTATTTTACTCCTTTGGTGCAAAAGACACAAGACAAGGGGAAAGGATTATGGTATACTTTGAGAAACAGGAAAAGGAGCGAATAAGAGATGAAAATGATTTCATGGAACGTCAATGGTCTGCGGGCAGCCGTAGGCAAAGGCTTTTTGGATTATTTCAAAGAAGCGGACGCAGACATTTTTTCCATACAGGAAACAAAATTGCAGGAAGGGCAGATTGACCTGCCCACAGAAGGCTATCACCAGTATTGGAATTATGCGGAAAAGAAAGGCTATTCCGGTGTGGCGGTATTCACCAAAGAGGAACCCATTTCTGTTTCTTATGGACTGGGCATTGAGGAGCATGACAAAGAGGGGCGTGTCATTACACTGGAGTTTGAGAAATTCTATCATGTGACCGTTTACACCCCCAATTCCCAGCAGGAAAACGCCCGTCTGGATTACCGCATGACTTGGGACGATGCTTTCCGGGCATACTTACAGGAATTGGACAAAACAAAACCTGTCATCGTCTGCGGCGACCTGAACGTGGCGCATACGGAAATTGACCTGAAAAATCCTTCCACCAACCGCCGAAATGCAGGCTTTACAGACGAAGAAAGAGGTAAATTCACAGAACTGCTGGAAGCAGGCTTTGTGGATACTTTCCGTCATTTTTACCCTGATGTGACAGGGGCATATTCCTGGTGGAGCTATCGTTTCAACGCCAGAAAGAATAATGCCGGATGGCGTATTGACTATTATGTGGTTTCCGAGCGTCTGCGGGATGCTTTGCAGGACGCGAAAATCCACAGTGACATCATGGGGTCTGACCATTGCCCTGTGGAATTGGATATTGCTTTGTAAGATGAAAAAATCTTTCATTGTATAAAGGAGGCGCATGGGTTATGTTGTACATTGGATGGAAAAAAATCTATGAGGGGTATGATGTTGTTCTGGTAGGACGTATTAAGGAAGCGCTGCGGGAAAGCGGTGTGGAATGTAAAGTGCGTGTGGACAATCCTGTCCAAAACAGAATGTCCAGAGATGTAGCCTTTGGGGGGAATCCGCTGATCATCAATAACATTGGGGTAGATACCTCTGCAAATGCGTATAGCGTTTATGTGCCGAAAGAAAAGAAAGAATTTGCGGAAGCCGTTATTCACGGAATTAACCGGAATTAATGGTGTTCGTGAAGTGAAACCATAAGAAAAAGCCGAAACTTCTAAAAAGTTTCGGCTTTTGTTTTGCATTCGCTGTTTTTTTATTTTTCCAGTTCTGCCAGTTTTTCCAGAATCTGATTGCTTCTGTCAATGAAAGCAGTCATTTCTTCGCTGGTCAGTGTTCTGTGGCTCATGAGTGCCAGATCGTATACCTGATGGCAGATCATGTCGCAGTCTTCTTTTTTATCTTCCTTGCCTGCTGCGTCCATGAGGAACTGCACCAGTTTATTGGATTTGTTCAGCACCAGTGTTTCGTCAGGTTTTACCTGTGCAAACATGGCTTTGTACATTTCGTTGTCACCGTATGCTTCCATCATTTCCATCATACGACGGCTTTCTTCGCTCAAGAGGATCATAGCGGATACGTTCTGCGCTTTCAGGTTTTCCGCTTTGACTTTCAGATTTTCATTGCCCAGCACACCGCGGAACAGGTTTTCCATCTGGGTATTGGCAAAAGCGTCTGCCTGTTTCTTTGCTTCGCTTTCTTCGCCTTCTGTTTTTTCCTGCAAAGTATCAGTGATATCTGCGTCGATACGCTGTACCTTTACGCCGGGATTCTTGTATTCCAGGAAGGAAACGAAAGGTTTATCCACGGGAGAAGTGAGGATTGCCGCTTCCAGACCCTGTTCTTTGAACATACGGATATACTGTGCCTGCTGTGCTTCGTCTGTGACAAAGAAAATTTTGTTTTCGTGTTTTTCTTTGTTCTTTTCCAGATATTCCGCAACAGTTTCGTATACGCCGTCGGTGGTCTTTAACAGCAGTGCGTCTTTGATTTTGTCATAGAGTTTTTCTTCACGCATGCAGCCATATTTGAAGAACATGCCGATGTCATCCCAGAAACCTTCATAAGCGGTTCTGTCTGCTTTGAAGAGCTGATTCAGTTTGTCCGCTACTTTCTTGGTGATGTAGCTGTTCATTTTTTCCACATAGCCGTCGTTCTGCAGTGCGCTTCTGGATACGTTCAGAGGCATGTCGGGGCAATCCAGCACACCTTTCAGAAGCAGCAGGAATTCGGGTACTACTTCTTTGATGTTATCTGCGATATAAACCTGATTGGAGTACAGTTTGATCTGACCTTCCACAACATCCATCTGTTCCACCAGTTTGGGGAAGTACAGGATACCTTTCAGACGGAAAGGATAGTCCATGTTCAGGTGAATCCAGAACAGAGGGTCATTCAGGTCGAAGAATACTTTGTGGTAGAATGCTTTGTATTCTTCATCGGTGCAGTCCTTGGGCTGTTTCAGCCACAGGGGAGAAGGATCATTCAGAGGTTTGGGTTCTTCCTCTTTTTCCTCTTCTTTTTCTTCTGCCGATAGAATCTCTTCCGGATTCTTCTTTTTCGTAAAAGAATACTGGGTAACAGGCAAAAATCCTTCTTCCAAAAGAACTTTTGTTGATGTAAAAAAACGTTCCTCTCCGGCCTTTACCGTTACATTTAGCTTCTGATATACCGCAGGTGGGTAAAAGATACTAAGAAAACGGCGCACAATTACTTCATACATCTTTGTCTGTAACTCTCCCAGACGTGAAAGTGCACTTAATCCTTGACCGGTCGGAATAATTGCATAGTGGTCGGTAATCTGTTTGTCGTTTACATACCGTGTTTTCTCAAGTCCCTTATACGTCTGGTTTTGCGAAATATAAGGCAGGAAAGATGCCGTCATAGGATACCCCTGCAGTCCATTTAAGTTTTTCCCGATTTCTTTTGCCACCGCACTGGAAAGAACACGGGCATCGGTACGCGGATACGTTACTAACTTTTTCTCATAAAGTTCCTGAACAACCGAAAGTGTTTCATCAGGACTAATTTTAAAAAGTTTTGAGGCGGTGTTCTGAAGTTCCGCCAGATTAAATAAAAGAGGCGGATTCTTCTTTTCCTTCTTCTTTGCGACCTGCTCAATTTCCGATAAAACCGGCTCCGGCTGCATCAGAGAATCAATCAGAGCCAACGCATTTTCCTTTTCTTTGAAACCATTTTCTTTGTAAAGAGCCGGTGACTGATAGTATTTCGAGCCTTCTACCGCCTTCCATTCTCCCTGAAATTTTTTACCCTGTAACTCAAAATTGCCAATCACACGGTAAAACGGCGTTTTGACAAAATCACGAATCTGCATTTCACGCTTTACCACCATGCCAAGTACACAAGTCATCACACGTCCAACAGACACTGACGTCCACTTCTGCCCCTTTAACGTATCATTCAGCCAAAATCCGTATTTCAAAGACAAAACACGTGAAAAATTAATTCCCATCAAATAATCTTCTTTGGCGCGCAAATAAGCCGAACTGCTAATATTATCATATTCAGCCATCGGCTTTGCCTCGCGGATTCCGCGTAATATTTCTTCTTCCGTCTGGGAATCAATCCACACACGAAGTTTCTTTTTGTTAGCAGAGACCTGTGCCATCTGGTCTACCAAGCGGTAAATGTATTCTCCCTCCCGCCCGGAGTCAGTACAGATGTAAATGGTATCTACATCCTCACGGTTCAAAAGATAACTGACCGTATCAAACTGCTTTTTCACACCGGGAATTACTTCATATAAAAATTTTTCTGGTAAAAAAGGAAGGGTATCTAACGACCATTTTTTCAAGGCGGCATCATAAACTTCCGGATAACTCATCGTGACCAAATGACCAACACACCATGTCACAATCGTATCTTCCGACTCAAGATATCCGTCTCCCCGTCTTCCATTTACCTTTAATATGCGTGCAAACTC
>OGEZ01001284.1_pt1 | contig 13290 bp, 18 predicted proteins | sample 1570831 | NCBI WGS metagenome assembly OGEZ01 (sample SAMEA2582059, study PRJEB24529) | metagenome | biome: Human gut stool | place: China | collected 2011
TGAAGCGAGAATCTCCGACCTCTATAGGTGGGAGAAGTTCAACCTTGTTATTTCTAATTTTTTTACATAATAAAAGTAACTATGAAACCAAGAGCCAAGAAAGGAAATAAATATGGATTTTGAAAATGAAATTAGAAATGTAATAGAATCAATCTTAACACAAGACGCAGAAAAAAATGCTGCAGCTGTCTCTGCCCTGAAAAACTCCATAAATCAGTCACCATATAACTTCCACGATCCAAATGTTTATGATACAATGTTTGTATATCAAATCAGAAAAATTATAAGAGGAATTGCAAATAAATATATTGGATTTGAAGATACATCTGGTAAAGCAGAATTCATTTATACAAATTATAATTTTGTATCAAGTCATATTAGAAAGTTGCTTGAAATGAGAATAAACAGTTGTTGTTCTACTGATAAAACAAGAACAATTATTTCAGCTTATTTAAAATATCTTGAAAATCCAGAAAATAAAAGTATTGATTTTACAAAAGAAAGTTTTGCATATCCTAAATTTGGAACAACAAATGAATGGATTAATTTTTGTGATTCTTTATTTTATTTATATCATGGAAACCCTGAAAAATATTTTCATAATTATTCAAATCTTTTAAAAGCAGAAATCAGGAAATATAAACATACACAATATGATTGGTATATTGTATTAACTTCAGGAGAAGAACTATATATTGATTCTATGTATGATGAATATTCAAAAGATCCATTAGAAAATGAGTATCTTTGGAGTGATGATTTATTTATTGTTTTAAAAAGAAATATTCCGTATGATTTAAAGAAATATTTTGTAGATTTATCAAATACTGAATGTAAAGATCATTTATCAAAGAAATTTAGTATGGGATTACCAAAAGATAAGATTAAGAAAAGTTATTGCAAAAAACAAGAAGTATATATTTAGGAGGTTTTATGAAAAAAGAAAATATAGAAGATAAGATTGTTCTAACATTAAATGCTTCAGAAATTAGTCAAATCATTACATGTTTGGATTTTTATTCAAGAATCTGGATTGGTCAGTATTTAGAAATTGATAACGAAATGTTGTGGATTAAAGAAGATATATCAAGATCTGATTCTGAAATCGCAGTAACACCATTTTTTAGAGAAATCAGAAAAAGGGTATTACCAAAATTAGAAGAATCATTGCATAGTTCTTATGGTATTTTTTCTTATGATATTGATGTTCATGCAGGTATTGCATACGATCTTCAGCAGGTAATAAGATATACACAAGCCTGGTTTGTAAATCCAGAAGGAGGATGGACTGTTGATTATGGAAGCCCTCTTCAGGCAAATAAAGAGATTTCATTAGCAAATGCAGAATGTAATAGAGTATATGATAAACTGTTCATGAAATTAACATTAACAGATCCTGTTCAATTATCTGTATTACAAGATGCTATAAAGATTTATCAATGCTTATTACAGGATAAGATAAGAGAATTATTTACTTATTATACAAAAGATGAAGAAGCATTAAGATTTGCAGAAAGAGTAGAAAAGTATTATAAGAAATTTAAAGTAGAAGACAGATGTAAAGAATCAATCAAAAAATTCTTAAAATTAAGAGTATAAGCTATAAAAAGGACCTTTGTGGTTCTTGAAAAACAATGGTAAATCATAAAGAAATGGCAGAAGGAACTTGTTATTTCTTAAAATTCAAAGAAGATGGTATTGAAAAATGGTGTAACCTATGATTGATCAAATCAATGAAGATACGATTGTTTGTAGAGTTGATGCTAATGCAAAACCAATGGAAATTAAGCATCAGGATGTTTTAGAATTTAGAACGAATAATATTTTTCTAATGAGATTGCTTTAGAATTAGCAAAAGGAAATATTATTGAGGCAAAAAGACTGGAGGAATAATTTGTATACATTTGTAAAATTTAATGGAGCATGGTGGCTTCAAATTTCTTCTATTGAGGAATATTTAAAAAGTAATGATTTTGAAAATGAAAAATGGAATAAAGCAATCACTGAATTATTTGATCCAGATGTTGGTACGATCAAACATTATACAAGTGAGTTAGCAATTCTGATTTGTCAAAGAGCTGCAAATCATAGAAATAGTATTGTAGATGAGATTTTAAATATTCAACAGGAAATTTCTGAATATAAAATCAAAGCAATTATAGATTATGGAGCAATCTATATTAATAAAAAAGGAGGATATTGTTTCGGAATTAAAGATATTGATGGAAAAATAGAAAAAGAAGATCTGATATATCCAGATGTTACGGAACATTCTATTTCTATTAAGAAATTTCCTTATGGTTCTCATTACTATGCTTACATAGATGGAAAAGAAGTCAAAGATGAATTCGGAAATATCAAATGGAATACTCCGGAAAGAGCAAGAGAAGTAGCAAAACAGTATATCGAAAAGGAGAATTGATATTATAAAAATCAAAGATTATAAGAAAAAGATTAAAAGATTTTAATCTGAGATTAATGCATTAGAAAAAATAATGCAGAGATTTTGACGAAGTCGCAAAGACTAAGAATCAATATATGCAGAAAACTGCAGAAAAGCTATTTCGAGAGCTGTCAAAATCTTAACCAATAAAAAATTCCTCCATACTATCTTTATCAAAAGAAGGAAGGAGGAATTTTTATGAAGGCAAGAAAGAAGGTTGCTGTTGTAGACCCATACAATAGCTTTTCGTATACCTTCAATGGGATGGAATTTTCATCTGACTCTGAAGCAGCAGAGTATTTTGCAGATGATGATGACATCCCAACGGATTATGAAGACGATCCATGCATGAAGCGTGAGAAAGTCCATTAATAATCCAATTGGCCCATATGTAAACTCATGTGGGTCTTTTTTAGTATACAGGTTTTTATATGAATTTGTCAACTTAATCGGTTCGCATAAACGCAAATAATTTCATTATTTTTCCAATTTCTTTCCATACTACATATATATATGAAAAATGGATACTGAAAGGAACATATAATGGATAACGTATATACTTTAAAAACAGGACTTAGTGAAGACATGCTTGTCATGATTGTAAAAAGAGAATCAGATAAAAAGTTCATGATCGTACAATTGAATGATGGAGCCCTTGGTTCACAGGAGTTTTGGACATACGCAGAGGCAGAGAAAACATTTGAGATCTGGAAAAAAGAAGGATACATTCAGGATTATTGCAGGACTTCTTTGAATGATATTTGCAAATCACAGCAGATAGAAGAAAATCAGTCCGTTGAAAAAACTCATAGATCAAAGACCTCCATTCATAATAAGAGGAAATATGCTCATACGCCAGTTGTAAGAGAATATGATTACGATGATGAGGACTATGACGAAGATGATGATGATTTTGATGAAGAACCATTTGATTTAAGAGAGACCCTCAGCAATGCGATCGCGGGACTAAAAAACGGAAAAGCAAAACGGTTCTTCATGAATAAGCTCTTTCGACTTGGATAGAAAGGAGAACATATGAATCTAAATAATTTCCAGCAAATTATCAATGCTTCTGTCTCTGCAATAGAAAATCAATCTGGAATAAAACTCCAGGGTACAGAACATGGAACCGAACATATTCCGGTCGTGATTTATTTATCAGAACCTTCAATTGGTGAAGCAAAGACAGTAGAAGTGACAGCCGCAAGTTTAGGCTTCGATTGGGATAGCGGAAAATATATACTATTTCCAGAAAATGATCTTGTAACATCAAATTATGAAAAAAAGCAGGCAAAGAAAATACAGAGCCGTGATCATTGGTATTGCCAAAACTGTATGACCATAGTAGGGAAGACTGATAAGTTCTGTAAACATTGCGGAAAGAAATTCTAAAGGAGAGTAATCTCCTTTTTTATTGTTGCAACTTCCAGAACATACTATTCCTAAACATGAAGAAAAGAGGAAAAGTATGATAAGAAAAGTAGATGTAAAAAATAAGTTTGTCTCTATGTTTGATCCAAATACAGGATTTTACATGAGGTCTGGAATCATTGAGAATGGAAAAGACACTGGTGTGGATCCGTTCATGACATCATTTCCGGAGCTGATTGATGTGGGCGTCATGGGCTGGTGCTGCCACGGAGTCTCCGGACTGTGTATGAAATCAGGCGTTCAGTGCTATCAGGATGGACTTCACACAAAAGCAGAAAATATGAGTTTAGAAAACTTTAAACGCATTGTTGATGAATGCAAGGGAAAAACATTCCAGTTTGCACTCGGTGGCCGTGGAGATGTAGACCAACACGAAAATTTCGAAGAAATTTTAAAATATTGCAGAGAAAACGAAATCGTTCCGAACTTTACAAGTTCTGGGCTTGGATTTGATGAAAAGATTGTTTCCTTATGTAAAGAGTATTGTGGAGCAGTCGCAATTAGTTGGTATCGGCAAACGCATACATTAAAGGCAATTAAAATGTTACTGAATGCTGGTGTAAAAACCAATATTCACTATGTATTAGGAAACAATTCCATCGATGAAGCAATTGATCGCCTTGAAAAGAATGATTTTCCAGATGGTATCAATGCGGTGATCTTTCTTTTACATAAGCCGGTAGGCCTTGGACAGAAAAGTAATTGTTTAAAAATTGCTGATCCAAGAGTACATCGATTTTTCGAGCTCGTAGATCAAGGACATTTTAAATTCAAGATTGGATTTGATTCCTGCAGCATTCCTGGACTATTAAACTATACAAAACAGATTAATCATGCAAGCATGGATACCTGCGAAGGTGCGAGATGGAGCTGCTATATTACAAGCGACATGAAGATGTTACCTTGCAGCTTTGATAATCAGGATCTTCGATGGGCTTATGATATTTCAAACGATAGCATTCAGAATGCCTGGAATAGCGCTCAGTTTGAAGATTTCAGAAACCATTTCAAGAATTCCTGTCCCAATTGCAAAAGAAGAAGCGAGTGCAGAGGCGGATGTCCAATCAGAAGTGAAATTGTTCTCTGCAATTCTAAAGACAAATGGCTACAGTAGAATAGGAGAATAGTATGGAAATTAGATTAGACTATGTTACAAATTCCAGCAGTTCAAGTTTTCTTATCTCATATAAAGATGAGAAATCCATTCCTGAAAAATATAAGAATGTGATTCGTATTATTTCTACTGAAAAAGAACTGATTGATGTTTTAGCTGATGATTATTATCTGGAAGAAGCTGAACAACTACTAAAAGAAAAATATCATATTACAGATTCTCAAATTTATGCATTAAGAGCTTATTACTCCGACAACTTAACTGCTTACAATAATATAAGCGATGCTTTAAAAAAAGGAGAACATGTTTATTATATTTGTGTTGACAGAGATTGGCTTTTTGACCAGGATACTTTAAAAGATTTTATTAATTCTTGCGATTACTGTGAACCGTTAGGCGAAAGTTAAAGGAGATTTTGTGAAAATAAGAACGGATTATGTTACAAATTCAAGTAGCTCAAGTTTGAAACTCCTGATGATGTTCTAGATGAATTATCCAATTATGTAATTGATGGATTAGATTTCACTGGAACAAAGTACGAAAGAAAATAAGTAAAAAAGGAGAGATAATATGTACTTAACAAGAGAAGGCTTTAAGCTCACTAATACCCACGGGCAAGCCAGTGTGGTTGCAGTAGAAATATTGTAACCCATGTGAGTAGCCTAAGTGTTTCGAACACTACGTTAAGAGAGAATATATAGTTATCTACGGATGTAGTACTAAGTCTGTAACTCTACAGCCTGTGTTTAAACGGTTTAAGGGATAGAACCAGTGACATAGGTATATAAAACCTCTCATTAACATTGGCGATGGTACACTGACCACTCTTTAATTCAGAAAGTTGATTACGCTGGTGGTTTGGATGCATTTGAAAAAGAATTAAGAGTCATGTTTCGAAATAGTGGAACAGAAGTTGTATTTTGAGAAAGGTGAAAAAGATGTATGAAATTAAATATGGAAACAGATATTTGACATTTACAGACAAATCTGACAATGCAAATCTGACAGGTAAGGAGATGGAAAATATTGTGCTTACTGCATTGAACAAAAATATGGATAAGGCAAGAAATGAAAAAGGCTATTTACCAGAAGATTGGTACAACAGCATCTTTTTTAATTATATTGAGAAGTCTGACGGGCTTGGCAACAAGTTAAAACCATGTCCATTCTGCGGTAATAAAATGGTATTTATCAAAGAAATGCATAGAAACAAGAAAGCTGAACATATATATGTAAGCCAATATTATTTACATGAAGATTCTAACAAAGATTGTATATTGGATGAGATAATGACGCCATTCTCAATTGGAGCTGGTGATGCAAAGCCGGAAAAGAATGACATAGGCGAATTGGGTCTAAAATGGAATCAAAGGATAGAAAACAAATAAAATAAGTAACAATATAATTTAGATGATGGAAACAAATAATTTTTCAGTCAATGTATCTCATGATTAAATAATCTTATGAGTGCATTCTCCGACTTTAACCATGAATAAACGAATCTGTGTAGCTTAGTCACACAAACCGTATAAAAGATTAAGGAGATTTTATGAAAATAAGAACGGATTATGTTACAAATTCAAGTAGTAGTTCCTTTATTTTAGGATTTTATGATATGGAAGATTATAATGATATGATTACATATTGTGATGATATGAATTATCCACAAATCATAGATATTATAAAAAATATACAGAAATATCCTTTATTTTCTAGAGAAGAAATCTTAAACATTATCTATAATTACTATGCTCTTAAATATAAAGATAAATTATTAAAAGAAAAGTATAACTTAGATAAAATAAGTTTCTCTGAGAAAATAAAAATAGAAAATTCCGATGAATTTAAACAGAAATTAAAAGAAATTGTAAATCAAGATGAAGAATATCAAACACTCATAAAAGAAGCAAATGAAAAAGATTTATTACTTTTTGGAGAAATCTGGGATAGTAATGGAGGAATTGTAGAATGGGCAATTAGAAATGGATTTATGAAAGAAGAATTAAGAAGATGGTGTTTGTTAAACTATAGTGTTGGTTAATAGGAGGATTTATATGAAAGTAAGATTAGATTATGTTACAAATTCAAGTAGTTCAAGTTTCATTCTTGGCTTTGCGAATGAAGCAGCGATTCGTAAAACCTTAGAGATGGAACAATTGGGAAAATATTTTGAACGTATTTACAATGATTGTTTGGCGGCGACAAAGATGAATCTTTCTGAAATGATCGAATGTTATAAAAGTAAAGCGAAAAGTAATACTCGTTATTTTGTTAAAACTGAAATTTTGGATAACAACTTTGAAAAATATTTCAGAATGAAAGAAAACGGAGAGTTAGACAAACTTTGCAATGTAGTGATAGATAAGAGAATTGAAAAAATGAAAGAAGATGCTGAAAACGATACGGTATTTGTGATGGTACGGTATTGTGATAACAATAGTTTGGAAGATGGATATCTTGAGCATCATGTGATTCCATCTATGAACTGCTGTCTCGCAACAATCGATCATCATTAAAATCAGAAGGATAGTTATATGGATACAATTGATATTATGGGAAAGGCAGTCACCTATATAAGACTGCTTGTTAATAAACAGGATGCAAATGGCTATCTAAAACAATTTAGTTTAGAGGAGCAGTTGGAAATTCTGATCGAAACGAACATAATCGTAGATTATCTAAAATATTCGGAATCCGGTAATGATATGAGGAACATGTGTTACAGCTGCAGATACAGATGCCGTATTCCAGGAGATACACATAGCGGCTGTATGAATAAAAATGCAAAAGTAATCGGTGATCCGCATGGAATTAATCATGGCTGGTTTTTTCATCCATTTAATTTTGATCCGACATGGTTAATATATTGCGACGGATATGAGGAAGATACTACTAATAAATAGAGGGAATTTCCCTCTTTTTTTGTATCAAAAATATATTATTATTTCTTCTTAAATCTTACATACTAAATAAGATTCAATTTGAAAGATGGAAATAAGTTAATTATTACGATTTTCTTAAGAAAAGTGAAAGAAAGAAAGAAAAAATTAAGTAGAAAAAGTTAATTTTATCCTCTTTTTTTATTTGAATCTCACATAATAATATTGTAAAGCAAAACCCATTCAAAAACTGAATGTGGCTAAAGCCGAAAAATATTAAAAAATTCAAATTTTTAAGGAGACATAAAACTATGAAGAAAAAGAACATGAAAGCACTTATTGTTATGACAACTGCAATGTTAACAGTCGGAAGCGCAATGTCCGCATTTGCTGCAAACGGTGGATGGGTTAGAGATTCTAATTCCTGGAGATATTACAATTCCAACGGTGATTACGTAACAGACGACTGGAGAAAGTCCGGAGCAGAGGACTATTACCTTGGCGAGGACGGATATCTTGCAAAGAGCACATTAATCGAGGACGGTAGCAACTATTATGCAACAGATTCCGCAGGTCGCATGGTAAAGAACGCTTGGAGAGAGTTCCATGAGGATGGAGAGAATAACTGGTATTACTTCCAGGGCACTGGTAAAGCAAAACTCGACGGATTCTTAACAATTGGTGGCGATAAGTATCACTTCACAGATGGTAAAATGGATACTGGTTGGCTTACTGAGGATGGAAACACTTATTTCTTAAACGATGAGGAAGGTTCCAACTATGGTAAGATGACAAAAGGTTGGTTATACATCACAGACTTCGATGATGATGCAGATGTAACTGCTGATGAAGAGGGCTGGTACTACTTCGGTACTAACGGTAAGATGGTAACAGATCAGGAGAAGAAAATCAATGGTAACCACTATGCATTCGATTCCGACGGTCTGATGTTAGATAACTGGGTAGAGTATTCTACAAGTGGTTCTGTTGTTGCTACATCTTCCAATGCAACTGCAAGTGATTCCAATGCAATTTATAAGTACTACAAAGAGGGATCTGGTCAGCGTGTCGATGGCTGGAGATATCTTGATGACATGACTTATGACGATGACGGAAGAGATACCGAGGCTGGTTGGTATTACTTCAAGGATGGTATTCCGTACTCTGCAACATACAAGACCACAGGCATCGCTGATGACTACGGTGTTGCTAAGATCGACGGAAAGATCTACTGCTTCGATAAGACTGGTAAAATGACAACCGGTAAAGTAACTGCATACGATGGTTCATACTTCTACTTCGAAGAGAAAAACGATGAGGGTATTATGAAGTCCGGTAAGGTTAAGATTAAGAACTCTGATGACCTTGAGGATGGTACATATTACTTCACAAAGAACGGTAGCCTTGGTGTTAAGGGAGCATCCGTAACAGGTGTTGTTGACGGTTATCTGTACGACAACGGCGAGCTTGTAGAGGCTGACGACGGAATGAAGTATCAGGTAGTAACTGTTGACGGTAAGGAGTACCTTGTTAACGAGTCTGGTAAGGTTAAGACCTCTGGTACTGTAACTGATGCTGACGATGTTAAGTGGAAGGTCGTTAAGAACGCTGATGGTACTTACGAGATTACTCGTGTGAACTAATCGCAATTTAAAAGAGGGATTTATCCCTCTTTTTTTTATTATCATCATATTTTTTTTACCATTATTTAAATGAATATTGTTAAAAGGAGGAATTTCAATGATAAGAGAAGCGTTATCAGAACCAGAAATTCTCGAAGCAGAAGAGATTCTTTTGGGACATTCTTATTCAGTCGTTTTATACGATGACGATGTAACTCCTTGTGAGTTAGTTATCTGTGTGTTGATTGATGTATTTGGATTGACAGCGGAAGAGTGTTCAAAAAAAATATATGAAGCAGAAACAAAAGGATCCGCAAAAGTAAAAACCGGATGTTCATTCAGTGAAGCAACTGATTTGATCCGGATGAGTGAAGAATATTGTGAAAAAAAATTTGGCAGAAAAAGCCCACGTTTTTCAACAGAGGAGGAATAAAATATGATTTTTGATAAGAAAGTAGAAGAAGTACTTAAGAACGCAGAAGCAGAGGCAAAGGGATCTCCGTACGGAACACCACATGTAATGTTAGCACTTACAGAGACAAAGGATTTTGTATCTGCATATCCAGGAGACTATGATAAGTTAAAGAGTTATCTCAAATACTGTAAAGCAACTTACAAGGAATTAGGAATTTCTTCTTCTGACAACAGAGGAAAAGATCTGGTAATTACATTAGATGTAATTATTCCATCTGTATATGATATGACAAAGGAATTAAAAACAAAAGATACGATCATTTTAGCACATTTATTCTTAGCACTTTGTGCAAAGAGCAGATGCCTTGATTTACCAACATATTTCGATTCCATTGGAATTGATAAAATGGAAATTTTTAAAAACCTCGCAACGTACTGCGATGTAAGTGACGATGATGTTGATTTCACAAAAATCAATAATTGTCTGTATGAAATGGATTTGTCCGCAGGAAAGGTTAAGGCGTTCAAAATGAAAAGAAGAGACCCTGAACTTGATGGCGGTCCTGACTCTGACTCTGATTCTGATTCTGCATCTGAATCTACAGGTACAGATACAAAAATTTCAAAACTTCCACCAGCATTAAGAAAGTTCTGTACGGATTTAGTAGAAGAATCAAAAGACTATGACAAGCCGTTCATCGGAAGAGCAGATGTCATTGAGCGTACATTACAGGTTCTTTGTAAGAAAGAAAAATCAAACCCGGTACACGTTGGTGAACCTGGAGTTGGTAAATCCGCTGTTACAAAAGGACTTGCAAAGATGATTGCTGATGAAAAAGTTCCGGATATCTTAAAGGGTTCTCAGCTCTTTGAATTAGATCTGACTGCATTAGTTGCAGGAACCTGTTACCGTGGTGATTTTGAAAAGAGAATCAAAGCCGTTTTAGATACATTGGAAAAAATGGACAAGCCAATTCTTTTCATTGATGAGATTCATATGTTAATCAGCGCAGGTGCAGGATCATCTGGAGCCATGGATGCAGCTAACATCTTAAAACCGTACTTAACAAAGGGTAAGATCAAGTTTATTGGTGCCACAACCTATAAGGAATTCGCACAGTATATCGAAAAAGACCCGGCGTTAATGAGACGGTTCCAGAAAATTGAGATAAAAGAGCCAAGTATCGCTGATTCTATTAAAATTATCGATGGATTAAAGGAAGCTTATGAAAAGTATCATGGTGTTACCTATACAGAGGAAGCAATCCAGAAGTCAGTAGAGCTTACGGCCAGACACATTCATGATCGTTTCTTACCGGATAAAGCAATCGATGTTTTAGATGAGGCGGGAGCATATGTGAATGTCCATCCGGAACATGATAAAATCATTGATAAGGATGTTATTGATGAAATCTTATCTTCTGTATGCTCAATTCCGAAGTCAAATCTTACAGATGATGCACTTACTACGGTATTAAATATCGAGGACACATTAAATTCCAAGGTATTTGGCCAGGAAAAAGCGGTACATAAGGTATCAGAAGCAATCCAGTTAAACAAATCTGGACTTGGCGATGAGAATAAGCCGATTGGATCATTCTTATTTGTTGGACCGTCTGGTGTAGGAAAAACAGAGCTGGCAAGACAGATTGCGGATTCTTTATCTATGAAGCTCTTAAGATTCGATATGTCTGAGTATTCTGAACCGCATTCCGTATCAAAGCTTATCGGTACAGCATCTGGATATGTTGGTTACGAAGAGGGTGGATTACTTACGAATGCAATCTTAAAAGATCCGAACTGTGTAATCCTTCTTGATGAGATTGAGAAAGCTCATCCGGAAATCTTTAAGACTTTCCTTCAGATGATGGATTATGGAATGCTCACTGATAATAAAGGAAGAAAAGTAGACTGCAGAAATGCAATCATCATCTATACTTCCAATGCAGGTGTAGCGAATGCCGCAAAACCGTCTCTTGGTTTCATCAGTACTAAGGAAGAGGTCAACACAGATGCAATTACAGATGCAGTGAATACCTTATTCTCTGTAGAATTCAGAAACCGTTTGACTGGAATCGTAACATTCAATGGTTTAAGCGAAGATATGAGCATCCTGATTGCAAAGAAAGAACTGAATATCCTTGATGAAAAATTAAAGAAGAAAGGCTATAAGGTTGACTTCACGGAAAACTGTGTAAAGAAACTCGCAAAAGATGGTACTTCCTATGAGTTTGGTGCAAGAAATATGCAGCGCTTAATCGATGAAGTTGTAAAGAGACCGTTCGTCGAAAAGATTCTTGCTCATGAAGCAGAAAAGAATTTTAAAGTCGATGTCGCAGATGACAAGATTGAAATCATTCCGGTTTATGAGTTAGAAGAAGCATAAAAGAAAAGAGGCTATGCCTCTTTTTTTAGTTGTAAAAATAGTTCTATGTAAATCCGAAAATTATGACTGAAATTAAATATTTTTTCTTTATGATATAATCAGAAGCAGACGCAGGTTTAAACCAAAAATCAAGATGTGGAGGATACAATCTATGAAGAAAACGTATTTTGTTACAGTAGAAGAAGCTAAAAATGAGAATATTGATAAAGATAAACCGTCTAAGACAACAGTTACATTATCAATATTAACATTATTTGCATATTTTATAGCTTTGGCAATCGGAATTGCATCAGAAAACTCTACAGTGGCATTGATAGTATCATGTGTTTCTTTTGTAACAGCATTTACATTAAGCCCACTGTTAGAGCTTTCTTTGTACTTGTGTAACAGCAAAATAGCTATCTGGTTGGTATCTGCGGCTGCAGGATGCGTTCTGAGCGGAATTATATATAAATGTAATCCAGGAAAAATACTTGATATATTGAGCATTGATTATATTGGAAATGTTCTTACCACAATTTCAATAGGGATTGTGCTGGCAACGGATATCATTTCTGATTTAAAGACTAATCTGAAATAGCCATTTTGATAAAGAGTGATAGAATAAATGGCACTTGTATTAAAAACCAAATTGCATAAACAAGCTGATTTTCTATTTCATATAGAGCCAATAATAATAATGAGGTCATATTGAACAAGGCCATATAGCCAATGTAATCTAGATATGCTCTATGATTTTTGATGAATTTTATTATTTTATGAATAAAACTTTTCATAAAAAACTCCTTTTTATTTAGTATGTGAGTTTTACGAAAAATAGAGATGAAGATTAGAGATTTTTCTGCATCTGCCTCTGAATGACACGGCCGCTGATAGCATCAGGATTAGGATTATAATTAAGAGCTGATCGGCAGTTCAGAAGAAGAGACCTCCGCAGGAGCAGACGCAGAAGGAGGACTATCTATGAAGAAAAAGTATTTAGTTACAGTTGATGGAGATCG
>OGEZ01001285.1_pt1 | contig 13272 bp, 14 predicted proteins | sample 1570831 | NCBI WGS metagenome assembly OGEZ01 (sample SAMEA2582059, study PRJEB24529) | metagenome | biome: Human gut stool | place: China | collected 2011
CAGTTGGTTAGCGCGCCAGATTGTGGCTCTGGAGGCCGAGAGTTCGAATCTCTCTAGGCACCCCACCAAAGACCGCACAGTGATACACGCTGCGCGGTCTTTTCTTTATAATGGGCCGTCGCCAAGCGGTAAGGCAGAGGACTTTGACTCCTCCATCCGTCGGTTCAAATCCGGCCGGCCCAACCACGCATCCCCATAAAAAGGGGATGCGCTTTTTATTATAATTTTTTGTTTGCAAGGGATATTTTTAGGCCGGATTTGAACAGCCCGCGCCCCGTGCATACCCCGCCCACCAGCCGGGCATACTACGGGCGGAGGTGTTTTGTATGTCTTATCTGGATTGCGCACAGTATGATTGCTGCCATAACAAGGCGGGCTGCTGCTGCCTGAACGACATCAAGGTCCATCACACCGGCGAGAGTGATGCCGTCTGCAGCAGTTACCGCAACAGCGAGGGCTATGGCAACGTTGCCACTGACAACCAGCCCGCAAGCCCCGAGACCGAGATTGCCTGCGACGACCGCGGCTGCCGCCATCAGCAGGGGCTTTGCTGCTGCGCCAGCCATGTCAGCGTGGACACCTGCAGCTGCGGCCCCGCCTGCGCTACACGGGCGCCAAGATAACCGCAAACTGCGCAAAAAGGCTTCCCTTATGGAACGGGGAAGCCTTTTTGTGTGCTTTTAGTTGCGAAACACCGCATTTCGTTGTATAATAAGACGATATAGTAGGTCTTGTGCGCCCATGCGTGGGTGCTGTACTATAAATTTGACGAAACGAGGCGTTTTATTATGGCTGCACAGCCCATCACCGTGCCTTTTGTATCTTTCCGCCCCATGGAGCGGGAACTGGATGCCGATCTGCGCGCGGCTTTTGCCCGCGTGCTGGACAACAGCTGGTATATCGAGGGCAAAGAAGATGCCGCTTTTGAAGCCGCCTTTGCCGATTACTGCGGCGCAAAATACTGCGTCGGCTGCGGCAACGGCCTGGATGCCCTGGTGCTTATTTTAAAAGCGCTGGGCATCGGCCCAGGAGACGAGGTTATCGTGCCATCCAACACCTTTATTGCCACCGTGCTGGCTATCTCCTACGCCGGGGCAACGCCGGTCTTTGTGGAGCCGGTGCTGGCCAGCTACAACATCGATCCCGCCTGTATCGAGGCGGCCATCACCGAGAAGACCAAGGCTATCATGGCTGTGCACCTCTACGGCCAGTGCGCCGACATGGACCCTATTTTCGAGATCGCCCGTGCCCACGGCCTGAAGGTCGTCGAGGATGCAGCCCAGGCTCACGGCGCCACCTACAAGGGCCGCCGCGCAGGCAGTTTGGGCGATGCTGCCGGGTTCAGCTTTTACCCCGGCAAAAACCTGGGAGCCCTGGGCGATGCCGGCTGCGTGACCACCAGCGACAAGGCCCTGGCCGAGAAGATCCGCGCCCTGGGCAACTACGGCAGCGACTACAAGTACCATCATATTTATAAAGGCCAGAACTCCCGCCTGGATGAGATGCAGGCGGCTTTCCTGGCGGCTAAGCTGCCCCACCTGGACGCGATGAACGCCCAGCGCCGCACCATTGCCGCCCGCTATTTTGCCGAGATCACCAACCCCGCCGTGACCCTGCCCACTGTGATGCCGGGCTGTGAGCATGTGTTCCACATCTTCGCCGTGCGCTGCAAAAACCGTGATGCACTGGAAAAACATCTCAACGAACGCGGTGTCGGCACCAACAAGCATTATCCCACGCCTATCCATCTGCAGGGCGCCTACAAAGAACTGGGCATCCCCGCCGGTGCGCTGCCCCTGGCTGAAGAAATCTCCGCCACGGAGCTGAGCCTGCCCATGTACTACGGTATGACCGAGGAGCAGGTAACCGCTGTCATCGACGCCGTGAACAGCTTTAAGGAGTAACCATGCCCAAGGTAGGAATCGTTATCTCCAATTACAACGGCTGGCAGGATACGCTGGTCTGTCTGGACAGCCTGCAAAAGCAGACGTACAAGGACTTTGAAATTATCCTGCTGGACGATGCTTCGCCCAATGACTCGGTAGCGCAATTGCAGGATAAACTGCCTGCCAACACGGTGTTTCTGCCGCAAGAGCAGAACCTGGGCTTTGCCGCCGTCAACAATGTGGGTATGCGCCGTGCACTGGCCGATGGCTGCGACTATGTGCTGCTGCTGAACAACGACACCGCCGTTGCCCCCGATATGCTGGAGACCTTGCTGCGGGAGACCCCGGCGGGTGCCGTGAGCTGCCCAAAAATGTTGTTTATGAACCCTCCGGACGAAATCTGGTTTGCAGGCGGCACGCTGGATCCCGCTACCGGTAAAGTGAAGCACCTGGGCGGCCACGCTAAGGACGGTTCCGCCTTTGCCCAAAAGCAGCAGGTGAGCTTTATCACGTTCTGCTGTGTGCTGCTGCCGCGGGCGGTCATTGAACAGGTTGGTTATCTCGACGAGACACTGTTTATGTATTGCGAGGATGTGGATTACTGCATCCGTTTAGGGCAAGCCGGTGTGCCGCTGTGGTTCCTGCCCGATGCCAAACTGTGGCATAAGGCAGGCGGCAGCGCAGGGGGCATGTTGTCGGTGTACTATATCACCCGCAACACGCTGTATTTGACCTGCAAGGGCAAATCCCGCGCCTACGCGAAGAGGAAAACCGTGCTGCCGATTCTCACCGGCGCGGCCCGCTATGCGCTGACCAAGGCGCTGGGTCGCAAAAAAGGCCGCAGTTATGGCGCCTACCGTGGTGCCGTGGACTTTTGGAACGGCAAGATGGGGCGGATGGAACCGCCCAAAACGAAGGAGAATTGATTTTGGCACAGACGCTGTCGATCATTCTGGCACAGTATTACCCGGATAAAATGCAGCTGCGCCACACGCTGGACTCGCTGCTGATACAGGACACCTACGATTTTGAGCTCATCATCGCCGATGATGGCTCGCCGGAGGATTACTGGGATGACACCCGCGCCTACCTGGCGGCCCACGGCTTTACCAACGTAAAACTGTCCAAAAACAAGGTCAACCAGGGCACGGTCACTAATATGCTCCACGCGGTGGAGCTGGCCAGCGGGCAGTGGATTGCCGGTATCTCGCCGGGCGACTATGTGTACGATGCCTCCACCATCCGCTGGGTGCTGGAGATGCTGCGAAAGGATGCCCCGCAGGTGGCCTTTGGAAAGTCCGCCTATTACCGGCAGGAAAGCGACGGCACGCTGGTGCAGCTGCCCGGGGAGACGCCGTTTGACCGCACCCCCTACGATGCGGCCCACTACGATAACAAGGCTATCCGCCGCAATGTGCTGTTGTACGATGACGGCATCAGCGGCATTGAAACAATGTACGAGCGCGGAATTTTCCTGGATGCGCTGCAAAAGATGAATGGCCGTGTCCGCTTTGCCGAGGACTTTGCCACCCGGTTGTTTGCCGTGCAGGGGGTTCCGATCCGCTGCTATGATCGGATTCTGCGCTGGTACGAGTACGGTACCGGTGTTTCCACCAACGAGAAGGCCCGCGCCAGGATGGAAGCTGATTGGCGCGCCATGCTGACGCTGATGCGGGAATTGTATCCCCAAGACCGTCTGGTGCGTCTGGCGTGGGAGTATTACCACAACGACCGCCACAAATCCCGCCTGCTGCGCGGGCTGATCGGCCGTCTGGTTGTGCCGCAGAACTGTGCGTTCAAAAAGGCGCAGCACAGCTGGCAGCCGCCGATTAACGGCGATATGGCTGAGTTGAAGAAAATCTACGCCTATGCCGAGGAGGACACACACGCATGACAACTTTGCAGAGCAGGGAAGATGCCCTGCTGCGCCGGGTAAAAGCCGTTGACTGGGCCCGGCTAAAGTTTTGCTTTGCCGCCACGGCGCTGTGCATGCTGCTGGCCCACGGCTTTGCGTGGTTCAACCTGTTCCCCAGCCATGACGCGACCATCCTGTTTTTTGATGCCGATGTTGTTATGCTGCAGCTAGGTCGCTGGGTGCAGCTGCCGTATTACCGCTTTCTGCGCGGCAAAATCAACATGCCCTGGCTTACCGGTATGTTCAGCGTGCTGTGGGTGTCGCTTTCGGTGTATCTGATCAGCAGTTTGCTGCAGCTGCGCAAAAAATCCATGGCCGCTGTGGCGGCGCTGTTTGGCACAGCCATCAGCGTTACGCTGCTGAATGCTACTTATAACGATAAAGCAGATCTTTTCACCTGCGCCATGCTGTTGGCGCTCTTGGGAGTCTGCGCCGTGCGTCGCTGCCGCCGCCCTTGGTTGGGCGTGCTGCTCTGCGGCGGGTGTCTCTGCCTCTCGATGGGATTGTATCAGGGCTACATTGAGTTCGCTATCGGCATGCTTTTGCTGTGCATGCTGCGGGATTGTCTGACGACGGATCTGCCTTGGAAAGACTATCTGCGCCAAGGCATCACCGCCATTGCGGGCCTGCTGTTGGGCGGCGTACTGTATGCTGTATCGATGAAAGCGGTGCTGGCTTATAAGCACCTGGAACTGATCGACAGTTCCAACGGCCTGCAGCAGATGAGCCGTGCCGGGGTGGCGGATTACCTGGCCCGCCTGCCAGGCGCGTACAAACAGGTATTTACCACCCTGCTGGGGTATGATGTCTGGAACAACCGTGGCATGCGGTTGGCAACGGCTGTTTGCCTGCTGCTGGGTCTTGCCTGCCTGGTACTGGCCCTGCGTAAAAAGCCCTTGCGCGCCGCTGTGCAGGTGGTTATCCTGTTAGTGCTGCTGCCGCTGGGGCTGAATGTGGTGTATCTGCTGTCGGAAAAGCACCCCACGCTGTTGATGCTGTACCCGGTGTATCTGGTGTATGCGTTGGTGCTGCTGCTGACTGGACTGGAGCCGGACACCATCCCCCGCAGCGCCGCCTGGCTGGCTTGCCTGCTGTGCGCCTTTATTACCGTGCAAAATGTGATTTATGCCAACGGCGCTTACACCTACCGCAAACTGGTCTACGAGAACACACGCGCCCAGGTGTATACCATTATGGCCAAGGTGGAGGACCTGCCCGGCTATGTGGAAGGAGAGACCCCGGTGGTTTTCTCCGGTGACTTTACGGATTCCAACTTCACCTACCACAACGACCTGATCCGCCTGTATGAGGAAGGGGAGACCGGCCTTTCCGGCTCCGCCATTACCTATGATGGCACCATCAAGTGGTGGTTCGGCAATATCATGGGCAGCAGCGCCAAAGTGGTCAACACACAGGCGGAGCTGGATGCCTGGGCCGAAAATCCTGCTGTGCAGGCCATGCCCAGTTACCCCGCCAGCGGCTGCATTGCCATGGTGGATGGTGCGGCTGTAATTAAACTGTCCGATTAACATGCCAGAAGAAAGGCAGATACAACGATGATTATTCAAACGATCCGCATGAAAAGCGTCACCGCCGAGGGTATGGGCACCCTCTCGGTCTTTGAGGCCGAGCACGATGTGCCCTTTGCCATCAAGCGCATCTACTACATCCACAATGTCCCGGCGGGCGTCCAGCGCGGCGGCCACGCCCACAAAAAGCTGCGCCAAGTCCTGTGGTGTCCCTATGGCAAGATTTTGATCAAGCTGGATGACGGCTTCGAGAAAGCGGAAGTCCTGCTGGACAGCCCCGACAAAGGCCTGATCGTGGAAAGCAACATGTGGCGCGACATGCTGTGGCAGCAGGAAAATTCCGTCCTCTGCGTCGCGGCAGATTCCTTCTATGATGCGGACGATTACATCCGCGATTACGAGGTGTTCCTGCGTCATGTGGGCGCAGAGGACCCCGCAAAGGAGTAAAGCCATGGATTGGGCAGGAATCGATGAATGGATTTACCGCCGCCTGACGGAACTGGTGGATGTGCTGCCAATGCGCTTTGTCAAACTGGTAGCACACAATTATACCGATGCCCGCGTGCGCAAGCTGTATTGGCGCCGCCTGGGGCTGGAAATGGGAGAGGGCACCTATGCAAATCTGGGCCTGACGCTGCTTTCTGATGATTATACACCGCGGGTGCATATCGGGAACCACGTTTCCATCGCAGCCAATGTGACCTTTGTGCCGATGGCCTCAGCCAATAATGGGCAGGAGATCAACACCTACCCGTATGTGAGGGACCACCTGACAAAGGCAGCTGACATAGTTGTAGAGGATGAAGTCTGGATCGGCGCAGATGTGACGATCCTGCCCGGCGTGCATATCGGCCGCTGTGCGGTCATCGGCGCTGGCAGCGTTGTCACCGGGGATGTGGAGGCTTACCACATTTATGCCGGTGTGCCTGCCCGCAAAATCCGGGATATTCGCACCGGCGAACGGGTGCAGTAAAACAAGCAGGGGAGAAGTATGGAATTTACAGTACAGCCTTATACTGCGGATCAGGAAGCCGCCTGGGACCGCTTTGTGATGCAGGAAAGCGGCAACGGTACTTTTTTGCAGACCCGCAACTTTTTAAACTATCACCCGGCGGGCCGGTTTGAGGATGCCTCGCTGATAGTCACCAACGAGCACGATGCCATCGTGGCCGTCGTGCCTGCTGCCGTGCAGCAGCGAGATGGAAAGCGCACCTTTGTTTCGCATCCGGGCAGTACCTACGGCGGCCCGGTCTTGCGGGAGGCGTACAATACGGCTGCGCGGGCAATTGGCATTCTGCAGGCCATTGATGCGTATGTAGCTGCCCACTACGAGGCCGCCATTTTCCGCCCGACCGTAGGTCTGCTGGAAAAGGAAGAAAACCAGACCCTGCTCTACGCCTTTACCTATTTGGGCTATACCCAGTTTACCGAGCTGAACACCTGGGTCCCGCTGGCGGGTAAATCGACAGAGGATATTCTGGCGTCATTCCGGCAGGATAAGCGCCAGAATGTCCGCAAGGCGATGAAGCATGACCTGACGTTCCGTGGGCTGGAGACCCAAAAAGAAATCGAGACGTTCCACGGTCTGCTGGCCCAAAATCTGGAGAAGTACGGTGTCCAGCCGGTGCATACCGCTGCCGAATTATGGGAGTTCAAGTCCAGCCGCCTGCCTGAAATTGCCGAGTTTTACGGCGTGTTTGAGGGGGAGCGCATGGTGGCCGGCGGTATGACTTTCTACTTCGAGCAGGCTAATGTCGTTCATACCCAGTACCTTTCGGCGGACCTGAGCATCCGCAAGTACAGCCCGGCGGCGTATCTGTATTATCAGGTACTTTGCGCTGCTGCAGCAAAAGGCTGTAAGGCACTGTCCTTCGGCATTTCGACCGAAGATAACGGCAAAGTGCTGAACTTTGGCCTGGTGGAAAGCAAAGAGGGCTACGGCAGCTGCCATGCCCTGAATTTGAGTTTTGCAAAGGATTTTTAAACAGGAGGAAACCGCATGGCACAGCCCAAGGTCAGCATCCTGATCTCTTTTTATAATCTGGCGCCGTATGTGGATGAAACGCTGCAAAGTGTACTGAATCAGAAGACAGACTTTCCCATTGAGGTTCTGTGCGCTGATGATGGCTCTGCAGATAATACGGTCGAAAAGCTGCGCCAGTGGGAGAAACGGTATCCAGAAACTGTGCGTGTATTTGTGATGGATTTTATACCCGGAGAAAAGCGACCACCGGATGTCCGTATTAAACGACTCAATGCGATCCGCAGCCGCCTTTTCCGTGAGGCCCAAGGAACATATATCTGCTATCTGGACGGCGACGATTTTTATACCGATCCGTATAAGCTGCAGAAGCAAGCGGATATTTTGGATGCAGATACCGAGAAAAAGTATGTTGCCTGCGGCCATAACGGCTGTTTCTATTGGCAAAGTACAGGAAAAACGCGACCCATTGAAAAGCCTATCCGGGAATGCAGCCTGACGGCTAAGGAGTATTGGAGCTTTTTGTATATCCACACGAATGCCTTGATGTTCCGCAATCTGCGCTTGCAGGAAATCGACCCATTTGCCAGCGGTGTTACCATTGACGATAACCTGTTGACAGCGCAGTTTTTGCCCTATGGCGGAATCTACTATCTGCCAGATTGTATGTTTAACTATCGCCAGACAGAAAACAGCACCTTTCACCTGCGCAGCCAGTACCAAAACTTTATGCTGGGCTGCTTCATGATTTATGAACTGCAAAAAGTAGACAAAAGTATGTTCCCGAGCAGCCTGGTACGTATGATCTACGAATATACAGAACTTTACAAGGCCCGCAAAGACCCGCAGCTGGCGGAAGAAGCGCAGATTTTTATGCCGCGTTTCCGCAGTTATCATGCTGGCCGTCTCTGCCGCCTGGTCAACTACAGCTGCGAAGCCCTGCCGGCGCGGCTTTGGTGCGAGGTGGAAAATAAATTCTGGTTCTTTATGACCAAGGTGTTCCGCCATTTTATCTGGAAACCCAAAGTACGAGCCCTGCTGGAGGAAGCACGCATCAAGCTGGAACAGCAGCCTGCTGCTCAATAATTACCTCTCTCCCAAAAAGAAAGGATTGCCATGCCAACGATCAGCGTAATCATCCCGGTTTATAAAGTGGAGCGCTACCTGGACGCTTGCGTGGCCAGCGTGGTGGGGCAGACCTATCCCGATTTGGAGATCATTTTGGTTGATGACGGCAGCCCTGACAACTGCCCGGCCCTGTGCGATGCCTGGGCGGCGAAAGACACCCGCATCCGGGTCATCCACCGGTCGAATGGCGGTTTATCTGCGGCTCGCAACAGCGGGTTGGACATCTGTACTGGTGAATATATAGCCTTCGTGGACAGCGATGACCGCCTTGAGCCGGAAACGCTGGAACGCGCCTTGCGTGCCCAGCAAAGGTCCGGTGCAGATTTAGTCCTTTTCCACTACCTCTGCACTGATGAAAACGACCAACCCCTGCCGGACCGCACTCCGGCGGATCGTGAGGAAGAAGCGTTGATGCCGTCGCAATTCTGGGAAAAATTCTTTACCAGCGGTGATGCCTGTACCTATTATGTGGTGGCATGGAACAAACTGTACAGAGCTGAGCTGTTCCACACGCTGCGCTATGCCGAGGGCAAGCGGTATGAGGATATGTTCCTTTTGCCGAATTTGATTGGGCAGTGCAGGAAAATCCTCTGCCTGAATTTCCGCGGTTACCGCTATGCCCAGCGCACCGGCAGCATCATGTCCCAGGGCGACCCTCGCAACTACCTGGACCGCAGTGAATACCTGCTGGAATGGACCACTACCTTCGCCGCCAGGGGCGACACTCTGCGGGCCGAGGGGCTTTTGAACGACGCAATTGAAAATCTGGCCGAGAAAGACCGCTTCGACCTTTCCACCCCCGCCCAACAGCAGCGCTACCGCACAGCCTGCCGTGCCTGCGCCGATGCCTACCGCGACCTTGCCCAGCGCACCGGCCGGAGCAGTATGCTGTTGCGTGCCGCACTGCTGCGGTTGGGCCTGCCGGTTTACCAGGCTTTCCTCAAACACAAAGCGTAAGGAGCTTTACTCATGGAGCAAACACAACCCAAAAAGCAGTACCATGTGCATTACGGCCCTGCCGGGGGCCGCACCCGCGTGGATTTTGATGAACTGTGGCGGTATAAGGATCTGATCTGGCTGTTTGTCAAGCGCGATTTTACCGTGCTGTACAAGCAGACCGTGTTGGGCCCGGCGTGGATCTTAATTAACCCGCTGCTGTCCATGGCTATGTACACGGTCATGTTTGGTACCATCGCCAACCTGTCCACAGGCGGCGTGCCGCAGCCGCTGTTCTACCTGGCAGGCACGGCTGTGTGGACCTTCTTCTCCTCCTGCATCAACAAGGTGTCGGGCACATTTACCACCAACTCCAACATCTTCAGCAAAGTGTATTTTCCGCGGCTGGCCATGCCCATTTCCACAATGCTGTCCGGGTTCATCAACTTCCTGGTGCAGTTCGTAATGTTCTTCTGCTTGCTGCTGTTTTACGTGGTGCGCGGCGAGGTGGCCCCCAACTGGGCGGCTATGCCGCTGCTGCTTCCCATCGTGCTGCAGGTGGGCCTGCTGGGCCTGGGCTGCGGCATCATCGTGTCCAGCGTCACTACCCGCTACCGCGACCTGATGGTCGTTGTCACTTTCGGTGTGCAGCTGTGGATGTACGGTACGCCGGTGGTCTACCCGCTGTCGATGATCGCCAACCCGCTGCTGCGCGCGGTGATGATCGCCAACCCGATGACCGCCCCGATGGAGAGCTTCCGCGCGGTCTGCTTCAACTCCGGCGAGGTATCGGTGCTGATGTGGGTCATCTCGCTGGCCTGGACGGTTGCGCTACTGGCGGTGGGTGTTTCGCTCTTCGGCAAGGTGGAAAAGACCATTGATTGCGGTACTGCTGACACAATATTCCAACTGGCTTGTCCTGTTAGTGACGGGAGTAAACAAATCTCCCTCTTCCTTAAAAACGTTGACATAAATGTTCGACTTGTAATAGGCGGTCAAATCGTCAAATTCCACCTTTGAAGAGGTCACAGGTTTCTGGAGCAACAAATCGGACTTTGACACGTCCTCCACTCCCCCATGTTCGTCAAAAATATTCCGGTCCAGCACCCCGGCTACCAACCCTTCGGTAATCTCCAGGTTTTCCAGCGTGACGGTAAGGGAAGATTTCTCCCTGTCCACGTCTTCTTTTTCCGGTACAAAAACACCATTCACCACATCATCCGAACATGAGTGGAAAAACATGAGCGCAAACATCGCGCCCAACAATGTTAAACGGTTTCTCATAAAGAAAATTTTAAGATTAATAAAAAAAATAACAAAAGAACAAAATGTAAATTATTGATACACAATCAATAAGAAATACAAGTTAAAAAATAAATGGATTAATAGTTTAGTTTAAATTAAAAAGTCCTTATCAGCATCTGCTTTCAAAAAGAAAGTACATGCACAAACAGAGAGTATAAGCACACATTCATTTATATCAAAATTCTAAATGACGGCTAGTATTTTTCATCGATATATAGTCATAAAATTTTAAGTTTAAATTAGTTAGTCGTCTTGTTTGCGCAAATGTATTTAGAGAGAAAAAAAAACCAAGAAAATTATTATAAAACTAAACCATATAAACTTTAGTTAACAATCGGCCACTAAAACGAATAAATAATGAATAAATATTAACAAATACATTCCGGCAACTGGCAATACTTCTTTCCTCGGAACTGGTAGCTCCCCCAAGCAGCAAACGCAAACGAGACCAAGAATATTTTTATAAATAGACAAAGTTGCATTCATGCCGTGTAAAAAAGTTTTCAGTCCTTATATAAACATGCAAACTTCCCGTTATTTTCTTTATTCATAGACAAAGGTTCTGTTTATAGATTATGAACGGACGAAACAAGTTTTCCTCGGGCACGTGAATGAAGTTTCTGAAAGACAGAGGAACGCATAAAAAACGAGAGGCCATCAGCCCGACGTACAGCTAATAGCCCCTCGCTTATTATAAAACTTCAAATCAAATTGGAAGTATCATATATCCTTTTACCATCTCTTCTCCAATTTGAACATAAAAAACTGCCCATAGTTTGTCCGCATCTTTTTTTATAACTTTGAATTTACAATCTTTCGCTCCTTTATATTTGTTATTTTCTCCAAATTCATAATTTTCTTTTATGTACAAGAAACCTGTCTCTTCTTTATCAACTTCATAATTTATATCACTTTCGAAAGCTACCGTCAAAGCATTCACTACACTCCCTGAAGGATACACACCTGTATGCTTTAATCCTATAATATGACCAAAATTTACTTCTGATTTAAGATCTCTATTTATGGCAACAAGACGAGCTCCTTTTTTTACAAAATCATTATCTGGCCACAAAACACATTGTTTATCCGTCTTTGCCATTATCTCTTCAAGCTCAGCCTGACTGAATGCGGAATTGCTGACAGTCACTTTTACCGGCAGCGTAAGTGTCAATCCATGCGAATCGGTTATCGTAATCTGCGTTTCACCTTCCTGCGAAGAGCTTACTCTTATCTTGGAAGGCTCCGTTCCATCTACAGCAACGGTCGCAATATCGCTGTTTGCAGAAGAGACCTCATATCCCCCGTTGCCTTCCGTCACTGTAATGATTTTCTCCGAAGGCTTGCCGAACGGCAGTTCTATGCTGACCTCTGCTACATCCGCTACAAGATTGTCCGTAAGATAAACATCCACCTTTACACTCTTGAAACCTCCATTGCTATCGGAAAGTATTATATCGGTCTTGCCCTGAGCCAGACTTTTTACAGTCACTATATTTCCTTCAATAGCGGCCTCAGCCACAGTCTTGTCAAGAACTGAGAGCCTGTCATCGCCCGCCCCGGACCTTTTATTATGTTAATCTTTTCCGAGCTGCCAGTTATTCCCGACTTATCGTCCGAAACCTCCACCAGCTCATCGTTTTCTTCCGGATAAAGCGGAGCATCGTCGTCATCGCAAGAATACAAGCCTGCCGACAAGACAAGCGCCAAGCTGATATATAAGTATTTCTTTTTCATTTTTATCTGTTTTATACATTTTTATCAATAATATTTATTATTTATGGTCTGGCAAGTATGGCTTTTCATCATATACCAATTCATCATTGTAAAAGATTCTAGCCATCCTTTTCAATTCTTCCAGCTGTGTACTGCCTGAAGGATCCTTCCTACCATTCTTATATGGCGTATAAAATGAATCCCTGAACGGATCCATGGCGAAAATGAAGTGGCAGTTTCCCCTATCCTTTACGCCCCGCAAATCATCGTCAGTTCTCCACCACCCTTTTGCGAACTGGCTTGAACGCCATCCATACTTGCTCTGCGGCATTCCCGGAAAATCATGTTCAAAATTATCAATCATCATAGTAGCCTGATAATCCTCCATTACATAGTCTATGTAATCATTTATTGTCATACCATCAATAGTACATCCGGCTGAACTCATATCCATAAATTCACCCATGGCATAAACAATGTTCACCTTGTCAGGCATTGCACGCTTGATTTCATAAACCAGACGCGCCCCTGCTTCCACAGACTTATTCGCATAAAATCCAGGAGGTGTAGGAGTTGCGGGAGCATTGTACTCGTCATCATAGAATATTCCGTCGAGTTCGTAAGTTTCGCATATGTTTTTAATATACTTTGCAAAAACCTCAGCCGTTTCCGGCAGCATATTACATACGCTGGCATGTGTATGATGCGCCATTATGCCCAATATCACCTTAATGCCTCTGTCCTGCAACGGCTTGAGATATTTTTCCCTGTTGTTCAATATATTTACAATCTGCTGGTTTACCAAGGCGTGCACGCTTCCATCTTCATCTATGATGACATTGTCGGAAAACAGCACCACATAGTCGAACAGATACTTTT
>OGEZ01001286.1_pt1 | contig 13267 bp, 13 predicted proteins | sample 1570831 | NCBI WGS metagenome assembly OGEZ01 (sample SAMEA2582059, study PRJEB24529) | metagenome | biome: Human gut stool | place: China | collected 2011
TCTCCAAGACCGAGGACGAGATGATGAAGGTGCGCAACCTGGGCCGCAAGAGCCTGGAAGAGGTCATCAACAAGCTGGCTATGATGGGTCTGTCCCTGGCCAGCGATGATAATCAGTAAGAAGCGCGAAGGATAGGCGCGCCCTGTCCGCAGCGTGACAAAAAGAAGCGTGAAAGAGTTTCTTCTTCCGCTTCCCGGGGCCGCCAGGAAGGTATGTAACGTTCCTCTTCCTGCACGCATTGCGTCCCGCTTTTGCGGGGGCTCCCGATCCCATTTGGGGTCCAATGAACGAATTTTAGATGGATCTCGCCACGCGAGGTCGAAGGAGAGTTTCTTATGTCTCAGAAGAACCGTAAGCTGGGCCGCACCAGCGATCAGCGTAAGGCTATGCTCCGTGCCATGGTGACCTACCTGCTGGAGAACGGCCAGATCAAGACCACCGTCACCCGCGCCAAGGAAGTGGCTCCCGTGGCCGAGAAGATGATCACCCTGGCTAAGAAGAACGACCTGGCTGCTTATCGTCAGGCTCTGGGCTTCATCACCAAGGAGGATGTGGCCAAGAAGCTGTTCCAGGAGCTGGGCCCCAAGTATGCCGAGCGTAACGGCGGTTACACCCGCATTGTCCGCATCGGCGCCCGCCGCGGCGACGCCGCTGAGATGGCTATCATCCAGCTGGTGTAATGTCGGAGATCGTGTGATCATCCCACCTGTTACAGGATAAAAAAATCCCGCCCTTTCGGGTGGGATTTTTTTATGGCAGCATTTAAAAAAGTGGTATATACCAATAAAAAACTCCCGGTGTGCTGTCACACCGGGAGTTTGGTTTATTTCTCAGATCAGAGACAGGGCCAGGGTGAGAATCACGAAGACGATAGCCACCCACTTGGTCATCTTGGCCAGCTTGGAGTCCCAGGTCTTGGCCTTGTTCTTAGACAGGAAGGTATCCACGCCGCCGGCGATGGCACCAGACAGGCCAGCGCTCTTGCCGGACTGAAGCATAACCACCGCAATAAGAACCAGCGCGCACAGCACTTGAATTACAGTAAGAGCGAGCTTCAAAGTCATAGTAATCGTTCCTTTCAAGCCCCGGGGGGCGAAAAATCAAACTTGCGGCGGCCGCTGCCGGACGCAGAGTTTATAATAGCACATTGTGGGAGAAATTGCAAGCGTTTTATCGAAAATCCTTCGGATTTCTCCCATTTCCCGGGAAACACAGCCCCTAGGGCGGGAACGAAACCAGAGGCACAAAATGGGCCTTACAGCTGAGCGATAGCCTCGATCTCCACCAGAGCGTCCTTAGGCAGGCGGCCAACCTGGACGGCGGAACGGGCAGGGTAGGGCTCCTGGAAGAACTGGGCGTAGACCTCGTTCATGGCAGCAAAGTCATTCATATCCTGGAGGAAGACCGTGGTCTTGACCACCGCGCCCATGTTGGTGCCGGCAGCGTTGAGAATGGCCTTGATGTTGTTCAGAGACTGACGGGCCTGCTCCTGGATGCCGCCCTCCACAATCGCGCCGGTCTCGGGATCAATGGGGACCTGGCCGGAGGTGAACAGCAGCTGGCCGATCTGGATGGCCTGGGAGTAGGGACCGATGGCGGCGGGGGCCTTATCAGTATGAATGACCTGCTTCATAGCGGAAAACTCCTTTTCTCACATAAAATAGTGGGCTCAATGGCCTAGAGAAATTGTATCACGGAGGCGTGTCTGCCGTCAACGCGGAAAAAAGGCTGCCCTGACGGGCAGCCTGATGGGTTACAGGGAACCAAATTTAGAGAAGGGGAAGATGGAAAAGAAAGCCTTACCAAGGACATAGTCCTCATCAATGGGCCCAATGAGGTTGTCACGGCTGTCATCGGAGTCGTTGCGGTTGTCGCCCATCACAAAAATAGAGCCCTCAGGTACCTCAATATGGGTGCTGCCCTGGGCACCCAGACGGTCAAACATGGGTTCTTTGATATAGGGCTCATCCAGCAGTTCCCCATCCACATAGACAGAGCTGGTAGCGTAGTCAATGTCTACAGTTTGCCCACCCACGGCAATAACTCGCTTGACAATAGCGCTTCCGCCCAGATGCTGCACGGTGGTTTTGTTGACGACCACAATATCGCCCTGCTGGGGGGTGTAGCCCAGAGACCAGACCAAAAGTAACTGGTTGTGTTGTAAGGTGTTATCCATGGAATGGCCGTCCACCCGAGTGAGGCGGCCGAAGAAGGTAAAGACAAGCACCAGGACCACCAGGGCGGTGGTCAGCGCGTTGAGCCAATAAAACAGGTCGTCGGAGGATTTTTCGACGGTTTTTTCCTCCTGAGGCTCCTGCTGGGAGTCCAGGGGCTGCTGATCGTATTTTGGATCCATAGGGGATGCCTCCTTGTGTTGCAGTGGTAGATCGTTACATTATACCCGTTTTTGAGTGAAAGTTCAACTGGGCACCATTATTTTGCCAGGAGATAATGTTACTTTGCTTGCGGCGGCAAAGTAACCAAAGCGCCGCCGGGGGTCGCCTTCGATGAGCGCCTTCGCGCAGCGGGCGCTCATAGGCGGCTTACCCCCGGACCCCCGTTCACGTGGGACGCCCTCCTGGAGGATGGGCACGTGCATTCGGCGGCTCCGAACACAAGACCTTGCTTCCTTCTTGCCTCGGGGGCACTGGCCCCTTCCGGGTCTGAAATCGGAAAGCACCTGCATTGTACGGACACCGCCTACTCTGGTATAACCGTGGCAGTTGGACAGCTGTCCGGGGCGACCACCGCCGCACCCAACAGGTTGGCAGGCACCAGGCGGTGTACGTTAGAAGAGGAATAATTAAATTTTGATGGAAGAAGGCCCCAGTGGGCCGAGAGTAGAAGGGTGCATGGTCAAAATTTAGGCCGCCGGGGATGACAAAACAACCGAAGGGACACGCCCCCGTAACTGGGGGTCTGGGGGCAATGACTGTGAGCACCGCCGCAGGCAAGGTGCTCACCGGAAGCGGCCCCCAGGGCATTTTTGGTTCCTTTTTGGGCAAGCAAAAAGGAACCCGCCCCGCAGGGCGGAACCGTACTAAAAAAGTGGGAGCGACGCAGAGCGTCACTCCCACACAGTACACTATGATTGAAACAGTTTATCTCGATGATGACAGGAGAAAAGCAAAATCTGCCGCTGTGCAGACAATTCCTGAAGAAGCTCCAGGGCCCGCTTGGCCCGCACGTCGTCAAAGGCGGCCAGGGCCTCGTCCAGCACCAACGGCGCATCCGGCAGGCAAAGGTCACACACCGCCAGGCGTACCGCCAGATAGATCTGGTCTACCGTTCCCTTGGACAGGTACAGCGCGCTGTGAGGCAGCACGTCCCGTTCTCCAGAGGCGCTGGCTTCCAGCTCCTTGTCCAGGGACAGAGCGTGATATTTTCCCCCGGTGAGCCGTCTGAGGAGGGCACCCGCCGCGCGGTTGAGCTGAGGCGAGAACCGCTGTTGAAGCTGTGCGTTGGCCTGCTGGAGGGTCTCCATGGCAATGGAGATAGCCTGGTATTCCCGGCGACGGCGCTCCAGCTCCTCCTCCACCTGCTCCAGCCGGGCAGTGAGAATGGCCGGGTCACCCAGGGCCTGCTGCTTGCCCCGGGCCTGGTTCAGTGCCCGGTCCAGCCGTTCTAGCTCCACCTGGAGCCGCCCCGTTTCCTGAGCGGCCTGTTCCAGGGAGAGGGTGGGCTGGGACAGCGGGGTCTCTTCCGTCAGCTCCCTGCCGCCCTGGGCCTGGAGAGCCTGGGTGAGGCGCTGGGCTCCCTCCAGTTTGGAACGGGCCAGGGTCTCCCGCTCGCCCAGGTTCAGCGCCCGGGAGAGGGCGGCGGAGACACCGAAGAGCTCCTTTACCTCAGGGGCAAAGGTGTGGACAAACCGGAACAGCTCCTGACGGCTGTTTTCCAGCCGGGCCTGGCGGTCCTTCAGGCCGCCCTGAATCATGCGCACCTGCTGGGCAGCTTGGTCGGCGGCGGCCATCCGCTGCTGATAGTTTCCCGCCAGGGCGGCGATCTCCTCCACATCGTCTACTCCGTAGCGCTCCAAAATCTTAGCAGCCTGCCGGGCGGATTTCGTTCCGTTTGCAAAAACCAGGGCAGAGGCAGCGGCGCACAGCACATAGGCGATGGGACCCAGCCACCAGAAGGGACCAAAGACCGCCAACGCTGCGCCGGCCAGTAAGCCGGCAGCCTGGAGCAGGATGAAATTACGCTTGCCGGCAGCCTTCCTGGACATGCCGGAGCGGTAGCTCTCGCTGTCCCGCTCCCCTTTGCGCACCGCTTCTTCTCCAGTCATGCCCGGGAAGTGGTCGTCCTGGGCCGCCTGGCGGGCGCGCTCCAGGGCCTGCTGGGCCAGGGCCAGTTCCTCCTGGCCTTGCCGGATCTCCGGCTCCAGAGCCTTGAGAAAGGCCAGCTCCCCCTGTGCCCGCTTCAGGGCATCCCGGGAGGGGATGGGACCAAACCGGGCCTGCTCGGAGAGCAGAGCATTCAGCTGTGCCTGTGCCTGTGCCTCGTCGGTGCGTGCCTGGGTATACTGAAGATCCAGCTTCCGCTGGGCAATGGCCTTATGTAGGGCCAGCTGCCGGGTGCAGAAGGCATGCTTTCGGGCGGCCTGGGCCCGCTCTCCCTCCAGCTGGTTGAGTTGGTCGTTGAGCTGGGAGAGCTCGCCTGTACTGCGGGCCAGTTCCGCCTGCTCCTCCTCCAGCTGAGGGATGCGGCCCACGCTCTTGTTGACCTTGCGGCGGTTGAGCCACTCCTTGAGCTGCCGCTCCACCTGTGAGTAGGACACATCCTCCTCGCCGGAGGAGACCAGGGCAGCGATGCGGGCCTCCAGCTCCGGGGCGGAGCGGATGGCCAGGGTGCCGCTTTGTCCGATGAAGGCGGAGCGCTCATAGACCTCCCGGCCCACGCCCAGCAGCATCTGGCCGCAGGTATCGGCGGTCAGGCCGGGGACGGGCTCTTCGGTGCCGGTATACACGGCGGAGAAGCTGCCAAAGGGCACGTTGCCCCGAGGCCCTCTCCGAATGGTAATGTCCTGGCCCTGCCACTCCAGGGTGATCTCCCCCTCCATAGGGGCGCCGGACCAGGGCTGGTAGCGGTTTTTGTCGGCCAGGTGGCCCTTTCGGTCCCGGTCTCGGGTGTCGATGCCGTAGAACATGGCCTTTAAAAAGGCGCACCAGGTGGACTTTCCGCCCTCGTTGGGGGCAGTGATAACGTTGAGTCCCGGCTCCAGAGTCAGGCGCTCTCCCTGGAGCTTGCCGAAAGTGGCGGTCATGGTTTTGATCTTCATGGAGCCACATCCTCCCCTCGTTCCAGGGCGGCCAGGCCAAAGCGCACCGCCAGCTGTAAGGTCTCATCCTCCGGGTCCGCCTGACAGCGGGCGGCCATGGAGCGGAGAAACAGTCCGGTCAGGGAGTCCTCCTCCCGTCGCGCCCACACCTCACGGCGTACCCGGGTGCGGTCCCGGAGGGTCAGACCATAAAACCGGGGAGCCAGAACCGCCTCCAGGGCGGTAAGGTCCAGGGGGGATTCCCCGCGCTCTCCGGTAAAGGTGATGCGGTAGACGTCATTGTCTGTGTCTGGAGGCAGAACGGCCCGTACCGCCTCCAGAGGGCTCTCCCGGTCGGTGAGGTCCACGGCCAGCTCCTCATACCGCCGCCGGCTCAGGGGCACCAGCTCCCCCTGGCAGCCGTTCTCGTCCAGGGTGAGGCAGAGCACGCCCTTCTCTCCCGTCTCGTCAAAGCCGCGGCCCTCGGGGCAGCCGGGATAGGCCCAGAAGGTATTTCCTTCTCTCTGCACACCGCTGCACTGGTGAACGTGGCCCAGAGCCAGATAATGAAGGCCGCTGGCGGCGATGTCCTCCCGGGAAATGGGGGCGTAGTCTCCCGCCCCATCCACCTGGCCGTGGAGCACCATCAGGTGAACCTTTCCGTCCTGAGGGGCGGTAAAGCCCGACAGGGGGGAGGCGTCCTCCCGGGAAGCCTGAAAGGCCCGGCCGTGGACCACGCAGCCCAGCTGGGGCAGCTCCACCGCCTCCAGGTCACCGGAGGAGAAAATATGTACGTTTTCCGGCCAGTCCAGGGCGGCGTAGAGGGAGTTTATATGGTAGTAGTCGTGGTTGCCCGGGGCGAGAAACACCGGACAGGGGATCTGCCCCAGGGCCTGAGAGAGGGCCTGGGCGGTCTCCCGGTAGGTCTGGTGGCTGTCCAGCAGGTCGCCGGAGAGGAGCACCAGGTCGGCCTGCCGCTCCCGGGAGAGCTCGGCCAGGGCAGAGAGCAGCTCCCGCTGCTCGCCCCGGCGCTGGGCAGCGCGCTGGGGGGTGAGGCCGGCAAAGGGGCTGTCCAGGTGGAAGTCAGCCCCGTGGATGATGGTCAGCAAGGTTTGTTCCAGTCCTTTCTGTTTGAAGAAGGAAAGCGAAGCTTTCCATAAAGTTCTTTGCCAAGCTTTCTTTCAAGAAAGCGGAAGCCGCCCCGCAGGGCGGCCAGCCTCTACGAAATGTGTACAGGCGAGGAAATTTGTTTGCTCAAAGATAAAACCTATCTTACGGGCGCAGAAGCAAAACGGAGTTTTGCGCGGAAGTTCTTTGCCCAGCTTTCTTTCAAGAAAGCTGGTTATTCGAGGAGGTCCACACGCTGGACCTGGACGCAGCGGTTCTTATCCGTGTCGATGGTGAAGCGGCAGGCGTTGATCTTGCAGGGACCCTCCGCCTCCTCATAGCGCCGGGGCAGACCGCCCAAGAACAGGTTGATGGAGTGCTCAGGACGGATACCCAGCACGGAGTGTCTCGGCCCCGTCATCCCTAAGTCGGTGACAAAGCCGGTGCCCTTGGGCAAAATCTGGGTGTCGGCGGTGGGCACATGGGTGTGAGTGCCCCAAAGGGCGTGGATGCGCCCGTCCAGATACCAGGCCATGGCGCCCTTCTCGCTGGTGGCCTCGGCGTGGAAGTCCAGCAGCAGCACCTGGCACTGCTGGGCCTCATGGGAGCGCAGGATCTGATTGGCCGCCTTGAAGGGGCTGTCCAGATTGGAGTTGAGCTCCAGGCGGCCCATCAGGTTCATGACGCCGATTTTCAGCCCCTTGGGTCCGTCGTACACCCCAAAGCCACGGCCGGGTACCCGACCGGCGTAGTTGGCCGGGCGGAGAATGTAGGGGTCCTTGTCCAGAAAATCCGCAATCTGGATGCGGTTCCAGGTATGGTTGCCCAGGGTGATCACATCGGCCCCGGCGTCGTACAGACCACGGGCCTGCCGGGGAGTGAGCCCCACGCCGGAGGCGTTCTCTCCGTTGACCACGGTGAAGTGGATGTCATGCTCCCGCTGGAGCTCCCGCAGGCGGCGGGCCAGGATATCCTGACCGCCCTCGCCCACAATATCGCCAACCGCCAAAATGTTCAGCAGCATTGTGTCTCCTCCTTGGATGGAAAAAAGTGTCCTGCTCCATATTATAGTAGATGGAGCGGGAAAGGGCAAAGCCTTTTTCCACGAAGAAGGGCGGACATATTTTTGCCCTGCCGGACATAGGCTGTTTTACACGCAGCAGTGAGGAGGGGATGGAATGGACTACCGGCAGCGGCGGGAGACAGGGACAGGCTGGAACGCCCGACGGACCGCGGGGCTGGGCCTCATTCTGGCAGTGGTGGTGTTTTTTCCCCCCCTGCTCACGGTAGGAGGCGAGCCGGTGCTGGGGCTGGCTCAGCAGGGCGAGGGCGGCGGCGCGGCCCAGGGGGAGAGCGTTCAGACCCAGGCGGCCAAGGACCGGGGAAAGGTGGTAAAGCTCCTTCAGGAGGACGGGACGGTGACCGAGCTGACCATGGAGGACTACCTGTTTGGGGTGGTGGCGGCGGAGATGCCCGCCTCCTTCGAGCTGGAGGCTCTGAAGGCGCAGACCTGTGCCGCCCGGACCTACACCGTACGCAAGCAGAACAATCCCACCCAGGCCCATCCGGATGCCGACGTGTGCACGGACACAGGCTGCTGTCAGGCCTATGTCACCCGGGAGGCGGCCGAGACCAGGTGGGGATTGAGCGCCGGGGAGTATAGCCAAAAGATCGCCCAGGCCATTGCGGAGACCGACGGCATGGGTATCCTCTACCAGGGTCAGCCCATCCAGGCGGTGTTCTTCTCCTCTGCGCCGGGGTACACGGTGGACGCGGTGGAGGTCTGGGGCAACAGTGTGGATTACTTAAAGAGTGTGGAGAGCCCAGAGGGGGAAGAAGTGCCCAATTACCACAGCCAGGTGGTGAAAAGTGGCGAGGAAGTAAAAAACGCGGTGCTCTTGGCCTATCCCGGTGCCGACCTGTCCGGCGATCCGTCGGGCTGGTTTGGGACTCCGGCGGTCAACGAGGGCGGCACCGTGTCCAGCATCCTGGTGGGCGGCGTCACCCTGACGGGAGGGCAGGTGCGCACCCTGTTTGACCTGCGCTCGGCCTGCTTTACCGTGGCCTGGGATGGGACCAACTTTACCTTTTCCGTCACCGGCTACGGCCACGGGGTGGGCATGAGCCAGTACGGAGCCAACGCCATGGCCAAGGCGGGGAGTACTTATGGCGAGATCCTGACTTGGTACTATACGGGGGCTGAGGTGGCTTCCCTGTGGTAAACAAAAATACCGGGTGCGTGTCTTAGACACGCACCCGGTATTTTGCAAAAAATCACGCCGAGACAGTCAAGCGCAGCAGGAGGAAGACTTCTCCCGGTTCCAACTGAGGGGTTTGGATGGGGCCGGTATAGCCAGGAGCTGCCCAGGAGATGTCAGAATCCCGTGCACTGCCGTTCTCCTGGAGCATGGGAAGGGACCAGCAGGCCAGCACTGCACCGGATTCCGGATCCAGCCGGCAGGACTGCTCCAGTACATCCATCATATATCCTTGCCCCAGATAGGGGACATCCGTGAGCGTGGTGTACCAGGTGCCGCCGGTCATGGTTACCCCTATCTGGATCTGCGCCTGAGCTGGAAGAAACTCATAGGAGAAGGCAAGCTGTTGGCGGCGGGGAGCATCCGGCCAATTGGATGCCTGCGCGACCGTCCAGGTCTGGACCAGACCCTGGTCTGTCCACAGTTCCATCTGCATTTTATAGTTTGCCATCCCGTCGGCTACGGTCAGATCGTAGAGATGTACCGATGCGGTCTTTGCAGTCCTGGCAGCCAGCAACGCCTGCTCAGAGAGGGGAGAGGGAGAGACTACCGTGGTGGACTGAGGCAGCAGTTCCGTGCGGGTGCTTACCAGCCAGAAGCCTCCCGCCAGAGCCAGCAAGGCCAGCAGAGCAACACAGGCCAGAGTAGCCCGCCGCCACCGGCGCAGCTTCCGGCCCGCCTGGACCAGCAGCAGATGCAGTGAATCCCGCAGCAGCTTCTCCTGGGGCGGCTCTCCCGGAGTGCCGGACAGAAGTTCAGATACTGTCAGACCCAGCTGGTCGCTCAGGGCCTCCAGCAAGGCCAGGTCGGGGAAATTGAGACCCCGCTCCCATTTGCTCACCGCCTGGGGAGATACATGAAGAGCCTGGGCCAGCTCCTTTTGTGTCAGGCCCTTTTCCCTTCGGGCCTGCCCAATCAGAACGCCGGTTTTTTGTGCGTCCATGCCCTCACCTCCTGCCTTCAGCATAGTGCTTTTCCTCAGCAGAGGCAAACAACCTGTGGTTGAATGTTATTTCCCCACGCAAAACCGCTGAAAAATCCGCGCGGTAACATCCTCTCCCACACTCTGTCCGGTGAGCTCACCCAGAGCCTGGAGGGCCTCCTCCACATCGGTGAGCAGGGCGTCGGGGGTCATCCCGGCCTCCAGGGCCTGCTGAGCCCGTTCCACGCCCTCCAAAGCCCGCTGGGCGGCCTGGGCCTGCCGGGCGTTGGACAGGAGTTCTCCATAAGCGGAGTCGCTGCCCTTGGGGAACAGCTGGGCCACGGCGGCCTCCAGGTCGGCCAGGCCCTCTCCAGTCTTGGTGCTCAGCTCCACCACCGGGGGCAGGGGGGACAGGTTGAGGAAAGGTATTGGGGCGGAGGGCAGATCCTTTTTGGTGGAGATTAGAATAGTGGGGGCCAGACTCAGGGCGGTTTCCAGCAGCTCTCCGTCCTCCTGAGTGGCGGTCACGGAGCTGTCCCACAGCACCAGGATAAGCTCTGCCTCCTCCATGGCCTGACGGCTGCGCTCCACGCCTAGGCGCTCAATGGGGTCGCTGCTGTCCCGCAGACCGGCGGTGTCGATGAGCCGCAAAGGCACGCCGCCCAGTTCCACCTCCGCCTCCAGAGTGTCCCGGGTGGTGCCGGGGATGTCGGTGACGATGGCCCGGTCATAGCCCACCAGGGCATTGAGCAGAGAGGATTTTCCCGCGTTGGGCCGTCCCACCAGGGCGCACCGCACCCCTTGATTGAGCCGGCGCCCCCGCTGGTAGGTGGCCAGCAGGTCATGGAGAGCCCGGCTCTGGGCGGACAGATCGTCCTCCAGCTTGGTGAGGGTGAAGGGGTCGATGTCCTCATCGGGGTAGTCCAGCACAGCGTGGAAGTGGGCCATAACGTCCACCAGAGCGGAGTAGATCTGACCTACCCGGCGGCTTAATGCGCCGGACAGCCGCCCGGCGGCGTGGCGGGCGCCCTCCCGGCTCCGGGCGTCCAGCAGATCGGCCACGGCCTCCGCCTGAGCTAGGTCCAGCCGCCCGTTGAGAAAGGCACGTTGGGTAAACTCGCCGGGACCCGCCTGACGTGCTCCCTGAGCAAACAGGGCCTCCAGCCCCAGGGTGAGCACCATGGGAGAGCCATGGCACTGCAGCTCCGCCGTGTCCTCCCCGGTGTAGCTGCCCGGTCCCCGGCTGTAAGTGCACAGCACCTGGTCGATGACCTCCCCCTGGGCGTCCAGCAGGCTGCCGTAGACCAGCTTGTGGGCCGGGTGATCCTCCAAACAGTTGCCTGCGGTGGGCCGGAAGCAGGCCGAGGCCGTCTCCACCGCCCGGGGACCGGACAGGCGCAAAATACCGATGGCCGAGGGGACGGCGGGGGTAGCCATAGCGGCAATGGTGTCTTGGTTCATGGGGAAGGCTCCCTTCTCAAAGAATGGTGGAAAACCGCCGGGATGGCGGGCAGTTCCTGCAAAAATCGGATTTGTGGATTTTTCCGCGAAAAAAAGGCTTGACACGGATTTTACCTGGATTTTCGGTAAAAATCCAATGTTTCTGTTCACATAACAACTTGTGGAAAACTTTGTGGATTGTGTGGAAAACCCTTGCCCCGCAAGGAAATGGGGGAGATAAAACCAGCGGTCGAAAAAATTTGTGGATTTGGATAGAGGATTTGGCGGTGCAGGGGAAGGGGTAAGAAAACTCCGCCGGAGCGTCTGCCCAAAATGCAGGAATGCCGCCGCGGGATGACCCGCGGCGGCAGGTGAGGGTTTAAACTTCCTCCTGGATGCGGCGCAGCACCGCACGGGCGGCCTGTACGCCGGAAGCTCCGGCCTGGGCCAGACCGCGGGTGACGCCCGCGCCGTCGCCGGCGGCGAAGAAGCCGGGCAGGGCGGTCTCCAGCTCGGGGGAGAGAGCCAGGCGGGCGGAGTAGAACTTGACCTCGGCACCGTAGAGCAGGGTGTCGTGGTTGGCGGTACCCGGAGCGATCTTGTCCAGCACGTAGATCATCTCGATGATGTCGTCCAGCTGCCGCTTGGGCAGGGCCAGGGACAGGTCGCCGGGGACGGCGGCGGTGAGGGTGGGCCGGGTGAAGGACTTGCCCAGCCGGTGCTCGTTGGTGCGCACGCCCTTGACCAGGTCGCCGAAGCGCTGCACCAGCACGCCGCCGGCCAGCATGTTGCTCAGAGAGGCGATGTGCTTGCCGTAGCGGTAGGGCTCATTGAAGGGCTGGGTGAAGCGGTTACTTACCAGCAGGGCGAAGTTGGTGTTCTCGCTGCGCAGGGAGGGGTCGGCGTAGGAGTGGCCGTTGACCGTGTTGATGCCCTCCACGTTCTCGGCCACCACATGGCCGTAGGGGTTCATGCAGAAGGTCCGCACCTGGTCGCCGTACTGCTTGGTGCGGTAGACTAGCTTGGACTCGTAGACCACGTCGGTGATGTGCTCGAAGACGGTGGCGGGCAGCTCCACCCGCACGCCGATGTCCACCTGGTTGTTGAGCAGCTCCAGCCCCAGCTGCTTGCACTGGTTGGAGAACCACTCGGCGCCCGAGCGGCCGGGCGCGGCGATAAGCCGCTTGCAGGTGACTTCCTCCCCGCTGGCCAGAGTCAGGCAGAAGCCGCCGTCGGCCTGGGCGATGTGCTCCACCGCGGTGTTGAAGCGGAACTCCAGCATGTCCTTGAGTCCCTCATAGATATTCTGGAGGATGCGCAGGTTGTTCTCGGTGCCCAGGTGCTTGCAACGGGCCTGGAGCAGGTGCAGGTCATAGCCCAGGGCCTTCCGGGCCAGAGCCTTGGCCTCGTCGCTCTGAGTGGAGAAGACCTGGGTGGTGGCCCCGTGGGCGACGTTGATGGAGTCCACGTAGTCGATGAGGTCCATGACCACCTTGGGGTCCATAAAGTCGGTGAGCCAGCCGCCGAACTGGGTGGTAAAGTTGAACTTTCCGTCGGAGAAGGCGCCCGCACCGCCAAAGCCGCACATGGTGTCGCAGACCTTGCACTGGATGCAGTCCTTCACCTTCCCCGCCACGATGGGGCAGCTCCGGCTGTAAATATCCCGGCCCTGCTCCAGGACCACCACCTTCAGTCCGGGGTTCTGTTTCATCAGCTCGTAGCCTGCGTAGATACCGGCCTCTCCACAGCCAATGATGGCAACGTCGTATCTCTCGCTCATGATGCGCTCTTCTCCTTTGTCTGTTCTGTCCGTCCCATATCCATGGGGGCATACTACTTCTAGTATAGTATAGCATGTTTTGTCAAGTCTACGCCACCCAATCTGCAAAAAAATGCCCCTCCGGTCCAGGAGGGGCATTGAGTATGTTCGGATGCTTCCAGTGTTAAAAGATGCTGCCAACGGCGGTCATGCCCTGGTCCAGGTCGGCCCGGTAGTCCGGGTCCGCCGGATTGAGGCTGTTGATGACCACACCGTCGCTGCCGTTTTTCGCTGTGGAGTGGAGGTACTTCCCTTCGCCCAGATACATGGCCACGTGGCCGGGGAAGAACAGCAGGTCGCCGGGCTGCATGTCGGCCCGGGGGATCCCATGGACGGGGAAGCCCTCCACGATGTTGGCGTCCCGGTAGATGACCACCCCGTTGAGGAGGTAGCTCATGGAGACCAGGCCGGAGCAGTCGATGCCCATGGGGGTCTTGCCGCCCCAGCGGTAGTGGGTGCCCTGG
>OGEZ01001296.1_pt1 | contig 13193 bp, 8 predicted proteins | sample 1570831 | NCBI WGS metagenome assembly OGEZ01 (sample SAMEA2582059, study PRJEB24529) | metagenome | biome: Human gut stool | place: China | collected 2011
CGGTTTCCTGATTGGATGCATTGACAGAAGGCAGCCATTTTCCCAAGAGAGAAACAGATTCTCCTTCTGCAAGATTTTTCAAATCCGCTTCAAACTGTTTCCGCAGATAAATCAACATCTCTTTTTCACAGGGCGTATCCATCAATGCCAACAGGTCATCGAAGCGTCCATATTCCGCTACATAAGTCAGATTTTTCTGAACAGATGCAGGTTCATTTTTTGCCAGCCAGTGGAAAATTGTCCGGAATACTTTTCTTTCGCCTAATCCGCCCCGAATATCTCTTGCAAAGAAAAGAAGTTTCATGGCTAAATCCGCATCTTCTGTATACGCCTGCACAAAACGTGCAATGATTTCTTTTTCACTTTGTCCGCGCAGTGCTCCAATTGTGGCAAACAAATCCAGACATTTAGAGCCTGTAGAAACATATGCAGCTGCGCCATTTTCTGTTGTGGTCATATTGGCTTCCTGTTTCATGTATTTTAACATCATGATCCTCCTTTTCTTTATTATCACAAGGCACCATATAAAGCGGGGCCAGCCCGCACCAATGGTCTGAAACCATCGAATGTAAAGTAAAATCCATCATTTGCTGTTGGTGCCTTTTTCAATTTTCACAAGGCGCATCTTTTACAGATTTGCATCTGCCTGCACCGAAGGTTTCTAGCCTTCTACAGTTCGATTGCTGTCTACGCCTTTTTCATTTTTACAAGGCACAAATTTCGCAGATTTCCATCTGCCGTTGTTGAAGGGTTGATTCGTCAACAGTCTGCATTGGGTTTGCTGTATGCGCCTTTCATTCAGAGAATCATTTCCTTGTACTGATATGTATCTCCTTTGGATTTGTTTCTCTGTTTGTGTCTTTATTCTACCTGTTATTTCCAATCTCATCACGGAAAAAAAGTTGCGAACATCAAAGTCCGCAACTTTTTTGATTCAACAATCTTTGTTTTATTAAATTCACAAAATGCTGTGGCGCCGTTACTTTTATCAATGGCCCAAAAGAAAGGATACGAATGACCATCTCCGTTTCATCCTCTTTGTCATAGACAACCGTAATACGGTAATGCTTATCATCCAGTTTTTCTGCCTCTTTTTCACAATGGGCAAAATGAAGCAGCACCCTTTCCAGTGCCTTTCTTTGGTTAAAGAGTTCAAAAACTACTTTCCGCTGTTGTTCCGATTTTTCCGTCAGATTCCTTGCCATCCCGTCCTGACATTTCTCACAGCTTATGATTCTTCCCAAATTGATAGTACTTCCATAACGGTCAGAAGAACCGAGCAATCGAAATTTATCGTCCTTTTCCGAATATTCCAGGCACTTGGGCATGACGCTCATCTGCAATGGATTGCCTCTGCGGTTTTGCAGTGTAATCTTCAGCGGATACTGCTGTTTGATAGCATCCAGAATGATGCGAAAATTCTGGATATATGTTTCATCAGTGTAATCATCACCGTCTGCATAGCGGTCAAAAACAAGGATATCCTCTGGCAAAAAAAGCGGTTCCACATCTGGGAAATCAAAAATATCATCGCCAAACAACCGCATACGAGGGTCATTGGCAATGGCTTTCAGCCATCGTTTCTCCAAAAGAGTCAGCGGCATAGCAGGCTCATTGTGCAGAGGCGTTCTGCCATCTGGTGTTATGAGCTGCCACCTCTGTTCCTCGATAGCAGGCAAAATATGCAGCATGCTTTCCCCAAAAGCATATTCCTCTACAATGCACTGCATTTCTTTTGCCTCCAACGGATGATCTGTTGCCGCTTTCAGGATAGCCGCCATCGTTTGGTAATATATACTGTATAATTCACTGAATATCATGTTCATCACCATCTTCCAAACCATAAAGGGCATACATGGCATGCATGTCTTCCCGAAACTTTTCTTCCAGTTTTTCATTGGAAATATGAATTTCTGTGATGCGGCAGATAAATGTCCGAATCCATGGAATCAGTTCACTGGCATCATATACATCCGCCGTAAACCTGCATGTATTTTCGTCCAGATGTTCTACGGTTCCACAACGTTTTTCCCGTTCCAGCCTTTTGGGAATGTGCTGTTCTCCTTTTCCATAACGAATGGTAAATGCCACATGCTCCATACAATTACCCCATCTGCTTTGTGTGCTGACACCCCACATATTTTTCTGCATTTCCTCCAGCTTCTGCCGCATATGGTCAAAACGTTCACTGACTTCTCCCATTTTCACAGATACAATATGATCTGTCCGAAAGGACAAAATCCGTCTGAATCTTGGAGAATATGCAATGAGGTATTGTCTGCCGCTTTGCACACTGACCATGACGCGAAGGGGTACCACATGGGATTCTGAAGAACGTTCCTTATGTCGATTATATGTTTCCAGGAGAATGCTTCGTTTTTCTCGTATTGCCATAAAAACAGTACACAAAATTTCGCTGTCCACAGCGCCTGTAATATAATGATGTTTAAAGGAAAAATGGTCATTTTGTTTCTTTGTCTGATCCAGCAGAAAAGAGCCAATGACGCCGCAAGGCGCAACTTCGGAGAAAAAGTCCAGAATATCTCCGTCCAAATCATACTTTGACATGGTCCAGCGATAATACATGGTTTTCCCTTGCTTCTCGCCTGATACAATTCCTTCTGTAATATATTCTTTCAGCTTTTTTCGTACAGTAGAAACGTCAAAAGTTTTCGGTTCCTGAAAAACAGAAAGGTATGTATCGATCTGGTCCATGATTTCCGTCAGGGAAAGAGCATCATCAGTAGAAGCAAAAATATCCATCAATATAAAATGCAGTGTAATATCTCCATCGGTGAAACTTTTTGTTTTCCATGCGGTGTAGAGAGGATTGTGCTGTACAGCCCTGCTGTCAATGGAAATAAAAACATTCTTCCCCTCTGCGTTCTGGCGGAACCGCATATAATCTCCCAGCCAGCTTTCCAATCTCCTACGTTCATCATCATAGGAACGCGCACTTTTTCTCGTATATTCTTCTCGGCTTTTAAAGCCATAGACATAAAACTCCCGCATATACTCACGGATGCGGTTAAAATTTTTCACCAGTTCACTGTATGCCATGGCTTTCCCTCCTTTGCCCCATTTATTCTTTTTGATTGCCACTCTATTTTTTATTCTACCAAAAAAACAAAAAGAAAGATATGCGAAATTCTAAATGAAAATCACATATCTTTCTCTATTTTTATCTTAGCTCACAAATTATGAAAAGTCACTTTTATGTTTGATTTTACAACAATTCTGTATTTTCCAACTGATAAACCTTCATATCGTGGGAATATACAATCTGTGCCAATGTGTTTTCTGCTTCTTCTACATCCAATTCTGCTTTTGTCACATCCAACGCTGTATTTCTGCCCAATGAATAATTCAGTTCTGCCAGTTCCAGATTAGATTTTGCTGTTTCCAGATTCCGCTGGGCTGTTTCATACTGGTTTTCCAGTTCCTGCACCTCATTATAAGCATTCTGAATTGCCAGTTCTTTATCTTCTTTGGCTGTTTTCAAAGTGCTTTTTGCTTCTTCATAAGAATACTTGTTGGAAGCAGACTGAGAATTTGTACTGGACATGGACATGTAGTTTTTGTTGAATTCAGCATCATCCACATTCTGTTCCAGCTGTTTGATGGTATAGTCTGTATTCAGCTTATTTTGGATATACTGTGTCATGTTCTGCCCCATTTCATAGGGAGTGTATTCTATATCGTATACCAATTCATATTCTGTATCATCGTTGATACCCAACAGCTGATTGAAGGAACGATATTCTTCTTCAATGGTTCTTTCCAGTGTTTCCACATTGTCCACTGCTGTCTTATAATCTGTTTCCAGAGTACGCAGATCATAATCACTGATAAGCCCCATTTTGTTTTTTGTCTGTCCCTGCAAATACTGTGTTTTCTTCACCTCTGCCTCTTTTTTCGCAACTTCCAGAGAACTTTCGTCACTTAAAATAGAAGTAAAGTAACTTTTTACAGTAGATTCCAATGTCAGCTTTATAATTTCTTCTGTATAACGATTCTGTGTCATACTGCTGCTGATGGATTGAATCTGAGAATAGATGCTGTAAACTTCATCATCCACCCACTGCTGATAGCTGACAGTGGGAACAGAGAAGGAACCGGTGATATCCCAGATATCTTCCTTCAAATCCTGCAGATATTCTGCCTTTTCTGCCACATTATCCAGATCAGAGCTGTTGTCTTCTGCCAGTTCCAGCGCTTCTTCGTATGTCAGCTGCCAAATGCCACTTTCTTCTGTACTTACAGTACCTTCTTCGGAATTGCTTTCTGCCGCAGTTTCTGTACTGGTTTCTGCCGCAAAAGCAGTCGTTGCAGTTGGCATCATCATTGCTAACGTCAGCAGCAACGCCAATTTATACTTCATAAAAAACCTCCTTTCTTTAGCAGCATTCCTGTTCAATTTCATAAGGATTTGCCTTCTTAGTAAATTTCATCTTATTGCGGAATGCCTGCACAAAACGGTCTAAGATCATGTACAGCAAAGGTACGACTACCAATGTCAGGAATGTAGATGCCGCCAGACCGCCGGCGATTACAAGGCCCATGCCCTTCAGTGTTTCACTGTTGGTACCATTGGAGAAAATCATAGGGAACTGGCCCAGAATTGTCGTCAATGCTGTCATCAGGATAGGTCTTAATCTGGTAGGACACGCAGTCAAAATCGCATCTACCAGAGAATACCCATCTCTGTTTCGCAAAATATCAATATAGTCAATCAATACAATACCATTGTTTACAACGATACCTACTAGCACCAGACAACCGATCAAAGCCATCATGCTCAGAGGTTCTCCTGTAATGAACAGCAGGAAGATTGCCCCTGTAAATGCCAGAGGAATGGTAAACATAATGATAAAAGGATTTACAAAGGATTCAAACTGTGCTGCCATAACCATGTAAACCAGAACGATCGCCAGAACGATTACCAGACCCAAAGAGGAGAATGTATCATTCATCATTTCATTGGTACCGCCCAGTTTCACACTGTAGCCATCAGGTACAGTCATCTGGTCGATGATTGCCTGAATATCGTTGCCGACACTGCCGCTGTCACGACCATATACATCACAGGAAATGGTTACATATCTGCTCTGGTCATCTCTGGAAATGGAAGACGGCACATTTTCCATGGTGATTTCAGCAACGGAGGACAAAGGAATCACCTTTCCATCGCCTGTCATAATAGACAAGTCATTGATGTCACTCAATGTAGACATGCTTTCATCAGGGAATACAATACGAACATCCATTTCTGTACCATCTGCTTTCAGTGTGGTTGCTGTAAAGCCGGAAACGGTATTTCTTACCTGACTTGCGATGTCAGAACCTGTCAGACCATACTGTCTTGCACGTTCTTTATCAATTTTCAGCGCAACTTCTGTATCCTGATCTTCCAGAGAGCTGCTTACCTGACGTACGCCTTCCACCTGTTCCATCTGGGATGCGATCTGGTCGCTGATTTCCTGCAGTTTATCCATATCATCGCCATAGATTTCTACAGATACACTGCCGCCCATCATAGAGCCCATACTGGAGCTTGCGGAAACGCTAATTTCTGCACCAGCGATATTCTTCACAGAATTACGTACTTCTTCTACAATTTCATCAGTACTGCGGTCACGTTCGTTTTTGTCAACCAATACACAGCTGATACTACTTTCTTCAGAACTGCCCATAATGGAACCGGAAGAACCGGACATCGTAACGCTCATGGATACCATTTCAGGAATCTGTTCCAGAATTTCTTCCACCTGCAGGGACAATGCATCCACTGTATCCAGATTGCTGCCCTTTGGTGCTTTCACCGTTACAGAGAAAGTACCTTCGTCAGAGGATGGCATCAATTCCATACCAACGGATGGAAGCATGCACAAGGAAGCGAGGAATACCAGCAGCACACAGGAAAGTGTTCTTTTCTTGTGCCAAACGGCCCATCTCAAAAATCTGCCATACAAATCGCTCAGTTTTTTCATACCGATATCGAACATGTTCAGCATCTTATTGATGAAGTCCAGTTTTTTCGGAGCTTTGTTTCGATGTACATTGTTTACATAGTTACCTGCCAGCATAGGTACCACTGTCATAGCAGAGATCAAAGACATTGCCAAAGAGAATACAATGGCAAGAGCCAAGTCTGTCCTCATCTGCATCATCATACCTGATACGAAAACGAAAGGAATGAATACAACAATGGTTGTCAATGTAGATGCGATCAGGGAAGACCGCACTTCTCTGCCAGCGCGATAGGTTCCTTTTACCTTACCATAGCCAAGGGTGGTACGATAACGGTAAATGTTTTCCAGCATAACGACCGAGTTATCAACCAGCATACCAACACCAACGGACAAACCGCCCAGAGAGATCATATTCAGTGTGGTGCCGGAGAAATACAAAAATACGAATGTACCAATGATGGAAATTGGCATGGAAACGGCGATAACGCCTGTCAAACCAATATTTTTCAGGAAAACAAACATAACCAGAACGGAAAGAATGGCACCTGTAAAAATATTGGAAACAACGTTCATAACGGAATCTTCAATGGTACTGCCGGATTCGCTTACCACTTCAATGGTCATATCCGGGTATTCTGCATTGAGTTTTTCCACTTCGTCCAAAATATTGTTAACAGCAGTTACGGTATTGCCATCACTGGACTGTGTAACAGAAAGTGTGACGCATGATTCCCCGTTGTAACGGCTGATAGATGTAACTTCTTTCTGTGTTTCTGTGACGGTAGCAATGTCACCCAGACGCATAACAGTGCCATTTGCAATCTGAATGGGTGTATTTTTAACATCTTCAATACTTTCCATCTGCAACTTTGTACTGATGGTCATGCTCTTTTCGCCATAAGTGATACTGCCGCCGGACTGGTTGCTGTTTTCCGCGGAAAGAGTCTGTCCGATGGAAGTCATGGTCAGTCCCAAACCTTCCAATCGTTCTGGATCAATCTCAATCAGGATTTCCTGCTCTGTACCACCCATGATGTCTACAGAAGCAACGCCTTCCTGACGTTCCAGACGGGGTTCGATATCATCTTCTGCAAATGATTTCAATTCATCAGATGTCATATCATCGCCAGAAACAACAATGGTTGCAATAGGCATGGAATTCATATCTATTTTCATGATATTGGGAGAATCACAGCCATCAGGCAAAGTTGCTTCCACCATGCTCAATTTATCACGCAGGTCTGTAATGGCTGTATCCAGATTGGTTCCATAATTAAATTCAATGGAAACCATAGAGCTGCCTTCTGATGATGTGGAAGAAATGGATTCTACATTTTCCACATTGGCAACGGCACTTTCGATTTTTTCTGTAACCAGATTTTCTACTTCTTCCGGCCCTGCGTCTTCGTAGGTCGTCATGATCATGACCATAGACATTTCCGTTTCAGGTGTCAGTTCCATCTCCATTTTTGTAATGGAAACGGCACCCAGAATGATAATGATGAACATAACCATCATGATCGCAACGGGACGTTTGATGGAAATCTTCGTAATATCCAAACATATCAACTCCTTTGTTTTAGAAATCCGCAGAAGAATTTATCATTCCTGTTCTGTTTCTTCTGCGGTAGATTCCTGTTCTGTTGTCCCGTTTGTAATATTTACAGTGTTGCCATCTGACAAGAAGTCCTGACCTTTGGTAACAACTGTATCACCAATGCTCAAACCACTGGTAATTTCGATGTATGTATCATTTTCCAGCCCTGTTTCTACAGTTGTTTTATGGGCAATGTTATTTTCATCTACTACAAAAACGTACTTTTCTCCATTGTCTGTCAAAACAGTATTCAAAGGAACAACAATGGTATCTTCTTTTGTTTCAGTTACCAGCCGTACATTGGCAAACATACCGGGTTTTAAGTTTCCTTCAGGATTGCTCAATGCTGCTTCCACCTGATAAAGTCGTGTGGAACTGTCTGCCGCTTCAGAAATGTTTGTAACTGTAGCTGTCATAGGTTCATCTGATACTGCGGAAACCGTAATATATACGGGAGAACCTACAGAAATCTGGTTGATGACATCTTCGGAAACATGGAAAGATACTTTCAGGTTATCCATATTCACCAGTGTCATAGCTTCACTTTGTGCACTGACAACACTGCCTTCAGAAATATTCAAAGTACCTACAATACCATCAATTTCTGCGCGCACTTTTGTGTCATCCAACTGCTTCTGGGCACTTGCCAAAGAAGCTTCTGCCTGTGTGATATTTGCCTGTAAAGATTTTTTCGTATCTTCCAGAATGCTGCCCTGATTCAGTTCCAGCTGTTTCTGTGCAGACTCCAACTGGATTTTTGCTTTGTTTACACTAGATTTCAGGTTATCCACTTCACTCTGGGAAGCAGCACCAATTTCATAAAGGGCTTCTGTTTCTTCCAGTTCTTTTTGCAGGTCATCATATTGAATCTGGTAAGAATCTACCGTTGCCTGCATCTGATCCAACTGTGTTTCCAGACTGCCGCCTACATTTTGGTCATAATTGGCCTGAGCAGATTCCAACGATGCCTGTGCCTGCTGCACCTGCAGCCTTGCTTCTGTATCGTCTATCTCAAAAAGAACGTCCCCTGCCTTGACCGTATCCCCCAGACTCACATACAATTTCTTTACTGTACCGGAAGTTTTTGGAACTACAGAAACCTCCTGCTCCGATGATACTTTAGATGAAACACTGACATACTGTTCCATAGGCTGCAGAGCAATTTCCTGCGTTTCTACGGCAACAGATGTTCTCATCTGTGACATATCCCCAGCTGGCTTTCCTGCGCCACAACCAGCGCAAAACAGAACAGAATAGGCACATGCAATCAAAACATAAATGCTTCTTTTCATAAATGTCCTCCTTCATTCAAAAATTCGCCACCAAGTCTACACGGAACCTTTCAACTGAATATGAACTAAACATCAACCGAATGTAAACTTTTGGTTTTTTAATGGAATTTAAATTTTGATGTGAAAATCCGTTCCGAAACCACCAATAAATATGGTATATTTTTTAATGGAATTTAAATGAAATACCCCCGAACTTGTTTACAAACAATTGACAATTCTAATTTATAATGTAAAAAACATCATGAGAAAGGAGCATGTTCATGTTTCATATTTTAGTCGTAGAAGACGACAGCAAACTGCGTCATTTATTCTGCACCGTTCTGCGCAAACATGGTTATACCTGCACAGAAGCGGAAAACGGTCAGGCAGCCATAGATGTACTGGATAATACGTATATTGACTTAATCATTTCCGATATTATGATGCCCGTCATAGATGGGTATTCCTTTGTGCAGGAAATCCGCAATGCAAATTATACTCAGCCTGTACTGATGATCACAGCCAAAGATACCTTTGACGATATGGAAAAAGGATTCCGCGCAGGAACCGATGATTATATGGTAAAGCCCATCAACATCAACGAAATGGTGCTGCGTGTCGGCGCACTTTTAAAACGTGCACAGATCAACCATGAACGCAGAGTCATTGTGGGCCATACAAAACTGGAATACGATTCCCTGACTGTTACGCAGAATAATAAAAAAGAAATGCTGCCTCAGAAAGAATTCCTGATTCTGTTCAAACTCTTATCCTCTTTGAATCATATCTTCACAAGACAGCAATTAATGGATGAAATCTGGGGACTAGATACAGAAACATAATCCCGTACAGTTGACGTACATATCGGCAGACTGCGGGAAAAATTCCGCAATAATCCAGATTTTGAAATCGTAACGGTAAGAGGATTGGGATATAAGGCGGTGAAGCGGTAATATGCAGGCGCTGTCTAAACATAAATTAAATTTTCTTTTTTCTTTTTCATTTTTCCTGATACAAATTGCAAGTTCCACCTTTTTATCCGTGCTGACACTCATTGCCGTCAGCCAGGGCTGGATTCATAATCCTGCCCCCCTTTTTATGCTGGTGATTTTTATCATCATGAGTATATTCAGTGGCACTTTGCTGACAAAACTGGTGGGAAAACATGTATTGAAACCAATCATACAGTTAAACGAAGCAGCACATGCAGTTTCTCAGGGAAATTTCAACATACAATTAGAGGAAAAAGCATTCGGGAAAGAAATCCGGGAATTGATTCGCAGTTTTAACATCATGACAAAAGAGTTGAGTCACATCGAAACATTCCGCAACGATTTTGTTGCCAATGTTTCCCATGAGTTTAAAACACCTCTGGCTGTCATTGAGGGATATGTCACCCTTTTGCAGGATGAAACCCTTTCCAAACAGGAACGCCAAAACTATATTGACCTGATTATTTCCAGTTCCAAACGCCTTTCAGCCCTCATCAATAATATTTTGCTGATTTCCAAACTGGAAAATCAGGATATTGTATTGGATAAAACAACATATTCACTGGACGAACAAATCCGCAATTCCATATTATCCATGGAAAAATTCTGGAGTGAAAAAAATCTCAATTGGGATATTGAAATGGAAAGCGTTTCTTATTTGGGAAACAAAAACATGGTTTCTCAAATCTGGTACAATCTGATTTCCAACGCCATCAAATTTTCTTCAGAAAACGGTACCATTTCTGTACGGCTTTATGAGGAAGGCGGTTATATTGTGGCTTCCATACAGGATTTTGGCATTGGCATGTCCCAGGAAACACTGGACCATATTTTTGAGAAATTCTACTGTATGGACCCTTTGGGAACCCATAACGGGAATGGCCTTGGCTTAACGCTGGTACATCGCATCATTTGTCTTTGCGATGGTGAAATTCATGTGGAAAGTGCAGAAGGAAAAGGCTCTACTTTCACCGTAAAATTGCGTCAGCCCACAACATCCACAGAATCCTCTATAAAAGCATAGTCAAACAGGGGATTCACAAGGAAGTTAATTTTTCATTCAAAAAATCACGCAAAAATGCAAAAATGCAGAAACAATTGAAGGTGTCTCCGCAAAAAAAGAAAGCTGGAATCCTTATCATGCAAAGGATTCCAGCTTTTTTTATTGAAATTTTATTGGGGATGTTTTCTGTTTCCGGCTTTTGAAAGTATTTTATGCAATTACATTTTTACAGCACTCTTTCAGTATCAATGTACACTGTCTTTGTGCTTCTATCCCAAACAATATCCTCATCAGGGATACTACAAATTTGGCACACATCACGCAAAGAAATAAACATACGCCCATTATGTACTTCCGCAGTATTTTTCAACGGAATGCATTTTTGATTGATGTACATGCTGTTAGCTCCAGCAATAACGGATGCCTGATTGCCTTGAACAGAAATGATTGCTTCCTCACGCTCACTGTTCCATAGCACATTTGTTTCAGGAAAGATTTCTGCCACTTCTCTGACAGGAAGCATCGTATATCCATTTTTTGAAATATAAGCCGGTTCTCTCAAATCTTTTTCCACACCATTTACGTAAATCATATCGTTATTCATTTCTATGGCAATCTGGAATGTTTTTGTTGGATTATCCGCTTCCTTTCCTTCGACATAGCCTACCCAACCTTTATATAAAATGGTAGAGACATCCTGATCGGTAATCAGAAAATAAAATGGTTTTTGGAAGCAATAGTCCGTAACACCATCAACCGGAAGATAGATATCTTCTATACTTTCATCTGATGTACTGTCCTCTTTATGAAATCCTCTTTCATCAAGAACATAAGTGCTGTTCCCAATTTCCACTGCAAACTTCGGAATACTGACACTGGTTGCCTCAATTTTTGCATCGCGATACTTATAAATATAATTTACCATCTCATCATTTATGGTATCACTGCAAATCAATGTAATTTCATAACCTTCCTGAAAAGGAATGGATACGGCATATATATCGGCATCTCTATAAAACTTGCATCTGTTATTTGATGTCATATAGCTTATAATGTATCGCTTTCCGTTGTAATCTGCAAAATCGTTTTCTTCTTCCGTTTGGAAAGCGTACTGCCATGTAAAATTCATTGGATGATTTCCGCTGGAAAAATCAACAATATTTGTTTCGTTCTTGCTTAACTCCTCTAAGCCAAACGTCTTGTTTTGCCACTGGAGCTGTTCTTTGTTGAGGGCAGTATTTCGCAAATATACATGCAGTCCATCATCATGCTGTTCGTATTGTATCTGAAAAGCGTTTTCCAAATCAAGCCAAGATATGTATTGAATGGGCAAATATACGCAATCCCCTTTTTGAATCAGCGGCTGATCCATTTCTGTCACTGCACCATTGATGGTAACAACGGGACTATTTAATGTAAAAACTATATGGGCATTGCCATCATATGCTGTACGATGGTCAATTACAATATTAGGCAAATCATATTTTAATTCACCTGTATGGAAATGCTCCACAATTTCCTCCATTGGGATATACAGCGTATGATCCTCCATAAACGGCTGATTCTCTAAATCAATGAGGGAATATCCATCTTCGTAAAGAAAGATGTTCTCCTCTTGTGCATAACAGCAATGACAGGAAAAAAGGAACACCATGAATGTCAGGAAAAAGAAAGGAATTACTTTTTGTCTATTCAACATATTTCCGCCCTCCTCTACATACCACAACATGCGCTTTTGATTGCCAGATACTTTTATTACATCAAAACCAGCCACAATGATAAGATACCGTTTTTGCCTCTGTATAATTTTATTGTAACATGAAATCAAACAGTTATCAAAAATCACGCAAAACAATTCTTCATACTCTTCCATGAAAGTTCTGAAAATGGGGCATAAATAACCAAAATGTTCTTTACGTACAGACTTCGGATTCACTTTCTTTAATTGTAGAAACATTCTGAAATTTGAAAAAAATATAAGCTCTGTTTTCAGGTTCTTGCCGATTTCTAACACAAAAAAGGCAGTGAGATTATTCTCACTGCCTTTGCATTTCTTATGAAAATGCCAGATTTGCTTTTATTTCACAATTTTTTTCGCAGAAATTCATAAGCATAGTAGCCGCTTCGGCTCTGGTAGCTTTGCCCTGAGGCATCAATGTACCGTCGTCCATGCCGCCCATGATGCCTGCGCCGCAAGCCCACTGCATAGCGGGATATGCATACTCGCTGATGGTAAGGGCATCGGCATAGGAAAGGATATTTGTATCCGCTCCAACGGAAACATCATAGCCTTTGAACTGGGCATAGCGATACAAAATCGCCGCGAACTGTTCTCTGGTAATGAGATCGCCCCCACCA
>OGEZ01001299.1_pt1 | contig 13149 bp, 10 predicted proteins | sample 1570831 | NCBI WGS metagenome assembly OGEZ01 (sample SAMEA2582059, study PRJEB24529) | metagenome | biome: Human gut stool | place: China | collected 2011
GCTGGTGGGCACCACCTTTATGGCGCTGAACGGTGTCAGTTTTACGGTCAACAAGGGCGAGGCCGTGGGCATCATCGGCTCCAACGGCGCGGGCAAGTCCACGCTGCTGAAGCTGCTGACCCACGTGACGGCCCCTACCTCCGGCGATATTGACCTGTACGGCCGCGTGGCCTCGATGCTGGAGGTCGGCACCGGTTTCCACCCCGAGATGACGGGCCGCGAGAATGTCTACCTCAATGGCGCCATTCTGGGCATGACCCGCGCCGAGATCGACGCCAAGATGGACCAGATCATCGAGTTTTCCGAGGTCGGAGACTTCATCGACACCCCGGTCAAGCGCTACTCCAGCGGCATGTACGTCAAGCTGGCTTTCAGCGTGGCGGCCCATCTGGACAGCGAAATTATGATTATGGACGAGGTTTTGGCCGTCGGCGATATGAAGTTCCAGAAAAAATGCCTGACCAAGATGCGCCAGGCCGCCAAGCAGGACGGCCGCACGGTGCTGTACGTCAGCCACAATATGGCCACCATCCGCGACCTATGCGACCGCTGCATCGTGCTGGACAAAGGCAAGGTCGTCTTTGACGGCGACGTGGACGCCGGCATTGCCATCTACATGTCCAACAACTACAGCAGTGAGCGCTTTTTAGACTTTACCGATTTCCGCCGCCCCAGTTGGATAGAACGCAAAAGCATCCGCATGCGCAGCGTCGAGTTCCATGTGGATACGCTGGAAGCCGTCGAGCGAAGCCAGCCCGTGGAGGTGGAGTACATCTACGATTCCACCGAGGACCGCGACCAAATCGGCATCTTCTTTGAAGTGCACGACGAGTTCGACGTGCCGGTGGCCACGGCCTGCCTGTACGGCATGCACATCCGCAAGGGCCGTAACCGCGTGACGGCCAAGTACGATTTCAGTATGCTGGCCGCAGGCACCTACAGCAACGTGTTCACTACCTTTACGCTGGGCGATGGCGGCAGCTTCAACACCGAGGACCGCACCCAGGGCGTAGTTCAAGCTGGTAAATACCCTCAAACAGGGCGAGGCTGTGTGGCAGACCGTCTACTTTGGCTCCACCCATCTGCCGGATGCCCAGCTTTGCAAGGAAGAACTGATTTAAACAAGAAAAAACCACCTTTTCCAAAAAAACGGAAAAGGTGGTTTTTTATGTACAATCGTGAAATTACCGATAATCGATCCCTAGCGTGGGCAGACCGTTCAGGGTCCAATCGGCCAGGTTGCCGTCCTGGTACTCGTAGTAGCCTTGGGCGGCGATCATGGCGCCGTTGTCGCCGCAATATTTCAGCTCCGGCAAAAAGACGCGGGCACCCAGTTTTTGGGCACCGTCGTTTACCAGCTGGCGCAGACGGCCGTTGGCGGCGACGCCGCCGGCCAGCACGACCTGCTTGGCACCGGTATCGGAGGCAGCGGAGAGCAGCTTCTTGGCCAAGATCTGGTCGATGCGCTCCTGGAAGCTGGCGGCCATGTCGGCCACATTGACCGGCTGGCCTTTCTGCTCGGCGTTGTGCACCTCGTTGATGACGGCAGTCTTCAGGCCGCTGAAGCTGACGTTGTACTTGCCCTCTACATGGGGCACGGGCAGCTTGTAGGCGTGGGGGTCGCCGTCGCGGGCGGCGGCGGCTACACTGGGACCGCCTGGGTAGGGCAGGCCCAGCGTGCGGGCTACTTTATCGTAGGCTTCGCCGGCGGCGTCGTCCACCGTGCGGCCCAGAACTTTGTAGCGGCACCAATCCTCCACCATCACGATGTGGCTGTGCCCGCCGCTGGCCACCAGGCAGAGAAACGGCGGATGCAAACTTTGGTGGGTCAGATAGTTGGCGGCGATATGTCCGCGCAGGTGGTGCACCGGCACCAGCGGCTTGCCTGCCGCATAGGCCAGTCCCTTGGCAAAGTTGACGCCCACCAGCACGGCACCGATCAGGCCGGGCGCAAAGGTTACGGCCACGGCATCCACGTCTTTCATGGTCATGTTGGCATCGGCCAAGGCTTTGTCCACGGTAGCACTGATATACTCAGCATGGCGGCGGCTGGCGATCTCCGGCACAACGCCGCCGTATAGGGCCTGCTCTTTCACGCTGGTGGAGATCACGTTGGAGATGACCTTGCGGCCGTCCTCCACGATCGCCGCCGCGGTCTCATCGCAGGTCGATTCAATTCCTAAAACATACATTTCAATCACCCTTATTGTGACTCTTGAACTGCCAGATGCACTTTGTAGGGGCGAACACTGTTCGCCCGTGGCCGTTTGGCAGGCAAGAAACTTTCCCGAAAAAGTGCGGCCTCATCAAGCAGGCGGGCGAGCACTGCTCGCCCCCTACACCTCTGCGCAGAAAACTTTAATGCGCTTCCAGCCAGGTCTTGCCGGTGCCTACCTCGGTGGTCAGGGGCACGCTGTAGTGCACCACATGCTCCATTTCCTCCTGCAAAATGCGGCGCACGGTGTCCACTTCGCTGTCCGGTGCCTCTACGATCAGTTCGTCGTGTACCTGCAGCAGCAGGCGGGCCTGCAATTTCTCATCCCGCAGGCGCTGCCACACATGCACCATGGCCAGCTTGATGATGTCCGCGGCCGTGCCCTGGATGGGCGTGTTGCGGGCCATCCGCTCGCCGCTGGCGCGTACCTGGAAGTTGGAACTGGCCAGCTCCGGCAGGGCGCGGCGGCGGCCAAACAGCGTTTCCACGTAGCCTTTCTCCTTGGCGTGGGCAATGCAGTCCTGCATGTAGCCGTCCACCTTGGGGAAGGTGTCAAGGTAAGTCTTCAGGAAAGCGTCTGCCTCTTTCACTGAGACGTCCAGATCCTTGCTCAGCGAGTAGGCACCCTTGCCGTACATGATGCCGAAGTTGATGGCCTTGCTGGCCGAGCGCAGCTGCGGCGTGACTTCGCTTTCGGGGATATGGTAAATTTTGGCGGCGGTGGAGCGGTGAATGTCCGCGCCGTTCAAAAACGCCTGCTGCATGTGCTCGTCGCCGGTGATGTGCGCCAGAATGCGCAGCTCGATCTGGGAGTAATCGGCGTCCACCAACTGCTGGCCGTCCCCGGCCACAAAGTAGCCACGCAGGCGGCTGCCCAGCTCGGTGCGGATGGGGATGTTCTGCAGGTTCGGTTCGGTGGAGGAGATGCGCCCGGTGCGGGTCTCGGTCTGGATAAAGGTGGAGTGCACCCGACCGTCCGCCGCCTGCGCCGCCAGCAGGCCATCTACGTAGGTAGACAGCAGTTTGGCGTAGGTGCGATACTTTAAGATCTCATCAATGACCGGGCTGTAAGGCCGCAGGCTTTCCAGCGTGGCGGCGTCGGTGGAGTAGCCGCGGGCGTTCTTCTTGCGCGGCGGCAGGCCCAGCTTGTCAAACAGGGCTTCGCCCAGCTGCTTGGGGCTGTTCACGTTGAACTCGTAGCCCACCTCAGTGTAGATATTCTGCAGGATGCCGTCCAGCTCGCCCCGCAGGCTGTCGCCAAAGGCGCGGATGCCGTCGGCGTCTACCGCAAAGCCGATGCGCTCCATGTCTGCCAGCACGCGGGCCAGCGGCAGCTCCATCTCATCGTGCAGTTTGCGCTGGCCGCTGGCGTCCAGTTCGGCGGCCAGCCTTTCCAGCAGCGCGGCCAGCACCCCGGCATCGGGGGCGGCTTCGCAGTGGAACGCCGCCGCCACGCCGTACTCGGCAGCCAGAGACTTTACCGCATAGCTGCTAGCGGAAGGATTGAGCAGGTACGCGGCCAGCTTGCCGTCAAAATGCAGGGCTTTGCCAATATGCCCCTGCTCCAGTGCCAGGCGGTAGAGGGGCTTCGCGTCAAAGGCCCAGATTTCGGCATCGCTGTCCAGCAGGGCGGCCAGGCGGTCGGTGTCTGGCAGGTAGACTTCCTGTCCCTGTACGGCGTACCAGCCGCCGTCGGCGTTTTGGGCCACAAACAGGCGGCCTTCCACCAGCAGCGGCAAGGGGGCCGGCTCTACTTCTTCCGGCGGAGCAGCGTCCACGGGGGCGGCAGCGGCGCCGCTCTCCTCCAGACCCCAGCGGTCCACCATCTTATGCATTTCCAGCGTGGCCAGCAGCTGGGCGGCTGCGGCGGGGTCGCCGGACTGGCGGATATAGGCGGCGGGGTCCGTCTCGATGGGCGCGTCCTTGCGGATGGTACCCAGCATGTAGGACAGGTCCGCCTTATCGCGGTTGGCAGAAAGCTTGGCCCGCTGGCCGGGCTTGATGACCTTGTCCTCGAGGTTCGCGTAAATATTTTCCAGCGTGCCGAACTTCGCCACCAGGGCCAGGGCGGTCTTTTCTCCGATGCCCGGCACACCGGGGATATTATCGGACGAATCGCCCATCAGGCTCTTGACGTCGATGAGCTGCTGCGGCTCCACACCATACTTTTCGCGGATGGCGGCGGGGTCCATGGAAATCGTCTCTTTGTTGGTGGCCAGCAGAACGGTAGTGTTGTCGTCCACCAACTGCAGGCTGTCCCGGTCGCCGGTGGCCAGCAGGGTGGTGCCACCGGCGGCCTCGCAGGCGGCGGCCAGGGTGCCCAAAATATCGTCGGCCTCCCAGCCCTCGCTGCTTACCTGCACAAAGCCCAGGTCGGTCAGCAATTCTTTCAGTACGGGCATCTGCTGGGCCAGCTCCTCGGGCATGCCGTGGCGGGTGGCTTTGTAGCCGTCGTAGGCCTTGTGGCGGAACGTCGGGGTGCGCAGGTCCCAGGCGATGGCCACAGCATCGGGCTTGTGGGCGGCCAGCAGGTTGAGCAGTATATTCTGGAAGCCGTAAATGGCGTTGGTATAGCGGCCGTCCTTGGTCGTCAACAGCTTGATGCCGAAAAACGCGCGGTTGACCAGACTGTTGCCGTCCAGTACCATCAGTTTCATAGCGTTGCTCCTTTTTAAATCGGATGTAAACAATCTATCTTTTAGTATACCACAAATGCGGGATTTATGGTAGAATAGAATCTGAAATTCAAATAGTAAAAGCGGCCGCGCAAAAGCCCCCTTGGAGGGAGCCAAAGGCGGCGCTACAAGAGAGGAACTATGCAGTTACGCAATTTGCAGATCCCTGCGGGGGCGGTGTTTGCCCCGATGGCGGGCCTGACAGACGCTGCCTGCCGCCACCTGATGGCCGACCACGGTGCAGCCTGGACCGTCAGCGAGATGGCCAGCGCTAAGGCCCTGAACTTTAACGACCAAAAGTCCTTTGCTCTGCTCAAAGATGCCCACCCCCACGGGCTGTACGCTATCCAGCTGTTCGGCTGTGAGCCGGAAGCCCTGGAAAAGGCCGTTTTGCTGGTGCGGGAAAAGGGCATCCGGTTTGATATTTTGGACATCAACATGGGCTGCCCCGCGCCCAAAATCACCAACAGCGGTGCGGGCAGCAAGCTGCTGCTGGACCCACCCCTCTGCGGACGGATGGTCGCTGCGGCCCGCCGAGCCCTGGGCGAGGATACGCCCCTGACGGTGAAGATGCGCATCGGCTGGGACGCCGAACACCTGACCGGCGTGGAGGTGGCGAAACAGTGCGAGGCCAACGGCGCGGACCTGATCGCCGTGCATGGCCGCACGCGGGAGCAGATGTACGTGCCACCCATTGATGCCGGTGCAATTGCCGCCATCAAGCAGGCGGTGTCCATCCCGGTGCTGGCCAACGGCGATATTACCACTGCCGAGGGGGCGCTTACCTTATTAAAAGAGACCGGCTGCGACGGCGTGATGATCGGCCGCGGCGCACTGGGCGACCCGTGGCTGTTTGAGCAGATCCGCGCGGCCCTGCTGGGCGAGGAAGCCCCCGCTGAGCCGACGCTGAACCAGCGGATGAATGCCCTGCGGGCGCAAATTTACGAAATGTGCGAGGAAAAAGGCGAGTGGCTCGCCATGCCTCAGGCCCGCAGCCAGGCCATGCACTATATGAAGGGCCTGCGGGGGGCAGCCTCCCTGCGGCGCTACTGCTCCATGCTGGAGCATTTCACCGATGTGGACAAGCTCATCGATGCGGTGTATCGGCTGCAGGAGTGATCAAAACCTTCCTCTCGTCAGCTCATCCAGATTCTGCGTATAGCACGGCAGCATGTGGGTGATGAAATACTCCGCTTCGGGGCAGTCCATTCCGTGCAGGGCGGCCAGCTGCTGCTCCCGCGCGGCTTCAAACTCCCGGTTGCCGCTCTGGCACTCTTCCAAACACTTGATTAAGGCCGAGAGCCGGTCCGCTGCCTTTAAAATTTTCCGCTCGGCGTCATTTAGCACGCGGCCGGTCAAAAATTCCTCGGTCTCGCTGCGCAGGGCTTCGGGCTGCAGGCTGGCCATCAGCCGGGCACTTTCCTGCTCTACCGCCTTGTAGGCGCTGCGCAGGGCTTCGTTTTTGTACTTCACTGGGGTGGGCATGTCGCCGGTCAAAATTTCCGGCGCATCGTGGTACAGCGCCGCCGTGGCTACCATTTCGGGCCGCAGGTCGGCTCCGGTGCCCAAGCACTTTTGGCCAATTAAGCAAAGCGCGTGGGCCAGCAGGGCGGTGTCTGCCGTATGCTCGCTCAGGCTTTCGGCGCGGCCGCTGCGCATCAGGCTCCAGCGGGTGATGTACTTCATACGGCCCAGCAGGGCACTGAAGGGATAAGTTTTCATCTTGCACGATCCTCTCTGTGGTGTTACTATCAGTATACCATGATTTTACCAAAAACAAAGTCCCATGGTTCGGACTTTCAGCGGGGTTTGTTATGAAATTGCAGCTTCCCGGCAAAAAAACAAGATACTGGCAGGTGTTCTGGCTCTGCCTGCTGGCGGCGGCCGCCCTGTTTGCGCCCCACTGCCTGGTGGATGCCGTCGCAGGCGGCGGGTACTTCCATTACGCGGGCGATTTCAATGACCAGCAGATCAACTTTTACCAGTACGCCAACAGCTTCATCAAGCAGGGGGGCAGCTTCAGTTGGGCTACCGATCTGGGCAGCGGGTTTGTCAATTCCTACTCGTTCTACCTGCTGGGCAGCCCGTTTTTCTGGCTGACGCTGCTGGTGCCCGCGCGGTTCATGCCGTGGATGATGGTGCCGCTGCTCTGCCTGAAAATCGCCCTGGCCGGGGGCGGCGGCTACCTTTGGGCGCGCCGCTGGGTGCGGGACGAGGATTGGAGCATGCTGGCCGGCTGCCTGTATGCCTTCTCCGGCTTTACGGTGTACAACATCTTCTTCAACCACTTTTTGGACGTTGTGGCGCTGTTTCCATACATGCTGGCGGCGCTGGATGATGCGGTCATCGATGGCAAAAAAGGTCGTTTTCCGTTCTGGGTGGCGGTGAATCTGCTCAACAACTACTTTTTCTTTGCCGGGCAGGCGGTCTTTCTCATCATCTACTTTTTCTGCATGCTGGCGGGGCATGCCTACAAAATCGGGCCCCGCAAGTTTGCATTGCTGGCAGGGGAGACCCTGCTGGGCTGTGCCATGGGCTGCGTGCTGCTGCTTCCTGCCGGGCTGTCACTGCTGCAAAACCCACGCACCATCGACCCATTCAACGGCATGGGCTACCTGGTCTACGGCAAGGCCCAGCAGTACGGGGCCATTTTTTACAGCGCCTTTTTGATGCCCGACGCCCCCTACTTTAAGGATATGTTCAGCGAAGGCATCCTCAAACATACCAGCATGACGGCCTACCTGCCGGTGGTGGGCATTGCGGGCGGGCTGGCGTTCTGCCGCGGGCGGCGCAGCCACCCGTTCACCTACATTTTAAAGGTGTGCGTGGTCTGCGCCTTTGTGCCCATCCTTAACAGCCTGTTCTATGCCCTCAATTCCAGCTACTACGCCCGGTGGTACTACATGCCGGTGCTGGTGCTGTGCGGGGCCACAGCGTCGCTGCTGGCACGGCCCCACCTGGCCCGGAGGGAACTGCCCCGCGCCTGGGGTTTGACGCTGGCCGTTACTCTCTCGGCGGCGGCGTTCGGCCTGGTGCCCTATACTGACGATGACGGCGTGACCACCCTCGGCGTCACCGAGGAACCCGCCCGCTTCTGGGCCATCCTGGGCGTATCGGTGCTGGGATTGGTGATCTTCGGCGTGCTGTGGCACTTCTTCCGGGATCGCCAGCGTTGGCCTACCGCACTGTTGGCCGCCGTGCTGGTGTTCAGCTTTGTCTATGGCAGTGTGCACCTTTCGTTGACCAAGTACGCCCAGTGGGATACCGACAGCGACCTGATCGCGGAAACGTATGATTCTGTGCAGGAGGTCAAGGAAGCCCTGCCGGACGATGCGTTCTACCGCATCGATGCCTACGGCGCCCACAACAATCTGGGCCTGTGGTTTGACAAAAGCTGTTTGCAGTTTTTCAATTCCACGGTTGCCCCCAGCATCATGGAGTTTTATCCGGAAGTGGGCGTCAAGCGGGACGTCAACTCCAAGCCGGAGGTCCAAAACTATGCTCTGCGCGGGCTGCTCAGCGTGCGGTACACGCTGGTGGCTAAGGATGCCGATAGCAACTGGCAGGGCGAGGGCATGGACGGCTGGGACCTGGTAGGCAGCACCAGTGCCTACCAGATCTACGAGAACAAAAACTGGGTGCCCATGGGTTTTGCCCAGCAGTATTATGTCACCGCCGATCAGCTGGACCAGGTAGGCGAGGACAGCCGCGCCCAGGTATTGTTGCGGGCGGTGTTGCTGGACGAGGACCAGATCGCCGCCTATGGCGACCTGCTGCAGCCTATCCCGGACGACAGGCTGACCAACTGCACGCAGGACACCTACGCCGAGGATTGCACCGCCTGCCATGCCGAGGCCGTGGGAAACTTTACCGCCACCCGCACCGGCTTTACCGCCGAGACGGACTACGACACCGACCGGCTGGTGTTTTTCAGTGTGCCCTACGACGACGGCTTTACCGCCGCCATCAACGGGAAAACGGCCAAAATCGAAAAGGTCGATAATGGCCTGATGGCCCTGCGCGTCCCGGCGGGGCAGACCAGCATCACCTGCACCTACCACACCCCCGGCCTGCGCACCGGCACCATCATCAGCCTGGCCGCGCTGGCGGTGTATGGGGCTTATTTGGTGGTGTTGAAAAGGAAAAAATGCCTGTAATTTGCCGGTTTCTATGATATTGTTGAACGCTCGTGTAGGGGCCGTTGCAAGCATCCGCCCCTGCAGGCAGGTAGCCAATTTCTTATCCGATCCTATAAAATTGAAAGTGAGTATCCCATGTCTGATTATGCACAGCAGCTTGCTGCCGAATTGAATCTTTCTGCTAAAAATGTCCAGGGGGCGATCGACCTGATCGACCAGGGCAATACTATCCCGTTTATCGCCCGCTACCGCAAGGAGGTCACCGGCTCGATGGACGACCAGGTGCTGCGTGACCTGGGTGACCGCCTGGAATACCTGCGCGGCCTGGATAAGCGCAAGGAGGAGGTCACTTCCTCCATCACCGAGCAGGGCGCCATGACTCCCGAACTGACTGCCGCCCTCTCCAAGGCCAAGACGCTGGCCGAGGTCGAGGACCTTTACCGCCCCTACAAGCCCAAGCGCAAGACCCGCGCCAGCATCGCCAAGGCTCGCGGGCTGCAACCCCTGGCCGATGCGCTGTTCAAGCAGGACGCTGCCTTTGACCCCAACGCTGCAGCGGCGGACTATATCAACGAGGAAGTCCCCGATGCCGCCGCTGCGCTGGCCGGTGCCAAGGACATCATCGCCGAGGCTGTTTCTGACGATGCCGCCTGCCGCGCCGAACTGCGCCGTTACTACCGCGCCTTCGGCCGCATCACCAGCGTCAAGGCCAAGGATGAGGACAGCGTCTACGCTCAGTATTACGACTACGCCGAGCCACTGAACAAGATTCCCGGTCACCGCGTGCTGGCCCTGGACCGCGGCGAGCGGGAAGGCTTTTTGAAAGTCAGTATTCAGGTGGATGCCGAGCGTGCCGGGGGCATCGTGGCCTGGATGTTCGCCCGCAAAAAGACCGGCGGTGCCAGCGCCCAGTTGGTGGAAGAGGCCGCTCTGGATGCCTACAGCCGCCTGATCCACCCCAGCCTGGAAAACGAACTGCGGGGTGAACTTTCGGACGCCGCTGCTGAGGGTGCCATCCATGTCTTTGGCGACAACCTGCGCCAGTTGCTGCTCCAGCCGCCCATCCGCGGCAAAACCGTCATGGGGCTGGACCCCGGCTACCGCATGGGCTGCAAGGTGGCCGTCGTCGACCCCACCGGCAAGGTGCTGGATACCAACGTGGTATACCCTGTGCCGGAGTTCAAGCGCGTTGACCAGGCAAAAAAGACCATCAAATCGATGGTTCTCAAAAACGGCGTTGAGGTCATGGCCATCGGCAACGGCACCGCCGGCCACGAGACCGAGGAATTCGCCGCCCAGGTCATCCGGGAACTGGGCGACGAGAGAAATCTGCACTTGCAGTACATGGTCGTCAGCGAGGCAGGCGCGTCGGTCTACTCTGCCAGCAAGCTGGCTGCCGAGGAGTTCCCCCAGTACGATGTCAACCTGCGCAGCGCGGTGTCTATCGCCCGCCGTTTGCAGGACCCGCTGGCCGAGCTGGTCAAAATCGACCCCAAGGCAGTCGGCGTGGGCCAGTACCAGCACGATATGCCCCAAAAGCGCCTGAACGAGACGCTGGACGGCGTGGTGGAGGACTGTGTTAACTCGGTGGGCGTTGACCTGAACACCGCCAGTGCGCCGCTGCTGCGCCGTGTGGCGGGCGTCAGCGCTGCCACGGCCAAAAATATCGTCGCCTGGCGTGAGGGGGAGGGGGCTTTCACCTCCCGTGCCCAGCTGAAAAAGGTCAAGGGCCTCGGCCCCAAAGCCTATGAGCAGTGCGCGGGCTTCCTGCGCCTGCCCGAGGCCAAGAACCGCCTGGACGCCACCGCTGTTCACCCCGAAAGCTACCCCGCCGCCAAGGCCCTGCTGGATGCCTGCGGCTACACCACTGCCGAGATCGGCAGCGACAAACTGGCGGGTTTGCCTGCCGCCGTCAAGGCTAAGGGCACCAGGAACCTGTGTGAGACGCTGGGCATTGGCGAGCCGACGCTGAACGACATCGTGGCCGAGCTGTGTAAGCCGGGCCGCGACGTACGCGACAGCCTGCCCAAGCCCCTGCTGCGCAGCGATGTCATGAGCCTGGAAGATCTCAAGCCCGGCATGGAGCTGACCGGCACCGTGCGCAATGTCATCGACTTCGGTGCGTTCGTTGATCTGGGCGTGCACCAGGACGGCCTTGTGCATGTCTCCCAGATCAGCGATAAGTTCATCAAGCATCCCAGCGAGGTGCTGAAGGTGGGCGATATTGTCAGAGTGAAGGTTTTAAACGTGGATACCGCCAAAAAGCGCATTGCCCTGACGATGAAGGGCCTGCATTGACCCTTTGCATGGAAAAGAAACTAAAAATTTGTACATCTGTTGCAATGCAGAAAAATCTGCCGCCTGTTTGTTGTGCCGAACAGCAAACAAACTGCGCAAAAATAAGCGAAAATATTGTAAAACCATAAAAATAGATGGGCAAAAACATAAAAACCGTGTAAACATAGCGGCAAATCTGTTAAAACTGTAGCAAAGTCACCAAAACCACAAAATGAAGATTTGACGTTTCTGTGCAGGAAATGGAAAAAAGCGGCTTTGTGCATATTACACAAACCAAACGGGAACAATTATGCTATAATGCACAATGCAAGGACGAGAGAACCGAGCTGGATACCCAGCCGGGCGCCCTTACCGCCGCGCCATGATGGGTGCGGTGGGGATTTATGTTTGGAGGTCATTATTATGGTGAAACAAGTCAAGGTTTCCAATTTTACTGAGGTAAAGGGGATCGTGTCTGCTGCCGCCAAGTGCTATAACGATGTCGGAGTTCACGATATGAAGGGCAGCATTGCCGATGCCAAGAGCATCCTGGGCATGATGAGCCTGGATTACAGCCACCCCGTCAAGATCGTCTGCGAGAACGAGCACGATCTGAACAGCGTTGTCAACGCGCTGAAACAGTAAAATAAGGAAAGCGCCCTCAGCCGCCAGGCTGGGGGCGTTTTTATACGAAAAATGGCATGTTAGAAAACGAGAGAAAACAAGAGCATTTGCGAGAATTCACGAGTATGTCGGGAATAAATTAAAATTCTTGCGAAAAACCGTTGACTCTGCCGCCCAATTCTGCTATAATCACACTTGCGCGAAAAAGCGCCGCCAAGGCGCTGTTAAATACCGTTATAATACGGACGTGTTAATTCTTCAATGGAGGTTCCTACTATGAGCACGACTCTCGCTAAGCCCGCTGAAATGGCTGACCGCAAGTGGTATGTGATCGACGCCGCCGGCAAACCCCTCGGCCGCGTTGCTGCCAAGGCTGCTGTCATCCTGCGCGGTAAGAACAAGACCACCTTTACTCCTAACGTTGACTGTGGTGACCATGTCATCATCATCAACTGCGACCAGGCTGTCCTGACCGGCAAGAAGATGGAGAAGAAGTTCCATCGCACTCACTCCGGCTGGATCGGCGGCCTGAAGGAGACCCAGTACAAGACCCTGATGGCTGAGAACAGCGACAAGGCTATGACCTACGCTGTCAAGGGCATGGTTCCCTCTAACACCATCGGCACCAAGGCTATGACCCGCCTGCACTGCTACAAGGCTGCTGACCACGCACATGCTGCCCAGAAGCCCGAAGCTGTTGAGATTTAAGTAAGGAGGCAATAGAATATGTACGAGACGAAACCTTATTTCTACGGCACTGGCCGTCGTAAGCATTCCGTTGCCCGCGTTCGCGTTTACAATGGTACCGGCAAGGTCACCATCAACGGCCGCGACATCAACGATTACTTTGGCCTCGAGACCCTGAAGCTGCTCGTCAACAGCCCCCTGGTTCTGACTGAGAACGAGGGCAAGTTTGACGTCGTTGTCAACGTTGTTGGCGGTGGCTGTGCTGGCCAGGCTGGCGCTATCCGCCACGGCCTGTCCCGCGCCCTGCTGCAGTTCAACCCTGAGCTGCGCCCGGTTCTGAAGAAGGCTGGCTTCCTGACTCGCGATCCTCGTATGAAGGAACGTAAGAAGTACGGCCTCAAGGCTGCACGTCGCGCACCGCAGTTCAGCAAGCGCTAATCGACTGCTCAGACTATATCAAAATGGTTCAAAAACCCCGGAAAATCAAGGTTTTCCGGGGTTTTCTTATTCCTAATTGGGCTGATATGGTTTG
>OGEZ01001303.1_pt1 | contig 13134 bp, 9 predicted proteins | sample 1570831 | NCBI WGS metagenome assembly OGEZ01 (sample SAMEA2582059, study PRJEB24529) | metagenome | biome: Human gut stool | place: China | collected 2011
ATTGATCGTAACTTTATTACTGTCTCCAAACTGATGGGGGACGGTCCATGGCAGACCTTTTACATGACCGCCGTTCGACCGGTTGTCGGGTCACTTTTATCCGCCTTTATTCTGAGTTTCTTCCTTTCATTTACCGATTTCGGTATCCCGGTATCCATCGCTGGTGAATATGAAGTCATCGCCACACAGCTTTACACAACCATGATGGGCGCCATACCTAACTTTGGAGAAGGCGCTGTTATCGCCATGGCAATGCTTGTGCCCTCGGTTGCCTCCGTTGTTATGCTGCGTTGGGTTGATCGCTTTAATTTTCGATACAACAAAATTTCAAAAGCCGAAGTATCGACGAACGCATTTAGAGATGCTCTGTACTTGCTTTACTACGCTCTCATTTCACTTGCGCTGTTATCCGTTTTTGTCGTGATGTTTGTCGTACCTTTCGTGAAACAATGGCCTTATCAGCCCTATTTCACGTTGGACGTCATCACTCGTATTGTCAGTGACAGTTCTATCTGGCAAGTCTATGAACACTCCATCGGCGTCGCTCTCGTCTCGGCTGCTGTCGGCACGATTTTCTGTTATGCGGCGGCTTTGGTTAAGGCTCGATCGCAACTGCCTCTGTGGTGTCAAACCACAATGGATTCCTTTGCCATGATTACCAACACTGTTCCGGGCATGGTGCTTGGTATCGGATTTCTCTTTGCCATGAGCGGCACTCCTTTAGCCAATACATTCACTATTTTGGTGTTAGCTAATCTCGTGCACTTCTTTACCACGCCATACATGATGGCTACCTCCGCACTTTCGAAAATGAATGCCGGCTGGGAAACAACTGGGGCTTTAATGGGCGACAGTTGGATAAAAACAGTCTCTCGCGTCATTGTCCCGAACTCTTTGCCGACGCTGTTGCAAATGTTCCAGTACTTCTTCGTGAGTGCCATGGTAACCGTCGAAAATGAGCTTCGCAGCCACGTTAGTAAGGAAAACTAAAAGTGATAAAACAAAAATTTCTACGCTCTGACCGGTTACGTGCAAACCCATCACGGTCAAGGCTTATTGACCAGATTAAAAACCTTTTTCCAATCCGCTACGACTCGCAAAGCGAATCAGTCGATCTAACAATTAAGGAGTTAACGTATGAAACGCATCTCTGTTCTTTCCCTCTCGGTTTTAACCGCTGCTGTTTTGGGGTTGTCGGCCTGCAGCGACAATGGTGATGCCCAAAACAAGAAGACTGCTGCAACATCAGAACCCGCCAAACAAGTGGTGATCTACACCAACGCCGATGAAGAAGCTCAGACGGCAATGAAGAATGCCCTTGACAAAAATGGCATGAAGGGCGCCTATCTCATCCAGTCGTTCGGCACGTCCGAATTGGGCGGCAAGCTTGCTGCCGAAGGCAAGAACATCGAAGCCGACGTGGTGACGCTCTCGACCTATTACCTCGACAGCTTCCAGAAAAAGGAAAAGCTCTTTGCCGATCTGCAAAACAAGGCAAAGACAATTCAGCCGTCTCCGTCCTACTGGACGCCGATTCTGGGCAACACGGGTGCGCTTTTCATCAACACCGAAGTTTTAAAGCAAAGCAAGCTCGAAGCTCCGAAGTCCATCGCCGATCTGGTTAAGCCCGAATATGCAGGCCACATCTCCGTGCCCGACATTATGGGCAGTTCCACGTCTTGGTTGATGACCCAGGCCGTCATGTCTGCTCAGGGTGAAGAGGCTGGCGCCAAGACGATCGCCGCGATTGAAAAGAACGCCGGTGCACATCTGGAAAAGTCCGGTTCTGCACCGTTAAAGAAGTTGCGTGCCGGTGAGGCGGCCGTGGGTTTCGGTCTGCGTCACCAAGCTGTAGCCGACAAAGCCCGCGGTCTGCCGATTGACTACATTGATCCGACCGAAGGCAATTTCCAACTGCAGGAAGCCGCTGCCGTTGTTGACAAGGGGGCCAAGACCAATCCCAACGCACAGAAGGCCGTTGAAATTATCGTCAAGTACGGCCGTCCCGAACTCTTGAAGTTCTACCCCGTGGCGCTTTACGAAGGTGAAACGGTTTCTGCTGAAAACAAGCCCGCTCGTCCGAGTTTCTACAAAGAGCCGCTCACTGTTGAATTGCTGCAGAAGCACCAGAAGATGGTCAAGGACGCCGTCAAGTAATTCTTTTGATTTCCAATAAGCCGGCTCTCAAGCGAGAGTCGGCAGTTTTTTTTTGATTTGTCATGATTACCGATCCGAATACATACAAACTTTTGACCCCGGGGCCCCTGACGACATCATTGTCCGTTCGTAAGGAAATGCTTGTCGATCGCTGCACGTGGGACGACGATTACAAAGAAATGACCCAGTTCGTGCGCCGTGAACTCCTCACGCTTGCCCACGTTTCCGAACCCGATTACACCACCGTGCTGATGCAGGGTTCGGGTACGTTCGGCGTGGAAAGTGTTCTCAGTTCCGTGGTAGGTAAGAATGACTGCGTGCTCGTGCCCGTCAACGGCGCATATTCGGAACGCATGTGCCAGATTCTGGAGCGCTACGGCATCGCCTTTGTGCGTGAAGACTTCGCTTGGAACGAACGCGTCGATGCTGCCCGTCTGGAGTCGGTGATTGCCGCACATCCCGAAATCACGACGATCAGCATCGTGCACAACGAAACGACTTCGGGCCTCATCAACGATCTGGTGAGTGTCTCGGAAGTCGTGAAGAACCACAACCTGCGCTTTATTGTGGACGCCATGAGCTCCTTCGGCGCCGTGGATGTGAACGTGGCCGAGCTCGGCATCGATTTTCTGATCTCTTCTGCGAACAAGTGCATCCAGGGTGTCCCTGGCTTTTCCTTCATCATTGCCCGCCGCGAAGCGCTTACGGCTACCGAAGGCAACGCCCGCACGATTTCGCTCGATCTGCACTCTCAGTGGAAGACGATGGAAAAGGACAACGGCAAGTGGCGCTTTACGTCGCCTACGCACGTCGTAGCCGCTTTTGCGCAGGCGCTCAAGGAACTGCAGCAAGAGGGCGGAGTGACGGTTCGCGGCGAACGCTATGCAGCTACAAACCGCAAGCTGCGTGAAGGAATGCGTACTCTAGGCTTTGAACCGTTCGTCAGCGAAGCCTTCCAGGGGCCGATCATCACCACCTTCCTTTATCCGGAAGGTCGCAACCTCGACTTCAAGCACATGCACCATTGGCTCAAGGAGCAGGGTTATGTGATCTATCCGGGCAAGCTCACCGACCGAGACACCTTCCGCATCGGCAACATTGGCGAAATCTACGACGCGGACGCCGACCGCATTCTTGAATTGTTTGCACAGTACACCAAGGAGTTTATGTAATGAACCGCATCAAGGGCGTGATTTTCGATTGGGCGGGTACGACGGTTGACTTCGGTTGCACGAGTCCTGTCTCGGCATTTAAGGAAGCATTTCGCCGAGCCGGCATTGACGTGACGGACGAGGAAGTTCGTGCGCCGATGGGGCTTTTGAAACGTGATCACATCAAGACGATGCTCGCGATGCCTCGTATTGCGCAAGCCTGGCAGGACAAGTACGGTGCCGCGGCAACCGATGCCGATGCCGAAAAGATCTATGCCGACTTTGAACCGGCCCTGATGGCTGTGCTTGATCGACATTGTGATCTGATTCCTGGCATTCTCGAAACGATGGAGTATCTCCGTCAAAACGAGATCCGTGTGGGTTCGACCACCGGCTTTACCCAGGAAATGATGGCTGTGGTGACCGAAGGCGCCCGCAGGGGCGGCTACGCACCCGAAATGGTTCAAACGGCCGACAGCAACAACGGTTTTGGCCGTCCTTGGCCCTATATGATCTTTTCCAATATGCGCGGTCTCGGTTTATCAAACGTGCGTCAGGTTGTGAAGGTGGGCGATACGACCTCCGACATGGCCGAAGCAAAGAACGCTGGGGTGATTGCCGTCGGCGTCTGTGTAGGCAGCTCCATGATCGGTCTGGACGCGCAGAGCTGGGCGGCGTTGCCCGAAGCAGAACGCACCGAACAGATCAAATCGGCACGTCAGCGCTTCTATGCCGCCGGTGCCGATTATGTGATCGAGAGCATCGGTGATTTGCCGGCTCTCATTGAGGATCTCAACGCTCGCAGCGCTGCTTAATTCGCACCAAAGAACCTTGCGAAAGCCCGTGTGTCGTTTTTGGCATGCGGGCTTTTTGACGTGTCGGCGTCGTTTTGGTTGATCAGACGAATAGGTTATCGCTTTCTTCGTTCTTCCCGCTGGCGCGAGCAATGCGCTGTTCCCTGAGTTCGTCTAGTTTTCTTTCGATGCGTTCCGCACGACGCCAGAAATAGACCACGTTGCCCAGGATGATGCCGATGAGCAAGGCTGAACCGATGCCGATGACATAGTGGATGCGCGAGTCTGCAGTCGTGATTCCTTGGGCCTCCGCTGCTTGGTTCGTCGCAATAGCCGCCTCGGCTCTGACAGGTACAGTAATCCCCGTCAAGGAGAAGAACAGCACAAGTTCCGTAGCTGCTTTGCAAAGACAAGAGGATGAAAACCACATGACCGTCAAAATCGTTGGAAGGCAGTCAGAAGCGTAGTGCGAGAACCGAATCGGCGCGGTCGAACAGCGCACTATGAGAAGAAATGGCAAGAATGCGCAAAAAATCTCATCCAGAATTTTTTTGAGGTTTCTTGACAGATTAACGTCGGGACAATTGATTAGAGAGCTTTTCGAGCTGCTGGAGTTTTGCTGGTTTAGAAAAACTTAACCGTGATACAAAACTTCGAAACACGGACGTCTTTGCGTTTGATTCAAGTCAAAAGCCGCGCTATCGCTGCCCCTACACTCTTTGCCTGACAACATAAACCACCGCTTTGCTGCTTACTGACACTACGTCAATACCCGGAAGCATTGCGAATCTAAGGAGAAAGAGATGATCAAACCAATTACGGCAATTGTGCTCAGTGCCTTATTTTCCACTGTCTCAGGACTGGCAACTGCCCAAGACCTGGCTTCTTTTCATGCCGGTATGGGTGGATGCACTGCTTGCCACGGCACGAACGCTGTGACGGCTGCTAACGTTCCGGACGACGAAATTGATCTCAACAACAAATGCATGGCCTGCCATGGAGACTATAAAAAATTAGCTGACAAAACAAAACACTTTGATCCGCACGCAAGTCACTTAAGTGACAGAAGTCCCATTAATTGCACGGCTTGTCATACCGCACACGCAAAACCCAAGCTCGTCTGCAATGATTGTCACACATTTGATTTGAAGATGCCATTTTCCGATGCTCCTGAATCAGCCAAGTGGGATGCAACGATTGATGCCGAGGCTGTTGCAGCCGCCGAAAAGTCTGCTCCGCGCGAAACGGTTGACGTACTGGTGATCGGTGCGGGTTCGGCCGGCTTAAATGCGGCAATTGCGGCAAAGCGCGCCGGAGCCAAGGTGGTTTTGCTTGAGAAACATTCTTTTGCAGGCGGCAATTCAATGCTCGCTGCCGGCGGTTACAACGCTGTCGGGACGCCTCAACAGGCTAAGAAAGGCATTAAGGATACCGTTGATCAGTATGTCAAAGACACCATGAAGGGCGGGCGTGGCAAAAACGATCCGAAGCTTGTACAAATTCTTGCTGAAGGTAGCGCCGACGGCGTCAAATGGTTGGAAGACATGGGGGCTGATCTTTCGGACGTCAAACGTTCCGGAGGAGCCGCCGTCGATCGAACGCACCGTCCCCACGGAGGTATGTCTGTCGGGCCGCACATTGTGGATGTGTTACGCGCCCAAGCTACAAAAGAAGGCGTTGGCGCCCGGGTGAATTCCCGTGCCGTCAAGCTTTTGCTCGACAAAGACTACAAAATTGCCGGAGCCATTGTGCATGGCAAGCACTCCGGCTACTACAAAATTGCAGCGAAAGCGGTGGTTTTGGCAACCGGCGGTTACGGTCAGAATAAGCAGATGATTGCCTTCTATCGTCCGACCTTCAAGGACATGACGAGTTCAAACAATGTAACGAGTACCGGCGACGGCATCACCATGGCACTCAATATCGGTGCTTCCATGACCGATATCGATTGGGTTCAGGCTCATCCGACCGTTGGCCTCGACAGCCGTATTTTGATCAGCGAAACCGTTCGCGGAGTCGGCGCTGTAATGGTCAACATCAACGGTGAGCGTTTCGTGAACGAACTTACAACACGTGACCGCGCAAGCGACGCAATTTTGCATCAGCCTCAAAAGCGAGCTTGGTTGGTTTTTGACAGCAACCTCTATAAGTCTGCAAAGATGGTGCAAGGCTATGATCACCTGGGTATGCTCAAGAAGGCTGATACTCTGGCTGAGCTGGCCAAGATTTGTGACATGGATGCGAAAACTCTCGAAAAGACGGCCAGCGACTACAACAAGTTCCGCAAGGCAGGAAAAGACGAAGCATTCGGTCGTCCCGATATGCCGCTTGGTATTGAAAAGGCTCCTTTCTATGCAGTAGCTGTTGCTCCCGGCATTCATCATACGATGGGTGGGGTGGCGATCACGCCGGAAAGCGAGGTGCTGGACATCCAAAGTCGCCCGATTCCGGGGCTGTATGCGGCAGGAGAAGTGACGGGAGGCGTACACGGCTTTAACCGCCTCGGAGGTAATGCTATTGCCGATACCGTCGTCTTCGGTCGCCGTAGCGGCGAACATGCAGCTGCCTATGCACTCAAAGCAAAATAAGCAAACATTCTTCTCCTAATCTCGTCTGTTTCTTGGCAGTGGAGATCTGCTGTTGCCAAAAGGCAGACATTTGAGGTTCTGTTGGTTCGACAGGACCTCTTTTTTTGGTACTAGAGCGTTGATAGCGGAGAAATGTTGCATTCCTTGAAGAAAAGCTCTCGCAATGCAGGCAAATGCTCTTGTTTGTATATCGCGTAGATGCAGCGGCTGCTTTCTTTTTTATGATCCGGATTAACCTCTTTTCTCAACTCAACCAAATCTCCACGGCGAATTTCTTCCGAAACGGACAGCAACGGCATCACAGCCAATCCGAGACCGGTTTGAACCGCTCGTTTGATCGCGCCCATCGTGTTCATAGTAAGGATGTTGGAAACGGTAATTCCCTGGGCCAAAAGCCATCGTTTGGCTTCATCGCTTACCGTTGCTTCCTGATCCATGATCCAGGTGGCTAAACAGAAATCTTCCGTTGTCGCTTCGACCGATATGTATGGACTCTTCGGGCTGGCGATCAATACGAAATCGTCACGGAAACACGGGAAAAAGGTTAACGATGGATCCACGGGGGGACGACTGATAAAGCCAATATCCATACGGTTGTCAAGAACTCCGGCTTCTACGATTTCATTGTCTTCGATCAGCAAAGTCGGATCCACAGTCGGATAACGTCGCTTGAATTCAGGGAGCCTTCGGGAGAGGATATAAATGCCGCTGGCGCGGTTGGCTCCGATGATCAGTTTGCCAGCAAGTCCTTTCTCTCTGGCTGCGAAAATTTCCTCAATTTCGCTGACTTTAGTTACGACCAGTGTGGCCAGAGGGAGGAGAGCAGAGGCAGCGTCTGTCGGAAACAAGCCATTGGATTTTCGTTCGAACAGTTCTGTTCCAAGTATTCTCTCGAGTTCTTTGAGCGACTGACTTGCCGCACTTGTTGTCACACAGAGTTTGGCAGCAGCTTTTGACAAGCTTTTCTGATCGTAGATACCAAGAAAGATTTCAATCTGACGCAGTGTGATGTGCATAACCGGAAATTTTCGAAAAAAAAAGACGCATCACCAAATGGCAAGCGTCCTTTTTTCGCAGCGTTTCAGAAATTTGTGTTTGGTGCCCAAGACTGGACTCGAACCAGCATGCCTCTCGGCGCTGCGACCTGAACACAGTGCGTCTACCAATTTCGCCACTTGGGCACAAATTTTCTGAGACGCGAATTATTACCAAACAGAATAAAAATGTCAAACGATTTTCGAAAAAAATTTCTGCGAGCAATTTTTAGGAGAAATTGCTTGCTCAAAAGACTTGCCGACAGGCTCTGCGCCGCAACTGATCGGTCCGTTCAGATAGTCGGCATCGTCTTGTCAGAGTTCCGTCATTTTTCCTCAGGTATGATGCGCTTGATTCGAGGCCGACGAGAAGGATGTTGCCGATGCGTCTGCCGTTTTGTAGCTAATTGATGCTCCGAGAGCACATAGAGAATACGAAATGCAAAAGAAAGTTCACGAGAAACCCAGTCAATCCAAGGCGTCTCCCGAAAAGAAAAAGCAGAACACCTCCAACTACGCCGACAGGGCATTTGTTCTTGCCCAAGGGGATTCTTTTTCCAAAACCGTCTTCACTAAGAGCTATCACGAAACGTTCGGTGTGACGCTTGCTGCGGCAAAGGAGGCTTTTGAAAGGCTTCTGGCAAGCGAAATCATTGCGCCGGCTCAGCAAGCCCGCCATTACACGCGTGGTCTCGGTATTTCAAAGCAAGAAGATCTTGTGCGTCTGGTCGGCAATCGAACCGGCGAATTCAAGATCCGCAGTCTTAAGAATCCCGACAAGATTGTCGAAGGCGTTAAAAGTTCCAATCCGCACCACGGTTTGTTGCCGGGGGATGTTGTCTACGGCGCTTATGTCAACGACGACTACGGGTTTGCAGCGCACATTCTGGTTAGCCGTGCATTGCGTGAGCCTGTGTGCACCATTAACTATGCAAAGTCAGCCGGCGTAGAAGGTTGCGGCTCTTCGTTTGCCAATCGTTTGGATAAGAACGCTGTCAAGAAACTTCAGCAGCAGTTCTTCACGATGAAGATTGACGAGTCCTGCTGCAAGCCGTTTTCCGCCATTGTGCCGTTGACCGGTACGGTCGGACGCGTGATCGGCCCCATCGACTCCACGCAAAGCGAAATCGACATGACGCTTGTTCGCCTCGGTATCCCGAGCGAATTTTCCGAGGAGGCCCAGGCGCAGGCGCAGGCGCTGCCCGATGCGGTCGAAAGCGACAAGGAAATCGAAGAGCGCGTTGATCTTCGGGATATTGGTCTCGTGACGATCGACGGCGAAGATGCCCGCGACTTTGACGATGCGGTATGGTGTGCGCCGCTCAATGACGGCGAAGGCGGTTGGCGCCTTTTGGTCGCCATTGCCGACGTAAGCCATTACGTCACGCCCGAAAGTCCGCTTGACGCCGATGCACAGCAGCGTTGCACGAGCGTGTACTTCCCGACGCGCGTGGTACCGATGTTGCCCGAGAAGCTCAGTAACGGCCTGTGTTCGCTCAATCCGGGAGTAGATCGCTGTTCGCTTGTCTGCGACATGATCGTTTCGGAGAAGGGCGAGGTGACGGCTTATCAGTTCTATCCGGCACTGATTCGGTCCAAGGCGCGTCTTACCTATACGAGTGTCTGGAACGCGCTCAACGGCGATGTGCAGGACTTTTTGGTGCGCGGAGGCAACCTCACCGACATCAACAATCTCTACGCACTCTTTAAGGCGTTGCTTCAGGCCCGAGGTCGCCGAGGAGCTGCGGACTTTACGTCGGCCGAAACCGAAATCGTAACGGATCCGCAGACGCAGAAGATCGTGGCCATCCGCAAACGCGACCACAACGATGCGCATCGTCTGATTGAGGAGTGCATGCTTGCGGCCAATGTGTGTGCCGCAGACTTCATCGGTCAGAACAAGGCCAAGAGCCTGTATCGCGTGCACGATGCGCCGCCGGCAGATCGGCTCGCCACTCTGCGTACGACGCTTGGCGCCTTTGGTCTCAAACTCTCGGGCGGAGAAAAGCCCACTCCTGCGGATTACGCCAAGGTGGCGCATGAAGCTGAAACGCTGCCGGCAGCCGAAGTCATCAATACGCTTTTGCTTCGCAGCATGCAGCGCGCTGTATACAGCCCCGACAAGAAGCCGCACTACGGCCTCAATTACGATGCCTATACGCACTTCACTTCGCCGATCCGCCGTTATCCGGACTTGCTGGTGCACCGCACCATCCGTGCAATTTTGAAGGGCGAGCGCTACGAACCGGTGTTGGCGCAGACGCCGCAGGATCTGATGCAGGCACGCATGTCGGAGCTAGCGGCTGCTCAGGGCGAAAAAACAGCCAAGAAGAGCAAAGTCGATATGACCTGGGAAGTGCTCGGTTTGTTGACGTCGGCGGCAGAACGGCGCGCCGACGACGCATCTCGTGATATCGTCGCCTGGATGAAGGCCGACTATATTTCCGGGTACCGCCGCAAGTGCTTTGAGGGTGTCATTACGGGCGCCAATCCTGCGGGCGTTTACGTTACGCTCACCGGCGTGTTCGTCGAAGGGTTCGTGCATGTCAGTCGTCTCAACAGCTGGGAGTATTTTTACTACGACGACAAAAAGATGCTTTTTGAAGCTGAATTCGGTTCCGAACGCTATATGATCGGCGACAAAGTGACGGTGCGCGTGTTTGCCGCGAGCACGGAAACGCGCCGCATTGACTTTGAAATGGTGCAAAATCACACGGATAAACAACGCACCCGCAACAATAAGAACAAAAAAACAAAGAGAAGATTCTAAAAATGCCCAAACAAGTCGTATTGGCAGGCTTTCACGCCGTAAATGCCAGAGCAAAACTCAATCCCGACTCCATCCGCGTCGTCTACGTCGAAGCTTCGCGCCGCGACAAGCGCATGCAGCAATGCAAGGATCGTCTTGCGGCTGTCGGCGTCAAGGTCATGCAGGCCGACGCCAAGCGTCTGGAAGGTATGGCACCGGGCATTCCGCATCAGGGCATCGTGGCGCTTGCTGACGAGCTCAAACAGACGCTCGATTTCGACACGCTGCTTGACAGCATCACGCCGGACACGCTGTTGCTTGTTCTCGACGGCGTGACCGATCCGCGCAACTTCGGCGCCTGCCTGCGCGTGGCCGATGCCGCAGGTGTTCAGGCAGTGATTGCGCCGCGCGATCGTTCCGCTAGCTTTTCGCCTGCAGCCGCAAAGGCCGCAGCGGGAGCATGGGAAAGCGTCCCCGTTGTGACGGTCACCAATCTTGCCGCGAGTATCACCGAGCTTCGTGACGCCGGGGTTATGGTGGTCGGCACGGCCGGCGAAGCGCAAAAGACGATCTATGAATTTGATCAGAAGCGTGCTTTTGCCTGGGTGTTGGGCGCAGAAGGAGAGGGACTTCGTCAGCTCACGCGCAAACGCTGCGACGAACTGGCCAAGATCCCCATGTTCGGGGCGGTCGACAGCCTCAACGTTTCGGTAGCCACCGGCGTTTGTCTCTTTGAGACTGTCCGTCAGCGTCAAAGCTGATTAACCGATTTTTAGCAACGGTTAATCAGAAGGCAGCGCTCTGGAGAATCCGGAGGCTGCCTTTTTTTGCGAAAGCAGTGTGATGCTTATTTGGCGGGCATTTCGGCGACGGCTTCGATTTCGACGAGACAGCCGAAGTGCAGCGTTGTGGTCGAGACAATGACGCGGCCGGGCTTGTGTTCGCCGAAGAATGCGGCGTATTCCTCGTTGATCGGTCCCCAGTAGTTGACGTCCGGCGTATAGATGCGGCAGAAGACGACGTCGTTGGTGGTAACGCCTGCGGCATCAAGCACACGCTTGACGTTGTTCAAAGCCAGACGGGTGTGCTCGCGGATGTCGCCCTTGCAGACTTCACGCGTATCCGGATCAATCGAGAGCTGGCCGGAAACGTAGAGCGTGCCGTTGGAGATGACGCCGGCGCTGTAGTGACCTTTGTTTTCGCCTTTGAAGTCGGGAGTGACGATCTGCATGGGAAAAGTTCCTTTGGTTGGGATTTCTACAAGATAAGTCTGAGCGCGGCAAAAGTCGCGAACTAGTCAGCGGATTTTAAGCTCACGAACGACAAGTTCCAGCAAACGGATCGAAGAGAGCTCTGGCCCGAGAGAAGAATCGAGCCGAGAGAACCGAAAAACTCGGCTTTCACTCTTGGAAAAGATAGCCTCAAACCTTACAATTACGGCACCTTACGACTTCGGCTGCACGATGCTGCAGATACCGAAGATTTTTGCGTTTTCAGAAGCCCTGCAATGACCCCTCGACTTCGGCTCAATCACATCACAAAAGCATATCCGGGCATCGTCGCCAACGACGACATCTGCCTGGAAGTGTGTCCCGGGGAAGTGCTTGCTATTCTTGGCGAAAACGGCGCCGGCAAGTCCACCCTCATGAAAATCATCTTCGGTTCGGTCACGCCGGACAAGGGTTTCATCGAGTTTGACGGAAGTCCTGCGCAGATCAGCAGCCCTTCGGAAGCCAACCGTTTGGGTATTGCCATGGTGCATCAGCACTTTGCCGTGTTCGAAACGCTTACGGTGGCGCAAAACGTTATTCTCGGCATCTCCGAAAAGATTTCCGTGGAGGAGTGCGCCAAGCGCATCAATGCGTTAGGTGAGCGCTACGGCATTGCGGTCGATCCGTTTGCCATCGTTGCCGACCTCTCCATGGGCGAACGCCAACGCGTGGAAATCATTCGCGCCCTGATGAGCAATCCCAAGCTTCTGATCCTGGATGAGCCCACTAACCATCTGGATATCGCTTCAAAAGAGATTCTTGAAGAGGCACTGAACAGTTATACAGGAACAGTATTCTATGTTTCCCACGACCGTTACTTCATCAACCAGACAGCCACCCGCATACTGGAGCTGACCGGACAGACCTTCTTAAATTACATCGGAAACTACGACTATTATCTGGAGAAGAAAGATCTCATGAAAGAGCTCTATGTAGATTCCCAACACGCCGAGCGTGACCGCGCCATCGGAACCGCGGCAGCCAATGGCAGCTTAAAGGCCACCGGCGTGCCTGTTATGGCAAAGTCTGCCGCTGAAACCGAGGTCAAGCTGGACTGGAAGGCCCAGAAAGAAGAACAGGCCCGCCAGCGAAAACGAGAGAATGAACTAAAAAAAGTAGAAGCCCGCATAGAAGAACTTGAGACCAGAGATAAAGAGATCGACGAAACCATGATTCTCCCGGATATCTGCACAAATGTGGCAGAATGTGCGAAACTCAGCAAAGAGAAAGCCGCCATCACCGAAGAATTAGAAGGATTATATGAAAAATGGGAAGAACTTGCATAATGCAGGTTCTTCCCATTTTCGCAGTTTATAACTTTTTACAGGTTTCTCCGCTGCAGTGCGATCCTGCCCTGAGAACTTTTATAATGTTATAGGAACATTACCGG